>ERZ791881.39-NODE-39-length-159667-cov-21.216118_pt1 | contig 159667 bp, 129 predicted proteins | sample MGYA00510161_ERZ791881 | MGnify/ENA primary metagenome ERZ791881 (study PRJEB30046, sample SAMN00792073) | human gut metagenome | study: EMG produced TPA metagenomics assembly of the A metagenome-wide association study of gut microbiota in type 2...
AATAACAAGAGAACTATTTAATTTTCAGTTAGATAGCAAAAGCATTGTGTTTCGCGGCATGAAAGGTCACTTTCTTGTTCTTGATGCCGGCGGCTAAGGCCCAGCCTTTTAATACCTGACATATAATCGTGAGGCTAGGTAGATGGAATATCAAGCCGACCCTGTCATTGTCATTCTCCCTTGCGGGAAGGTATTTTATCGCTTCCTCGGACAATGGGAGATAAATAGCCTCTTTCGTCTTTCTTTGTATGATCTGTAAACGGAATTTATCATTTCCTTCTTTTTGCATATCTTCCCATCTAAGAGCGGTCAAGTCGCTGATCCGGAGTCCGCAGAAACAGCAGAACAGAAAAGCCTTTTTTACCTCTGGGCATGCGCAATCTGTCCGGATTAACCTCTTTAGTTCCTCTAGGGTCAAATAAGTACGCAGGCTGGTAGGTTTGTGGGGTTTTTCGTCTGTATCCAGCGAACCACAAGGATTCGAGAGGATCAGTCCTTTTTTGACCGCCTTATTGAGTGTGACATTCAGGAGCCGGTAATAACCGTGAATCGTGAAGTCGCTTTTGAGGTAGGGTTGTTTACGCAAGTGAGCGATGAAACCTTTCACGAAACCGGTATCTATGTCTTTAAGCAAGCATTGCGGCATATAGTCTCTAAGATGATTGGCCAGACTTCTTAATCGTAGGGAATAGGCTTTGTCGCCATGCGCGGATTTATCGGTGGACAATTCCGAGAGGAATTCTAAAAGTGTTTTTTTCCCGAGCCCGTTTATCATACGGACACCATAAATCTCGTTCTGAAGATCAATGATCCGTTGTGCCTTGATACTATTGGCCAAGCGCAAAGTGATCCGGTTCTTATCACGGTCTTCAGGGAAACGTTCCGGGGTGAGGTAGAGCTTGAGGAACTCATAATACCTCTTTCCTTTGTAATAGATGTCCAGATATATGGACTGGTTCGCGTTCGACAGTTTCTTGAACCGGAGCTTTACGGGCTCTTTCGCTTTCATCTCATTCTTTTTTCTTGCCATGATTTTGCTGAATTTAAGTGATTATGTAAGTTTTTCAGTATAGTATTTCCTAATTTCAAGGAAATATCAATATGTTTGTTTCCTGTAATTTAGGAAATAAATCCTATCTTTGTCCTATAAAAAAAGAAAATCATGAGGAAAGATGTCATCAAATCTCTTATTGCCATCAAGCAAAGCGAAATTCCGTTTGATGTGATTGAGCGAGACATAAAGTTACCGATCAACCGAAACAAGATCATTACGGTTCCGGGTGTGCGTCGTTGCGGTAAGTCCACATTAATGGAGATCGCTATCAATGGGCTTGTCCGTGAAGGGGTTTCCCCTAGAAATATATTATGGCTGGGGTTTGATGATGAGCGTTTGAAAAATATGTCATCCGATGATTTGGATGATGTGATAGTTTCATACATGGAGATGTTTCCGGATATACCCATAAAAGATGTGTATATGTTTTTCGACGAGATTCAATTGATTAAGGATTGGGAATACTTCGTCTTGCGTGTCTATAAATCTTATTGTAAGAACATTTATGTGTGCGGAAGCAATGCTACCATGCTGTCCACAGAGTTAAGTTCGGCTCTGCGCGGATATCCCTTGGAATACGAGACCTATCCGCTTTCGTTCAATGAATATTGCCGTTTCAAGGGAATCGCCACTAATAGCTATTTGGAACAGGACAGGGCAAGATTGAAGATGGCTTTCGAGGCATACAATCAGGCAAGCGCTTTTCCCGAAATCGTATTGACGTCATCCCGGTCGGAGCAGTTGAAACTGCTTCACGGCTATTTCGACACGATGATATTGAAGGACTTGGCCGAACATTACAAGATATCCAATACGGGTGTGGTACGGTATTTCGTCAAGCGTGTCATGGCCAATCTCACCAAGCCTACCTCCATCAATGCCATCTACAAGGACATCAAGTCCCAAGGGCTTAAAGTCAGTAAGGATGACCTGTATCTTTGGGCTGATTATGTTTGTAACATCTTCATGTTCGCGCGAATCTCCAAATACGACCGTTCGCTGGTAAAGGAACAGAAATCGCTTGATAAATACTACTGTATAGATAACGGTATGCGTGGTGCCGTGCTTATGCCGCAGAGCAACGACAATGGGAAAAATCTGGAAAACACCGTGTTTATGCAACTGAACCGGATGCGGCTCCCTTCGGACAAGATTACCTACTATCAAGGAAATTGTGAGTGCGATTTTGTGCTTCAACGGGAGGATAACGTGATACAACTCATACAGGTCACTTGGGATATGGTGGATGCGAGTACGAGAGAAAGGGAAATCAAAGGCTTGCTGGAAGCCGCCTCGGTGACCGGATGCGAGAATCTTATCATTGTCACGAAAGACGAGGAAAATACATTCAATAGAGAAGGCAAGGAGATCAAGGTGATCCCTGCATGGAAATGGGTCTTGCTTTTTTCTTGCCATGATTTTGCTGAATTTAAGTGATTATGTATATTTGTTACTAGGATGATCCGAGTACCACCCCGGTAGCATAAAATACACGGATTGAGCCTTTTTCTATAGGTGAAAGTTGCAAAAGGTAGGGAAACCTATCACTTTTATGAAATTGATACATTTGTCTCTTATTATAGAGAGTTCTGCCTATCAGCGCCACGATATATCCTTTCTATTTTTGTCACATATTAATGTGAGAACAAAAAATATTATACTATGAGATTCAAGAAATACATTCTTTTATCGTTGGTGCTATGCGGATTTGCCGCTTGTTCCGATGATAATGAAATAGAAATTCCAAAGGCTCCTGTCTTGGAGAAAGCTCAACTAGCTTTGGCTATCAAGAGTGAGGAGGGGGCGGTTACGAAGACCGGAGAAACTACTCCAACGGATGCGGACGTGAATACGCTAACGGTTGGGGTGTTTGGAGTTGATGGATGGAGTGTGATATATACAAAAGATGCTACTCCTAACCTTGATGGGACAAAGGATGTCGGTCCGCAAGACGTGTATGCGGGTGATGCTCAGGTCGTGGTTGTGGCGAACGCTGCCCCGGCTATCCAAGCTGAATTGGCAAAGGCAAAGGATATAACTGACTTTCTTGAAACAACAATCAATCTGGCCGACGAGACCTTGGAAAAAGGTTTGACGATGAGTAGTGGGGTGCTTGATGTGACATTAGTTGCGAATACGATTAACTATATAGGTTATGCTGATGAGAAGAGTGAGATAACTGTGAATGGAAAAACAGGCCAGGAAGTTCATGGTGGAGGCCCAGTTCCTTTGGTTCGTAATGTCGCTTCGATCGCTTTAGCTCGGGTAACGCATAGTAATCCCGATACTGCGAATTATATAAGTAAAAACTTCGTTTTAAAAGAAGTCTTTATCGCAAGCGCAAAAGGTGTTTCAAATGTGGCTTCTAAAGAAGAGTGGGGAGCGATAGAGAAAATAATTGATTTTACAGATCCGACTCTTGGATATTTAAAATATATGGTTGGTCGAGAGTTTTCAGGGAATATTGACGAAGGTTCTTACAAGAAAGGGACTCAGTCGTTAAGAGATATGTTAGTTCAAGAAAATACAACAAGTGATGAGGCTTTGAATCATGAATTTTATGTTTATGAGAATATAAAAGGTGAAGTTAATGCAGGTGAATCTAATGTTAATCCGGCTTATGCAAACCACACTCTATTGCTCGTAAAGGGTGATTATACTTATCTCCCGCAAGGTGCGAAAGAGTCTATTACGAAAGAGAATTGTTATTACGCGATTCCTGTTGGAGAAAAAGTGACGATTGGTGGTACGGAAGAGAAGAGTGGGTTTTACGTCCAACGTAACTACAAATACGCGATCACCTTGACCATCATCGGCCCCGGTTCCGAGATCCCATACGATCCGATGGTATCGGCGAACGTGAGCGCATCCGTGAAAGTGGAGCCATGGAACGTGAAGACTATCCATGAGGAAGTAGAATAAAGCAATATAGGGTAAAATAATTGATAAGAAAAAATTAGGATTATGAAACACATACTGTTTACAAAGGAATTGCTTCTCTTGGTTGTGGCTTTGTTCGCTATTATAGCGACTAGCTGCATCAAGGAGGATTTGGATCAATGCTATACGCTCAAACTGAAGGTCGAGAATATCAAGGGAGACGATATAACGGAATACGGATGGATGGAATCTACCGATCTGTATATATTCGACGAGAATCTGAATTACTTGGAGAAACGTAGCTTGGATAAGAACTTTATCCGTTCCCGCAATGAGATCGTTTTGGATGGCTATACCGCCGATCGTAGTCTACGTATCGTGGCATGGGGCAACGTGAATGCCTTGGGTGAAAAGCAATCCGTATCGGAGGCCCAGACCATAGAGGACTTGAAAGTGATGTTGAAAAGCCAAGATGGTTTGGCGGTTACCCCGGACAGCCTTTATTATGGTAGCGAACAAGTGTTGACAAAAGCCGGAGGCGTAGCGAAGGAGACTGAGATCGTGATTCGTCCGAAAGTGGGTACGGTCACGATCGAGACCCGAGGGTTGCAAGAGCAACTCGGCAGGATGGGGTTGAGAAGTTCCGTGGATTGCGACTTCTACTTGAATAATACATTAAGTGGTTTTGATTACCGTGGCACGCAGATTGGCGATAGCGTATATTATAATCCGGAAGGTGCATGGAACGAGTCCGGGGTTGAATGGATAACCCCTACTATGCAAACCGCTTGTCCGGGACAGGATATGGCTGTGTCGATAAGCGCCAATGGAGTCTCGTTAGGCTCGGCCAAGGTAGACGAGAACGGTGATCCTATTTATACGAGCGCGGGAGAGAATACCCATCTGATCCTTGAATGGGGTGAGGGCGGAACCTTATCCGTCCGGGCAACCGTTCGTCCTTGGGGAGTAGTGGAAGAAGATATTCCGATGCATTAAAGGGTACCTCATCATATATAATTAAGAAATACGATACGAACATGAAATTATTAGCGAACATATTTTTATCCGGTTTGGCGATTCTCGCTTGTGTGAGTTGTTCTAAAGATGAGGATCCGGTTCTTCCCTTAGAAGGCGCTAAGCTGTCCGTCGCTGTCAAGGCATCCGGTACGGCTACGAAAGCCTATAACCCCAATGACGTGAATGAGTTGGAGGGTGAGGCTTATATCAATAATTTGGCTGTGGTAGTATTTAATGAGACCGGCACGGAACTGCTCGGTTATAAATGGGAGGCTCTTTCCGGGGCGGAACATTCCGCCATAATAGCCGATGTGCCGACAACGAAGGCTGTCCGGGCACGGATCATTGTCTTGGCGAACGTGCCGAGAGATTTATTATCTACCGTTTCTACCTACGATGAGTTCCAGACTCGCTTGGTAGACCTCTCCTCGCAATCGCAAACGAACCTAACGATGAGTAGTCAAGTGATCGTTACAAAATCCGCTTTATCTGAGGAAGATAACTATTTAGGATATACGGATCTTGGCGATCAGAATGTGGATGGCATCTCCGACCCGATCCTTTTGACCCGTGTAGCCGCACGTATTGATTTGGTGAATATATCCACTCGTTTTGCCGGAACGCCGTTCGCCGGACGTGAGGTGCGAATCGATGCGGTAGGCATCTACAATATGAAGACAAAGTCTTACTATTTCAGTGAGGCGGATTGGGGAGAGACAGAGGCTCCCGATGCCGTGCGAAATTCGGAAGATACCTCGTTCGAGGATCTGTTGGTAAATGATGGCACTTCGATATCCAATACGCCATTCGTTCATTATGTAATGGAAAATATGAAAAGCGACGATCACACGATGATCGCCGTAAAAGCTACCTTACGGGGAAATTCCAGTTATCAGGACCATACGAAAATCTTCACGGCGGTGATCAATGCGGGTGGCTTGCAGAACGGCTATGATCATAATTTCATCCGTCGCAACTACGTTTACCGTCTCCGTATTTATTTTGACGGCGAAAGTTTCGACAATATTCCCGTAACGCCAGACCCGGGCCCAGGTCCGGATCCGGAACCCGAGGTAGATACCAACTTGAATATAGCCGTGCAGGTAGTAGGCTGGGGCCCGGTAATGCAGCATCCGGTAATAGACTAAGTAATGGAATCATAGGGAATGAAATTTAGTATAAACAAGAAAAAACAAAAGGATATGAAACTAAGACATTTATTATTAGCCTCCTTCGCCGTATGCACTTTTGCCTCCTGCTCGGACGATAGCTCGAATGGCATCGAGATACCGGAAGAGAACTATCAGATGATAGATGCGAACGTCTCTCTTACCGCTACGGCTTTGGATGGGATACAGACAAAAGCGACAACGGAAGTAGGCAGTGGAAACGAGCAATTTATAAGGAGCCTGACCGCTTATTTATTTTATGCGGATAATGACGGTGATGCGGCTAACGATAAATTTGCGGCCATGAAAACAGTGGAGGCTTCCGGCTCTGAAAAGTTGCGAACGATTGAAGATATCGTTGTTAAAGTGAAGGCTATGGCGGCAGGTGAAGTTTCTTCTACGCAATTGAAAGTGGTAATCTTTGCGAATACAGCGCTTGATAAAATTCCTTCTACATGGGGGGATATAACGAACGGCGAGCTTTCGAATATCGTAAGTTTTGCGGATGTACATGCGTCAACTCAAGCTACTTATGTCCCGATGTTTAGCCAGATTGTCACAATCGGTGGGCTTGTGGCTGGGACGGATTACGATAATTGGGTAATAGCTAATGATCAGTCTATTAAGAATACAAAACAAGCTGATATAGGCTCCAATCATACGACAATCATTAAAAACGGCGACAAATGGACTGAGGGTGATGCTTATTATCCTGAGGAGAACTCGACTGATAATATTTCCTTAACCCGCCATGTAGCCCGGGTGCAGTTAGAGGGATTGGATTGCAATTTCACGCAGAGTTATGAAGGTGCTACATTTACATTGACAGGCGTATACGTAGCGAATGTTAGTACTAAGTCTAAATTGTATGGTGACGCTACGGCTTACTCATTGGAGCAAGCCGCCGGCCCTTTCAGCCATGGATGTGATTATATACGTGATGATTATTACTTGGTGAAGGGTACAAACAATGTCGCTCAGTTTGCCAAAGAGATCAAGGAGCAGGTTTCTATAAACATGGTAAGTAATAATCACAGTAAGAACATGAGTGGCAGTGAGGTCAATTATTCCGGACCCGCATGGCAAACGTTCTCTGATAAGACAACCTCCGGTACAAATAACAGCAGTCTTCCGGAAATGGCTCAATTTTACGTATATGAGTATAATGGAACAACACACGACATGACAAAAGATCCAGAGCCTAGCGATGCTCCTACCGGAAATATCCAAACCCTGTTGATCCTTAAAGGGACTTGGACAAATAATGGAGTGGTCAAAGAGAACCGTTATTACCGTATCCCTATTAGCGATGGTGCTGCTATAGGCGTACAACGCAATAATATATATAAGGTATATGCCACTATTACCGGCGAGGGTTCCAAGGATCCCGATACTAGCGAGTTGAACGCTTGCATCAGCTTTAGCGTAAAGGTGCAGCCTTGGACAGTCATTACGCAACATGAGGATGACGTGAATTGATTAAGTTCTTTTATATTTAAATAAACAGCGAAAGGCGGGGTTCGGAATTTCCGGGCTCCGTTTTTTTGTCCTATGATGGATGGATTTGCGCCCTGCATAGGTATCCCTATCGCCTAAGATAGCTTTAGCCACACCCTTAAAACGCTACTTCCAATATGCTAGTTTTACCCCTTAAAGTTGAAAGTTACGCCTATCGTGCCGAATAATGGATTCCTCTAATTTTGCTAGTGTAAAACAAGAGAAAAATTCAATCCATTATGAAAATAAAGAATATACTAGCATTATTATGCTTCCTTTGCATCGGAGTGTCCTGCTCCATGGAAGACGATATTTTGAATAACGTGGATATGGGAGACGTTGGGACGAATATCGCAAACACCGAGACCGTTTTTGCCTTCTCTCTTTCCGGCAATAGCTCTATGACCAAGGCTGGTGAAATAACGGAAAATCCCAATGATGTTACTTCTACGGAATCTTCTATCAGTAATTGTTTTGTAGCTATTATTAAAGATGGCAATGTATTGTCTTCTTATTGGTACGCAACGAGCGATTTACAGACGAGTAGCGAGTCCTTTACTACGGATATCGAGCGCCACATGATCGTGAAAGTGCCAAGTGATAAGCCGGCACTTACGGCTTATGCGGTGGCGAACCTGACACAGACGACTGCCGATAAGTTATTGGCTTGTACAACCATAGCGGATATTCAAGATGTAGAGTTGGCAGAACATCCTAATTTTCTAGTAAAAGTAGGAGAACAACCCATTGGATCTTATAAAACAACTACTCAATTGGCTACTCACGATGACGGGAATTGTAACAAAATAACAATTCCCGTATCGCAGAGAGTCGCGGCGTTTGAACTGGCTTCCTTCAAGGTGGTAGACACAAGTAAAGAAAAGGTGGGTGGTGGGTATCCGGTAGTACCGAATGTAGAGGTCGTTTCCGTACAGATGCTGAACATTAAGCTAAGCGCTAAAGTGGTAGGTGAGTATGGTAGCTCTTTTTCCGGAGTAGATGATAATATTCTGAAGCCAACCGATGAGAACCAGAGTGATCCGAAGAAAGACATTTACGGTACTTACGATAAGATCCGTTTTTATGGCTATGATAATACGGATACAGATCGTCAGACTTCCATGAAAATAACCTATAAGGTCGATGGCGCGGTAATGGATCGTACCTATCCGATCAAGACAAAGCCGGGAGATGCGGTGAAGGTTGTTGGGGGGAATCTCTATAAGTTATCTGTGACAATAGGTAATGCCAGCGAGGATATTGATTTTGTAATTGAAGATTGGATACCGAATACCTTGAGTGTCGGTGATATTTTTGGAGAACCAGTTAAGTAGACAGGGTAAAATAAACATAACATGAAGCAGTTAAAAGATATAGTATTGACAGGATTTTTGGCGCTCTTGGCCTTTACCGCATGTACGGAAGAGAAGCTGATAGATGAGCGACCGATGGAAACAGGTACGGTTTCGATCTCTTTCTCTACTGAGGGCGTGGAGACGAAAGCGATAAATGCCGATGGTACTTATCAGTACGCTACGGCGGATGAACTTAACATAAACAATATTTTTGTCTCTATCTTCAAGAAGGTAGATAACGAGTGGAAATACTTGATTTCTAAGACCGGAACCTTAGGTGATGGTAGTTTTGTAGGGACGCAAAGCTCGGGTTCCTTTAAACTGACCGGTTTGACCTTGCCGCTTAACACGGAACTGAAGGTGGTAGCTATCGTGAATCCATTGGAGGACAAGGTTGCGTCTTATGCGGAAATGGATTATAATGGGTTAAGTGCCGAGACGGTAACTTATACTGGTACGTTGGGTGGAGAGGGCTATTATACATTCGATCCGAAAACCTTGATAAAGGCAGGCGAGCAGGATATGAAATTTACCGCTACTAGCGGTGTGATTTCTGGCGGCAAGGATGTCCATTTGAAGCAATTGGTGGCGAAAGTAGAGTTGGACTTGGATGTGGAGTTGCCGAAGATGGAAGGCTCTACGACTACGAGTAAGTGGACGTTGGATGGTTATTCTATGGATGACATTATCAATAAGTTATCTAAAAGAATGAGTAGCGCATCTAACAAAAATAAACCTGTTATTGTATATGTGGATCAGTCTGGTGCATTGAAGGCAACAGGATCGGGAGAAAAAGTTCCAGCTGGTGCTAAGGCGTTAGCGCGGGCATGGAATAACTCTGCGGATAAAGACTGTGCTAATCAACCTAATACTAGTAATAAATATGCGCATATAGAAAGTTTTTCTTCGGGAAACCCTATTACAATGGCGATAACTACTACAACTCCAACATGGTTGTTTAATTTGATAAGTGTTCAAGTATTGAATGTGAATACACAATCGAAACTGATTATCCCCACAAATCAATTGAATGATGCGATTGGTTTGAGAGATGGATTTATCCTAGGAGGAATGGCAGATACTAAGGTCAATTTATCTTTTTACACGTATGAAAGAGACAAGGTCAGTGATCTAACAAAAGCCTTGTCTGTGAAGATAGTTGGGGAATACGTTAAGGGTGATAAAAAGGAAATAGCGACTTATAAGTTGAAGTCTACAGGTTTTCATCCCATATGGGATGAAAATGGAGGCTGGGGAGAGGGTTCAAACACTAAGTTTATTATCAATACGGAAGAATTGGAAATGGGTGAAACTGTATCTAAAATAGATATAACTTCTACTGGAAAGAGTACGGACTATCAATACTCCATCCCAATCAACCCTGAATATAAAGCGGGTGAATGCACGGACGGTTTGATCCACGGTAATTATTATCATGTGACAGGAATGTTGAAACAATCAACAGGTGAATTTAAGATATGGGTAGCTCCTTGGGTTGGGAAAGATGTTAGCGCAAACTTTAATTAAACAGTAAATAGAATATTATGAAAGCGATGAAATATATATATGCCTTGTTCTTGGGCCTGTTAATGCTAGGACTAGGTTCCTGCATGGAAGAGACGGAAGTGAATGGAGGAGAGCAGAAAGTTGATGGATTACGACTGTCCTTGAGCGTTTCCGCTAGCGACGTGATCTCTCCGCTCACGAAAGCCTCGGCTACTGATGCTAATGCTATTAGCGATTTGAATATCCTTGTGTATAATAAGGATAATAATCGCTTAGTTAAAGGATTGTATTTGACCGGTGCAGCCTTGAATGGCCTTACCGTAAATAATAACGAAGAGAATAAGGCGGTTAATTACGATATAGCTTTACAGAATGGTTCTTATCGTGTACGAGTAATTGCGAACGCAGAATCTGATTTGAGTGCGGAGCCGTTCGATAAGATAGATAATCTATCGTATGGAACGTTAGATAATTTGCCAAAGATGGTAATGAGCGCATCCGCTGATGATGTATCAGTTAGCGGAGGAAAAGGTTCTGCCATCCTTTCGTTAAAGCGTATTTACGCTATGATATCCGTATCTGTGAATACTTCTGGATTGAAAGATCGTACGATCAAGCCCCTAAAAGTATCTTTGCATCAAGTACCGGCTACTGGTAAATTGTTTATGAACAACTTAATCCCGGCAAATCCGTCACCTTCAGATTATATAACGGAGGCTGATATGATCGAATTTTCCAATCCGGTAGAGAATGTTAGTTCAATGAAAGATAACAGTGTTTTCTTTATGTATGAGAATAAGCAACCGGATGGTGTCTGCTTATGGAAAGACGGACAGTATGTAGAGGCATATAAAACCCCGGCCAGTTTAGGTAACACCCCAATAAAGGATGTCGCCACTGTGGAAGCGGATAAGACTTGTTCTTATATTCGTGTGGAAGCGGAGTATTCAGAAATGGGTGCTAGTGGGAAGATTGTTTATCGCTTTTTCTTAGGAGATGACGCTTTTACCAATTTTGCGGTAGAGCGAAACGCCCACTATAACGTGACGCTTAATCTTACCGGTAAGGGCGGGGTTGACGAGGCTTCTTGGCGTGTGACGAAAGATTTCAACTGGGATTTTACGGTGGATGATATTTATATCGGGTATCGGATAGGCTCTATAAGTGATATCCAAGTGAAGTTACCGACAGACCATGGTTGGTTTGATAATTGTACATGGAGTGTGGAAGGTTCAAATCGTGAGGATTTCCAGATTGGTGCGTATGATAAAAATACGAATACGATTCGAGTTATCACGAAGAAAACGAATATTAGTAGTAAGGATCACATAACTAATACCGTGACGATTACGGCTACAGGGAAGGATGGAAAATCAATCTCTAAAACTGTAACTGTCAATCAAGTTATCCGTTTGGTCGATCCGATAGCTTTCTATAAGAAATGGGACAACAGGGAGCTTGTCAAAGTTAAGGTGCGAGAATTTAATAAGGAGAAGAGAAAGTATGAGATATTGAATTCTATTGGCCCTTGGACAGCTACTATTACCGCAGGAGATTGGTTTACGCTATCTACAGATGACGGACAGTCTGTCGTCGGAACATCGGAGTCTGTTACAGGTACTGGAGGTGATATTGTTTTTAATTATAAACCGAATTCGAGCACAGGAAGTTCTTCCACCAATCGTTATGGCGCTATCAAGGTAACCTATCATAATAACCGTTGCGAGCATATGATTTATTTGCGTCAAGGTTATGCGGATACGCAATTGTTGGATGGTGGGGCAACTTGGTCTTTATTCAATTGTACGACAAAAGGCTCTATCACCAACGCTCCGACCCAATCTGGATATTTTTATCAAGGAGGGGCTTCAGATTCCTATTATACACCATGGGATGTGACTTATGGTAATAAGCATTTGAATTGGAAAGAAAAAACATCGGAGGACATGCGCAATGAAAAATACAAATGGGAGTATGGGCAAGGTCCATGTCCGAGTGGTTATAAAGTTCCTGCGGCTAGCCATTACAGTGCTATTAAGAGTGCTACGGAGAAAAATACATTATTTACATATGGAGGATATGTGTATGATGATAGTTGTCCGGTTGAGAATACTCCTTTTGGTTGGCAGTGGGATTCAGAAGGCAATGCGGTTATAGATGAAACTATAGATTGCAATCCAGCTAAAGGGACATTAATGGTTCGTTCTACTGGAGAACCTGTCAATTTGTTCTTCTCTTATGGAAAGGCTGTTATGACTGAGCATGGGAGTGCTGCAGAGGATACAGGGATTGATGAGATTGGTATTGGGTATTTGGGTGGAGGTCGACTTCTCTATAATACAGCCCATCGATATGGGGCTTTTTATTGGTCTGGATCTGGTGACTCTCATGCTGATACGAATATGCTTTTTATAGATTTTTGGTATTCTCTGAATACCAATGTTCCTATTAATGTCGGAACATTAAATACGAATAACGGCATGTTTGTTCGTTGTGTGAGGAGTGAAAAATAAATTGATATATCTAGTTGTAGAGACGCAGCATGCTGCGTCTCTCTCTATTTAACAGAAATCAATCTGACACTTTGTATTCTTAACTCCCGGAGAATCCCTTTTTCCGTCCCGACCTACGACTTGCCTCCAAATACGCAAGAAAAAAACAGTAATTGCTTAGCATATACGTAGATGTTGAAAAATGCCCTTTCATTCTAGCTAAATTAATTCATCGTAATTCATATCAAGTAGGGTGAAAAGGGGAAAAACAGGCTTACGACTGGGGTGTAACGGTACAAGAATGCCCATTCACGACCGCTTATAACCCTATTAGCGACCGCTTACGATGCCCAACGGCACGGTAGGTGTTGCCCAACGCCACCGTATGTGTAGGCTTTTGCCTCCTAATGTGCGTTGAAAACCGTCCTTTTTTATCCTAAAACATGAATAAAGCGGCGCTCCATGTCTTTATTGTGTGGCTTTCGTTAAAAGGGAATGCCACGATATGCGTCTTATATTGATCAAAAGGATCAGATAATGTCCGTTTGGCTAACAGGTTGATCTTTGATACTAAAGTGATATGAATGGCTTATTTTATCTAAACGAGATTTTTTATTCGGAAAATAGTCCTTACCTTTACGACATAGATACGTTTTCTGAACTTCAGCCTTCCCGAGTTCCCTTCATGGCGAACGGACGTGGTTCTGGCAAACGAGCAAACAGGTAAGACTTTTGGGCGGATCCGGCTGTGATCGCCCAATCTACGGGGTTTTCCTTGGAGGAAGTGAATGACCTTGAGAACCTTATCCGCAAGGAGGAGATTAAGAATTAGAAGTGGATGATGCGGATTGATGGTGTTAATAGAATCCGAGTCTGATAAATACAGTATGACTGATAAGGGGCAGGCTTACACAAGTCTGCCCCTTGCTGTCTTTATAAAGTGTCGGTGTTCCTATCACCTTCTTTGAAATGAATAGGTGTTCTTATCAATCAAGGATAGTTGGTAGGTTTACCCTTTAAAGTTGAAACTCACACCTATCGTGCTAAGAAATGTTATAATCTATTTTTGTGATGCAAATTAAAAGTGAAAGGGATGAATAGGAGAGAACTCGTGAAAACATTGGCTGATAAATTGTCGGTTACGCAAGCGGAGGCGATGCGCTTTGTTCAAGCTTGGGAAGAGACTACGACAGAGGCTTTGGAAAGTGATGGTTCTTTGATGCTATTGGGCTTTGGAACGCTCTCCGCTTGGGAACAAACCGAACGGATCGGCAGAAATCCTAAGAATGGGGTGGCTTATATGATAAGAGCTCGTAAAAGCGTGAAGTTTAAGCCCGGTAAATTATTACTTAAACAGTTGAATGCGAGCTCGTCGAAGTGAAGGCATTCATGAATGTATAATAAAAACGAAAAAATATTCGATATGAAGAGAATTCTTTTCCTAGTCCTGCTCTTGGTAGCTACGACAGGCGTTTACGGCCAGAAGTTCGCGGTGAAGTCGAACTTGCTCTATGATGCGACTGCTACGATCAACTTGGGCGTAGAGGTTGGCTTGGCGAAAAAGTGGTCGCTAGATCTATCCGGTAACTATAATGGATGGAAGTTTGGCGATGAGGCTCGTATGAAACATTGGCTGGTACAACCAGAAGCTCGTTATTGGTTGTGCGAGAAGTTCAACGGACATTTCTTCGGCTTGCATGCGCACTATGCGGATTACAATGTTGGAGGTCTGAAGTTCTTGAGCAAGAATATGGAGAATCATCGGTATCAAGGTAATTTGTATGGAGCCGGACTTTCTTATGGCTATCAGTGGTTGTTGAGTGACCGGTGGAGCATGGAAGCCGTGCTGGGTATTGGTTGGGCGCATCTGGATTATGATAAATATCCTTGTGCCACTTGCGGAACCGTATTGAAAAGCGATACGAAAGATTATTTCGGGGTTACGAAAGCCGCTATTTCTATTATTTATTTTATTAAATGACCCAAGCGATGAACAAGAAGATAAATACATATATGATGGCGGCTATGATGGCCGTCGTGTCTCCGGCAATCATGGGACAGACTGCCTCGGATGGGGTTAAAGTGATTTGTAACGACGTGGTACAGAAGGGCGACTCGGTGTATATCGATGCCGTGGTGACAGTAAGTGGCGATGCGGTGAAATCCCGTAGCTATTTGGAACTGACCCCCGTCTTGGAATCGGCTTCGCAAAAAGAGGGGCTTCCTTCTATTTTGGTGAACGGACGTATCCGCCAGAAAGTATATAACCGTGAGGTCGCCTTGGATAATTTGAACGACGTACCTCATTATACTATCTTGAAAGCCGGGAAGGAAGATCAAGTGGTAAGTTATAAAACCGTCGTGCCTTTTGAGGATTGGATGAAAGACGCACGTGTCGTGTTAGACCCGAATCTATGCGGTTGCGGTAAGGAAGAGGCCGGTAGTCCGTTATTGATTGCGGACAAGATTCGTCGTCGTCCGGATAAGCGCTATGAGGTTCAGCCTACATTCTCTTATATCACGCCGATGGCAGAGACGGAGAAGCATCGTGCGGAAGTCGGTACGGCTTTCTTGGACTTCCAAGTGGCTAAATATCAGATTCTTCCTGATTTCCGTAATAATGCGGTGGAGTTGGCGAAGATCAATAATACGATCCGTACCGTTACAGAGGATAAGAACGTGAAACCAACAGGTATCGTACTGAAAGGATATGCCTCACCGGAAGGCTCTTACGCTAGTAATAAGAAATTGGCGGATAATCGTGTCAAAGCGTTACGTGACTATATCCGCCAGAAGAATGACTTCAAGGCTGATTTCTTCACGATGAGCTCGGAACCGGAAGATTGGGTCGGTTTTAAGGAAAAGGTAGAGGCCGATCCGAATGTGCCGAATCGTAGCGAGGTATTGGCGATTATCGATAGCTCGGATGATCCGGATCGCAAGGAGGCTAAGTTACGTGCCTTGGGTGGTGGCGCCGCTTTCCGTTATGTGTTGAAAGATATTTTCCCTTCGTTACGTCGTTCGGAATATAAGATTGATTATACGGTACGTGAGTTTACGGTGGATGAGGGGCGTGAGATTATCAAGACTCGTCCGCAACAGCTAAGTTTAGGGGAGATGTTCGCGGTGGCTAACAGCTATGAGATCGGTAGTGACGAATATAATAATGTATTTGATATCGCTGTCCGTATGTTCCCGAATGATCCGGTAGCGAATCTTAACGCTGCGAATATCGCTATGGGCAAGGGTGATTATGCTTCCGCTAAGAACTATTTGGCGAAAGCGGGGAACGCCCCAGAGGCGGTTCACGCAAAAGGAGTGTTAAGTATGTTGACCGGTGATTTGGCAGAAGCGGAATCTCTATTGAAGCAGGCTCAGGATATGGGCGTAAAGGCCGCAGCTATAAATTTAGAGGAATTACGCAAGAAAATAGAGGATAATGCGGTATTTGATAGTTTCAACGCTGTAAAATGATAGCTATTCCTCCCTACGTATAGGGCAGAAGGCACTTAATTTGTAAATGTCATGAAGACAAATATTAATAATAATTTCTTTTATATGGAACAAGCATCAGATGTAGTAGAGTTGGTTCTGCCTCATGAGGTAGATAATCCAAACAATGTCTATCTGTATCTGGAAGGAGATGCTTGGTGCGCATACGAACGTTCAGCCTACTATCTGACTCAGATGGAGGTACCGGTTGTATTAAAGAAAGAAGTAATCCACGATGACTATGACGTGGTCTTACTGAAAGCTTTTTTCGCCGTGAATGATATGTATTTGCCGCTTTCTCCCACGGCTGTGCTGAAGTTGGTTGCCGACGATAAGCTACAGTTCCAGATAAGGGATAGGGTAGAAGGTTTTTCCGAATGGAAAGAGAATGAGTTAAAAAAATTATCTGCTTGATAAGGAAGCGAACGCTTCTTATTTAAGCATGTAAAGTTGAGGGGTGTAAGGGTCCTGGAAAGTAGTGATACTTTTCAGGACTATTCTTTTGTATGGGATGCCTCCCTGTAAATGATTACCCGGCAATCCGGGGAGAGAGTGACAGTGAATTGGTCTCCCAAAGCCTCGTTGAGAGTTCCTTGCCACCATGAGGTGAGCTTTCGTCGGCGAATGGGCCAACGGAGTCCTTCCGTACTAATCTCCCCTTCGGGATAAAGAACGAAAATGGAGATTTGTTGTCCCGGATAAGAAGCGAAGGTTGTTGTTTCTAAGATAGGAGTGAAAAGGCCATAGTCGGATAACATCTCCACCCGCTTGAATAAGTGGGCATAGTCCATAAGAAGGGATATATTTCCCAATGTATGATCCTCACGCAATCCGGTAGCTCCTAATATGAGAACTTCTCGATAGCCTTGGGTATGGGCGAAACGGACGGATTTGGTGAGGTCGTTGATCTCTTGGTCCTCTACATGATGGATTCGGTCTGCGTAGCGTTCGCGCAGGCCGGCGGGTATGCTGTCCAAGTCTCCTACGATAGCGTCCGGATGAATACCCTTTTCATAAAGTGTCTTTACGGCTCCATCACAAGCGATAATCGTTTTCGCTTCCTTTAATAATCTCAAGGGTAACTCAGCGGAAGGAAATCTCCCATTCGCTACGATCACACATCCTCCTTCCAGACTTTCCATATTATCTCCCATAATTCAAAATTCATAATTCAAAACTCTTCCCCTTTCTTCCGCCAATTGTAATAGCCTACTATGGCTAGTGTCGCATAGCAAAAATAGAGTAGCATCGTCGGATACAAGCCCCGAAGGTAATAAAGATATACGGAAACGAGGTTTACGATTACCCAAAAAATCCAATGCTCGATAATTCGCCTTGCCAGCATCCAAGTAGCGACAATGCCTACCGACGTGGTGAACGCATCGCCTACGGGGATGGGAGAGTCCGTGAATTGATGAAGGAGATACCATAAGATGGCGAATACAACGGCCAATGTTCCGATAATCCCCACGAAAAGCGGAAGGCTCAGATGGGTGTATAGGATACGGTCGGAGGGAAGACTGTCGTTTTCCGTGTGTGTCTCATGTTTCTTCCGGGTCCATTGATAGAAACCGTATATGCTGATTCCTACGTAATAGGTTTGCAATCCCATGTCCGCATAGATCTTAGCGGACAGGAAGACAAATACATACACGAGGGAGGTGAGGAATCCCACCACCCACATGGCCTTATGTTGTTTAATCTCTAGAAAGAGATAGAGTAGACCGGTTATTACTCCGAAGTATTCTAGCCAAACCATTTTAGTAATTGAAAATTAAGTTAGAATTTGAAGGTGATCCTGGCCATGGCGTTCGTGCCGGCTTGGGTGAAATAACCGTCATCCTTTTTACGTGTGCCGTTTTCGATATACGAGTATACCCATGCGTTGGTCTCGTACTTCTCGTTGAAGAGGTTGTTGATAGTCACGTCTAGGGTTATTTCTTTCATGAACTTAGGCTGGAAGGCGTAACCGATACGTAGGCTATTGATAAAGTAGGGATCGATGGAACGATCCTTGCTGCTTGAATTGTCTATGTATTGGCGGCCTACTACTTGCGAGTTGAAACTAGCGATAAATCCTTTGTAAGCGAAATCGAACATGCTGTTTGCGATTAGGTCTGGGGAGAAAGCGATATTCGTTGTACCTAGATCGTTGATCTCTTGTACTCCGGTATCCCAGTTATCCACGTATTCCACGAAATGCTTGATTTTATTTTGGCTGAGGGTTACGTTCGCGTTCCAATTCAGCCAAGAGGTGATTTGTACACCTCCGGTAAGCTCGATGCCCATTCGGTAGCTATCCTTTATATTGGAAGTGAGGGCCTCACCGATCTCGCTGATCTTGCCGGTCAGGATTAATTGGTTGTTGTAATCCATGAAATAGAGATTGGCTCCAACCCGGAAACGGTTGTTACCAAAACTATAACCGGCCTCGTAATCATATAAGGTCTCGTGGGTAGGACGTTCTTCGGGGCCTGCCTCCGTGAAATTGTCACGGTTCGGTTCCCGATTTGCGACGGAGAAAGAGACGAATGCGTTATGGCCGTTATTATGGAAGTTTATACCGGCTTTCGGGTTGAAGAAGTTCCAGTTCTTATGAATGTCCAGCTCTTCCTCGGCTTTGTCATCGTTTCCCTTAATGGTGTAATGGATCCCACGGTATTGTAAGTCCAGATAGCCGGTGAAAAGAGGGGAAAGACGTTGGGTCAATTTTGCGTATGCGTTGTAGTCTAATTTCTTACCGGTATTGCGGTAATATTCGTAATCCGGTTGTGGCAAGACGTTTGCGCTTTTGGTCCACATTACCCGGCCAAAATGGTCGCCTACATAGTTGTTGACGGCGGTTCCCAGCGTAAGGCGGGTATTGTCACGTTGATAGTTCGCGCTATAAACGGTCCCATAGAAATAATTGTCGAGCCATTTACGGCGCACGAGGTCGGTCTTTTTTACGGTATTACCCTCCGGATCGATATATTCCGGTAGCTTATAACTGCTGAATTTGGCTTTCGATTTATAATCCTCGTAATATCCGTTACCATCGGTGTAATGAAGGGTCAGGTTCATATTCCAGAAATCTCCGATACGCTGGCTGGCCATTAAATGGTAGTTGTGTTGCCAATAATTATCCGTCTGATTGTTATAAAACTTCTTCACTCCATCTTCCTCATATTCTCCGCATGGATTATAGCTACGATCTGTGTCAAGTAAATAAGACGGAACACCGTTCCATGCTTGATAGGTCTTCTCGCTGTTCCCGAAGGCTTGGAATTTAATCAATGTATTATCGGCATAGAAAGCGGCGGAGGCATAGTAAGAGCTCATACGGGCGGAGGCACGATCGATAAAGCCGTCGCTACGGATATTGGAGTAGCGGGCGTCGAAAGCGAAATGATCGTAAAGTAATCCGGTACCGCCTTTTACCGTATGCTTCAGCGTACCGAAAGAACCTGCTGATACGGAATATTCGCCGTAAGGCTTTAAGGACGGTTTCTCGGTTTGCATGGCGACCGTAGCGCCAAAAGCCGCGGCTCCGTTCGTAGAGGTTCCGGCACCTCGTTGGATCTGGATCGATTCTACCGAGGAGGCTATATCGGCCATATTAGCCCAGAATACGGTATGAGACTCGGAGTCATTAACCGGTACGCCATTGATCGTGATATTGATACGGTTCGCGTCTGTCCCCCGGATACGAAAACCGGAGTAACCTATACCTGTTCCGGCATCCGAGGTCATGATAACAGACGGGGATTGGGAGATAAGGAATGGGATACCTTGCCCGTTGTTCCGGCTGCTTAGCTCTTGTTTGGAGATGTCGCTATAAGCTACCGGGGTTTCTTTCCCGACTTTGGTAGCGGTAATAACTACTTCATCCAAAGATACGTCTTTTGAGATTTTCAAGGAGTCGACCGGACTGGGCATTTGTGCCTTGACGGTTGTAGCCAGTAAGGAGCCGGCCAAGATAACCAATACATTTTTCATCTTTTCATCTTTTTGCTTTAAAACTAAATAGATGAATAGAAAGGATCGGAGAAGCATGAATCCCTACGACAGCATTACCTGTACAGGTTCTATGGGTATGATCTCAGCCCGCTCCTTTCGTGAAGGATTTTGCGAGCACCCCTTCGTATTCGGCAGCAAAGATAGGCATAAAAGTGTTAATAAATATTACTGTCAATAGTAAATCGGATTTCTATAGATATTAATTCTGATTACTATGGATAGTAATCCGGTTTGTGTCGTATTAATTTTTTCTGTAAAAAGATGAGGATATTTTGAGAACTCATTGATTTTTTGTATATTTGCGGGCGATTAAGTGAAGTTGAGGAGGGGGCGGGTAGTCCCCTTCTTTTGTTCTTAACAGATATGTGTATGATAGAAAAGAAAGTGGTAAGCCAATTAATAGAGGAAAAACTAGCCTCTTCAAGCAATTATTTAGTAGACGTGGTGATTAAACCGGGAAACCTGATAGTCGTTGAAATTGATAACGATGAAGCGGTAAGCATTGATGATTGCGCTGAGTTGAGCCGGTATTTGGAGGAGCATCTGGATCGTGACGTCGAGGATTATGAGCTGGAGGTTGGCTCCGCCGGCATTACTTCTCCTTTCAAGGTACTTCGCCAATACGTCAAGAACATCGGAAACGAGGTGGAGATGCTGTTGAAAAACGGCTCGAAGCTGACCGGTGTGTTGAAATCTGCCGACGAGAACGGTGTGGTTGTCTCTGTCGAGAAGAAGGTGAAACCGGAAGGCGCTAAGCGGAAGGTGACTGTGGTGGAGGATGAGTCGTATACATTTGATGAAATAAAATATACAAAATACTTAATAAGATTCAAGTAAGATTATGGCCAAGAAAGAGGAAACAATCAGTATGATTGACACCCTTGCGGAGTTCAAGGAGTTGAAGAATATCGATAAAGATACGATGATTAGCGTTTTGGAAGATTCGTTCCGTAACGTGATCGCCAAGATGTTTGGCACGGATGAGAACTATGACGTGATTATCAACCCTGAGAAAGGTGATTTCGAGATCTGGAGAAACCGTACGGTTGTGGCTGATGATGAATTGGAGGATGAGAACTTGCAGCTTACGTTGACGGAGGCCCGTAAAATCGATGCCGACTGTGAGGTGGGCGAGGAAGTGACCGACGAGGTGCATTTTGCAGACTTCGGACGCCGTGCGATCTTAAACTTGCGCCAAACTTTGGCTTCAAAGATACTTGAATTGCAGAAAGACAGCTTGTACGCTAAGTATAAGGATAAAATCGGCCACATCATCGCCGCTGAGGTTTATCAGGTGTGGAAGAAAGAAATCCTGTTGCTGGATGACGATGGTAATGAGTTGCTACTGCCGAAATCCGAGCAAATCCCGACCGATTTCTATCGTAAGGGAGAGACCGTACGTGCGATCGTTCAACGTGTGGATAACTATAATAACAACCCGAAGATCCTTCTTTCCCGTACGGATAAGGTCTTCTTGCAACGGTTGTTTGAGTTGGAGGTTCCGGAGATTAATGACGGCTTGATTACGATCAAGGCGATCGCCCGTATCCCGGGAGAGCGTGCCAAAGTGGCTGTCGAGTCATACGATGACCGTATTGACCCGGTGGGTGCTTGCGTAGGTATGAAAGGCTCTCGTATTCACGGAATCGTTCGCGAGTTGAGAAACGAGAACATTGATGTGATTAATTACACCTCAAATCTCTCTTTGTTTATCCAGCGTGCTTTAAGCCCGGCTAAGATCTCTTCTATCCGTGTAAATGAGGAAGAAAAGAAAGCTGAGGTTTATCTACGTCCTGAGGAGGTCTCTTTAGCGATCGGTAAGGGCGGTCTGAATATTAAGTTGGCTTGTATGTTGACTGAGTATACGATTGACGTATTCCGTGATATCGAAGGAGCGGACGAGGAGGATATCTACTTGGATGAGTTCTCCGACGAGATCGACAGCTGGGTGATCGACGCACTGAAGAATATAGGATGCTATACGGCGAAGAGCGTCCTTGCTATGAACCGCAATGAGATTATTGAACGTGCCGATCTGGAAGAGCAGACCGTGGACGATCTTTTAGCTATCTTATCCGCGGAATTTGAAGATGAAGGTAACGAATAAGTATTACGACAAAGTTAGATATGCCTATAAAATTAATTCAAGTACAGAGAAAATTGAACGTGGGAATCAACACGGTGGTTGAGTTCCTGCACCGGAATGGGTTCTCGGTTGAGGATAATCCCAACACGAGGATCAGTGATGAACAGTATGCTTTGCTCGTAAAAGAGTTTGGAAAGGATCTGCCTGAGAAAGATCGTAATTTTGCGGCGGATCGTGCGCAGAAAGAGGCTCCTTCTGTGAAAGAAGAGAAGACTGCGGAAATAAAGACAGTGATACCGGAAGAATTCAGGCCTAAGATCGTAATGAAGGGTCATATCGATTTGGATGGTGGACAACATAAAAAACAGCAGGAAGAGCCGAAGGCTAAAGAGGAGCCGAAGGTGAAAGAAGAGCCTAAGGTAAAGGAAGAGCCGAAAGTGAAGGAAGCGCCTGCCGCTCCCGCTGCTCAAGCTCCTGTTAAACCCGCGCAGCCTGCGCAGGCTCCCACGGAGAAAAAAGAAGAAAAAGTTATAGTAGTGGAAGTGGAAAAAGAAAAAACCGTAGAGAAGCAACCGGTTGTTGCGGAACCTAAGGTGGAAAGTGTGAAACCGGAACAGGAAGTAGAGAAGACCGAGGAAAAAGACGATAATCTTTTCCGTTTGAACTCGGTTAAATTGGAATCAAAGATCAAGGTAACCGGTAAGATTGACTTGGATGCGCTTAACCAATCGACTCGTCCGAAGAAGAAAACGAAGGAGGAGAAGCGGAAAGAGCGTGATGAGAAGCAAAAGTTTAATAACAATCGGCCGGGTAATAATAGCAACGGTCCGGGCGCTCCTCATAAGAGTCCGAATTCGCCTACTTTGATTAAACCGAACGCTCCTGCTAAACCGGGTGAGGAAGGTGACGCTAAGAAGAAGCGTAAACGTATCAAGAAAGATCGAGTAGACGTGAATAATACGCCGGGTACGAATTATCTGCGCCCGAATCGTGACGATCGTCCGAATAACGACCGTAAGCCTCGCTTGAAGAAGCCGGTGAAAGCGGAAGTTAGCGAAGAGGATGTTCAAAAGCAGATCAAGGAGACTTTGGCTCGCTTGACCAACAAGAATAATAAGAATAATAAGGGGGCTAAATACCGTCGTGATAAACGTGACGCCGCTGTGAAACGTGAGCACGAGTTGATGGAACAGGAAGAACTGGAAAGCAAGGTATTGAAGCTGACCGAGTTCGTTACGGCCAACGACTTGGCGAACATGATGGACGTATCTGTAACGGAGGTTATCGGTACTTGCATGAGCATCGGCCTTATGGTTTCGATCAATCAGCGCCTGGATGCGGAGACGATCAATATCGTGGCTGAGGAGTTCGGTTATAAGACTGAATATGTAAGCGCGGATGTTGTCGAGGCGATCAACGCTGATGAGGAAGATGATAACGAGGAGGATTGGGTAGCCCGTCCGCCTATCGTAACGGTGATGGGACACGTTGACCATGGTAAGACTTCTTTATTGGATAATATCCGTAGCGCGAACGTAATCGCCGGTGAGGCTGGTGGTATCACGCAGCATATCGGAGCCTACAACGTGAAGTTGCAGAATGGCCGCCGTATCACGTTCTTGGATACTCCGGGTCATGAGGCGTTTACCGCTATGCGTGCCCGTGGCGCGAAGGTGACGGATATCGCGATTATTATCGTGGCCGCTGATGATAACGTGATGCCTCAGACGATCGAGGCGATTAATCACGCTTCGGCTGCCGGTGTTCCTATTGTTTTCGCTATTAATAAAATCGATAAGCCACATGCTAATCCTGAGAAGATCAAGGAGGAGTTGGCGAATATGAATTACTTGGTGGAAGACTGGGGGGGTAAGTACCAGAGTCAAGAGATCTCCGCTAAGAAAGGTATCGGTGTCGAGGAGTTGTTGGAGAAGGTACTGTTGGAGGCCGACCTGTTGGATTTGAAAGCGAATCCGAAAAAACGTGCGGTTGGTTCTATCATCGAGTCTTCTTTGGACAAGGGACGTGGCTATGTATCTACCATATTGGTGGAGAACGGTACGTTGAAGATGGGAGATATCGTTTTGGCGGGAACTCATCAAGGACGTATCAAAGCGATGTTCAACGAGCGTAATCAACGGGTGGAGAAGGCTGGTCCTTCCGAGCCGGTATTGATCCTCGGTTTGAACGGTGCTCCTCAGGCCGGTGATACATTTAATGTATTGGAGACTGAGCAAGAGGCGCGTGAGATCGCTAACCGTCGTGAGCAATTGCAGCGTGAGTTAGGTCTTCGTACGCAGAAGATGCTTACCTTGGATGATATCGGACGTCGTATCGCCGTGGGTAACTTCCAAGAGTTGAACGTGATCGTGAAGGGTGACGTGGATGGCTCCGTAGAGGCTTTGTCCGACTCCTTGATCCGTTTGTCTACCGAGGAGATTCAGGTGAATGTAATTCATAAGGCGGTTGGTCAGATTTCCGAGTCGGATGTGGTTTTGGCAGCGGCTTCGAACGCTATCATTATCGGATTCCAAGTTCGTCCGTCTTTGCAAGCACGTAGAAACGCCGAGAAGGAAGGTGTAGAGATCCGTTTGTACTCTATCATCTACGATGCGATCGAGGAGGTGAAGAGCGCTATGGAAGGCATGCTTTCTCCGGAGATCAAGGAGGAGATTACCGCTTATGTGGAAGTTCAGCAGGTATTCAAGATCACCAAGGTCGGTACGGTTGCCGGATGTATGGTTAAGGAAGGCAAGATCAAGCGTACGAACAAGATCCGCTTGATACGTGACGGTATCGTGATTTATGCCGGCGAGCTAGGCTCTTTGAAACGTTTCAAGGACGATGCGAAAGAGGTCGTGGCTGGCTTGGATTGCGGTTTGAATATTACGAACTTCAACGATATCCAAGTGGGCGATATGATCGAGGCTTACGAAGAGACAGAAATTAAGAAGACGTTATAACGATGAACTGGTTGGACATTACATTGCTATGTCTGGCAGGGATAGGATTTGTGAAAGGCCTGTTTGATGGAATCATCAAACAGGTTGTTTCGCTTATAGCCCTAGTGATCGCGATCTTTTTCTGCGGAAAAGCGGCGGCTTGGCTGAAAGGATATATCTTGGCGTTGGGTTGGTTTCCGGAAGAAGGGGTTACGATCTTGAGTTATATAGCGGGTTTTATCTTGATTATGGGGGTATTTATCCTAGCGGGTGAACTGGTTACCAAGGTGGTAGGGGCGACACCGTTGAGCGTTATCAACCATTTGTTTGGTGGTTTTTTCGGGTTGCTGGTCGTTTTGGTCTTTACCAGTTTGCTGTTGAACGCGCTGGAGTTCGTGGATCGTGGATCGGTCTTGATTCATCGCCAATCAAAGATAGAATCTCGTTTTTATTATAGCGTGAAGCAAATAGTACCAACAATTTTCCCACATAATTTGTTTTCATTAGGAGAATGAAGGGCTTTTATCAATGGTTAATTTTTAATTATGCAGGATTCAAATCATATAATTAATGAGGTAACGAGCGGAGATTATAAATATGGCTTCGTTACCGATATTGATACGGAGGTGATCCATCGTGGATTAGACGAGGAGACGGTCCGTATTATCTCTGCCAAGAAGAACGAGCCGGAATGGTTACTCGAGTTCCGTTTGAAGGCTTTTCGCCATTGGCAGACGTTGGAGATGCCTACATGGCCTCACTTGAATATCCCGCCGATCGATTATCAGGACATTATCTATTATGCCGCCCCTAAGAAAAAAGAGGGACCAAAGAGCTTGGATGAGGTAGATCCTGAGTTGTTGAAAACATTCGATAAACTGGGTATTCCTTTGGAAGAACAGAAACATTTAAGCGGAATGGCGGTAGACGCCGTGATGGATAGTGTTTCCGTGAAGACTACTTTCAAGGAGAATCTCGCGGAGAAGGGGATTATTTTCTGTTCGTTCAGCGAGGCTGTACAACATCATCCGGACTTGGTGCAGAAGTATTTGGGCAGCGTGGTTGGTTATCGTGATAATTTCTTCGCCGCCTTGAATTCGGCCGTGTTCTCGGACGGTTCGTTTGTTTATATACCGAAGGGCGTACGTTGCCCGATGGAGCTGAGTACGTATTTCCGTATCAATGCCGCTAATACCGGACAGTTCGAGCGTACCTTGATTGTCGCTGACGATGAGGCGTATGTAAGTTATCTGGAAGGATGTACGGCGCCGATGCGTGACGAGAACCAATTGCATGCCGCTATCGTGGAGATCGTGGCGAACGAGCGTGCTGAGGTGAAGTATTCTACCGTACAGAACTGGTATCCGGGTGATAAGGAAGGTAAAGGCGGTATCTATAACTTCGTGACGAAACGAGGTTTGTGCAAAGGTGAGGGTAGCAAGATCTCTTGGACGCAAGTAGAGACCGGTTCGGCGATCACTTGGAAATATCCGAGCTGTATCTTGGCGGGTGATAACTCGGTAGGTGAGTTTTACTCGGTTGCCGTGACCAATAATTACCAACAGGCCGATACGGGTACGAAGATGATCCATCTGGGTAAGAATACGAAAAGTACGATCGTATCCAAGGGTATCTCTGCCGGTCATAGCCAGAATAGCTATCGGGGATTGGTAAAGGTGTCCGCCCGTGCGGAAGGCGCCCGTAACCATAGCCAATGCGATAGTTTGTTACTAAGCTCTACTTGTGGAGCTCATACGTTCCCTTACGCTGATATTCAGAATGAGACGGCGATCGTGGAGCATGAGGCTACGACGAGTAAGATCAGCGAGGAGCAATTGTTCTACTGCCAGCAACGGGGTATCTCGGTAGAAGAGGCTGTCGGTTTGATCGTGAATGGATATGCCCGTGAGGTAATGAATAAGTTACCGATGGAGTTCGCCGTCGAGGCTCAGAAATTACTAACGATCTCGCTGGAAGGCAGCGTAGGATAGAATAATTTTCAATTTTCAACTTTCAATTTTCAATTAGAAAAGATGTTAGAGGTTAAGAATTTACATGCCAACGTAAATGGCAAAGAGATATTGAAAGGTATCAACCTGTCGGTGAAAGCGGGTGAGGTACATGCTATCATGGGACCGAACGGTTCCGGAAAAAGTACGTTAAGTAGTGTATTGGTAGGTAATCCCGCTTTTGAGGTAACGGAAGGAGAGGTTATCTTCAACGGTAAGAATCTGCTGGATCTTTCTCCCGAGGATCGTAGCCGTGAGGGTATTTTCTTGAGCTTCCAATATCCGGTCGAGATCCCGGGAGTTAGTATGGTGAACTTTATGCGTGCGGCGTTGAACGAGCACCGTAAATATAACGGTCTGGAACCGGTTTCGGCTACGGACTTCTTGAAATTGATGCGTGAGAAACGTGCGATCGTCGAGCTGGATAATAAACTGGCCAGCCGTAGCGTGAACGAAGGTTTCTCCGGTGGAGAGAAAAAGCGGAACGAGATCTTCCAGATGGCGATGCTGGAGCCGAAATTGGCGATCTTGGATGAGACGGATAGTGGTTTGGATATCGATGCCTTGCGTATCGTAGCGCATGGCGTGAACCAGTTGAGGACTCCGGAGAATGCCGCTATCGTAATCACGCACTATCAGCGTCTGCTGGATTACATCAAGCCGGATGTGGTTCATGTGCTTTACAAAGGCCGTATCGTGAAGACCGCCGGTCCGGAATTGGCCTTGGAACTGGAAGAGAAAGGTTACGACTGGATCAAGAAAGAGATGGGAGATGAGTAATATGAAGGCCGAGCAACAATATATCGATCTTTTCGCCCAATGTGAGGATCTGGTATGTCGTCATAGTACGCCGGTGATGAATGCCCTTAGGGCTGATGCCTTGGCGAACTTTGAGCGACTCGGATTCCCCTCCACGAGAAGCGAGGATTATAAATATACGGATGTAGCCCAAGCGTTCGCTCCGGATTACGGTTTGAATATCAACCGGGTCGCTATCCCGGTGAATCCTTATGACGTGTTCCGTTGTGACGTGCCGAACCTGAGCACATCGTTATACTTTGTCGTGAACGATACGTTTTACGATAAGGACTTACCGAAAGCGCATTTGCCGGAAGGTGTGTATGCTGGAGGGTTGAAGGCTTTTACGGAGCAATATCCGGAGATCGCTTCCAAGTATTACGGAAAGGCGGCGCCGAGTAGCAAGGATGGTATTATCGCGTTGAATACGATGTTAGCCCAAGATGGTTTCGTGGTGTATGTACCGAAAAATGTCGTGGTTGAGCGTCCTATCCAATTGGTGAATATTTTCCGTAGCGATGTGGATACGATGGCGAACCGTCGTGTTCTGGTGATTATGGAACCTCATTCGGAAGCGAAGCTATTGGTTTGCGATCATAGTATCGATGACGTGAAATTCTTGGCGACTCAAGTGGTTGAGATTTTCGCGGAGGAAGGTGCTCGCTTTGATTATTATGATTTGGAAGAAAGCAGCGAGTCTACGACCCGTTTCTCTTCCGTACACGTAAAGCAGGCGGCTTCGACCAATGTCTTGGTAAACGGTATTACGTTGACGAATGGCTTGACTCGCAACAATTATTATGTGGAACTGAATGGCGAGTATGCCGAGTCTACCTTATGCGGTATGTCCGTTCTGGACAAGGAGCAACAGATGGATACCTATAGCCATATCACCCATGCGGTCCCGAATTGTACCAGCAACGAGTTGTTCAAGAACGTACTGAATGATCATGCCGTAGGTGTCTTCAGCGGACGTATCTTGGTGAAAGAGGATGCCCAGAAGACCGCCGCTTACCAGACGAACCGTAATCTGTGCGCTACCCGTGAGGCCCGTATGTACAGCAAGCCGCAATTGGAGATTTACGCGGATGACGTAAAATGCTCGCACGGTATGACGACCGGTCAGTTAGATGAGAACGCTTTGTTCTATATGCAAAGCCGCGGTATCCCGCGTGACGAGGCCCGTATGTTATTGAGCGTGGCTTTCACTTCCGACGTGATCGACCATGTACGCTTGGAGGCGTTGAAAGACCGTTTGCATAAACTGGTAGAGAAACGTTTCCGCGGTGAACTGGCTAAATGCGCCGGTTGCCGGATTTGTAAATAATCGCAAATAAGAAGAAAACAGTAATCAGACATGGATTATCCCGACGATAATGTAGGGAACCATGTCTGATTTTTTTATATCTTTGGCAGTGACAAATTAAAACCACCAACTTATGCAATTAACACACATCGCTTTGTGGACGAATCATCTGGAACGTTTACGGGATTTCTATGTAAAGTATTTCAATGGTAAGAGTAACGAGAAATATGTGAATCCAAAGAAAGGGTTCGCCTCTTATTTCGTCTCTTTCGAGAGTGGCCCCGCTTTGGAGATCATGCAACGGCAAGATATTACTGAGGCTTACGACAAGGATCATATCGGCTTGGCTCATCTGGCCTTTCATGCGGATACGAAGGAGCAAGTGGATCAAATGATCGAACGTTTCCGGATGGATGGATACACGATCGCCGGTGAGACCCGCACTTCCGGGGATGGTTACTATGAGGGTGTAATCCGAGATCCTGACGGAAATATAGTAGAGATCGTCGCTAACGGGGAGCCGGAGATACAAGTAGCTTTATTCCCTCCTTATGAGTTATTGCTGGAAGCCGATCCGGATCGGGAGAAAGTAGAGGCTTACCTAAAGGATTCGGATTGCTTTATCGCTACGGTACGAAATTCCGTTGCCGGCGTGATCGTGGTTCGCAAGGAGGAGGGTGGCAAGGCGGAGATCATGAACCTTGCCGTGGCGGATATCTTCCGTCGGCGAGGAATCGCCCGGAAACTATTACGGCATGTATCTAATAAATGGGCTCCGGCTCAAGATGTCGAGCTTTTGCGTATTTGTACCGGAACCTCAGCCGCCGGCCCGATGATGCTTTATCAACAGGAAGGCTTCGATTTGGTAGCCGTAGATCGTGATTATTTCGTGCGGAACTATGCCGAGCCTATCTGGGAGAACGGCATTCAATGCAGGCATCGATTGATTCTTGAAAAGAGATTAAAATAGTATATATGAAAAGAAAATCGGGAGGTTTAAGGCCTCCCGATTTAATTATTAGTAATCTATGAATAGGTCTTCGAATGAAAAATCATCGGGGCTAATGGCATCACATTTCCAGTACGAAGATCCCTTTCGGTGCCAAGGATAATTCGTCTCCCAATGGAATCTCCTTTCCGGTTAATATCTCTTTTCCGGAGGTTTTACCTCGCAATACTTCCGCATAGCGGGCCAACGGGAGGTTCACCTCCTTGTCGCTGCCATTCATCAAGACCAATACGCTCCGGCCATCCAGACTGCGCTCGTACACGTAGACACCTTGGTTCACCATGAAATGTTTCATCTTGCCCTTAGCGATGATATCGTTGCCCTTGCGCCATTTCAATAAAGTCCGGAGGAAATTCCATGCGTCATTTTGCACCTCGCTGCGACCGGATGCCTCGAATTGATTCACCTTGTCGCCGGGCCAACCACCGGGAACATCCAAGCGGATATATCCGTCTCCCTTCTCCTTGGTGCCATTCATCAGCAACTCCTGCCCGTAATAGAGCTGGGGAATACCGGGGATCGTCAACAAGAATGTCACCCCTTGCTTGAACGCGTACAAATCATCGACAGACTCGGGCATGGAGGGAAGAAAACGATCCGTATCATGGTTCTCCAAGAAACGCAATACGTTATAGATATCGGGATATACATAATCATAACACATATGCTCGAAGATCGTGTGCAAGCCTCCGGAATACCCAGTCTCCTCATGGAACGCCTTACTCGCGATACCCATCAAGCGGAAATCCATTACCGATTTCAACTCAGTATCCTGTCCGAAGTTCAACCGGCTGCCTTTCTGCCAATAAGCGGAACCGATCGTGTAGTTCATCCACCCCTCGCCTACGATGTTATACTCCGGATACTCGTTCATGACCTCCGTACACCAATTCCGCATCATGTCCACGTCGGCATACGGATACGTATCTTGACGGATACCATCCACGCCGCAATACTCGATCCACCAGATAGAGTTCTGGATAAGGTATTTGGCTACATGTGGGTTCTTTTGGTTCAAGTCCGGCATGCTCGGGACAAACCAGCCGTTCAGCATCGTCTCCTTATCATAATCCGAGACGTAAGGATCGAAATAAGCCTCTTTATCGTGGTTGGTCTGCACGTAGTTATCGAGATTATTAAACCAGTCGTGGCTAGGGATATCTTTCATCCAAGGATGATCGCTTCCACAATGGTTGAAGATCATATCCATTACGACACGCATGCCCCGATCGTGTGTCTTCTCGATCAAGCGGACGTAATCCTCGTTCGTGCCGAAGCGTGGGTCTACCCGATAATAATCCGTCGTGGCATATCCGTGATAAGAGCCTCCCTCCATATCATTCTCCAATACCGGGTTCAGCCAGATAGCGGTAACGCCCAGATCCTCGATATAATCCAAATGCTGTTCGATACCGGCCAAGTCGCCTCCGTGACGGGCGTTCGGGCTGTTACGGTCTACCTTATAAGCGGTACGCATCGGGATTTGATCGTTCGAGGGATCTCCGTTCGCGAAACGATCCGGCATGATGAGATAAAGCACGTCGGAAGAGTCAAACCCCTTGATCCGATCGGCGTTCGGTTTACGGGCCTTCAACTCATACGAGTAATTGAAACTCTTTTTGTCCTTCGTGAACGTGATATCAAACCTGCCGGGCTTGGCCTTTTCCACGTCCAGATAGATCAATAGGTAATTCGGGCTTTCCAACGCTACCGAGCTTTTCAACTGTACGCCGGGATATTTCACGCTAGGGAGATATCCGGCGATATCCTTACCATACACCATCAGCTGGAGTTCCGGGTTCTTCATACCGCTCCACCAGAAGGCCGGCTCGATTTTAAGGTTATCGGCTGAAAGCGTACTGGAAGCGAAAAGGGCCAGTAAAAGGCTCAAGAATAAATGTCTGTTCATGATATATGTTTATTGATTTATATGACAAGGTTGTACATACGCGAAGATAGAAAGATTCCATTGATAATAACACGTTTCCGCCCAGCGAAAAGAGAATAAAAATCACGCGAACGTTTGCGAACCCTCGTAAATTAAGACTATCTTTACTGCCTAAATCTAATCAACTAATTCAAATGATAAAAAGTCTAATTGTATCCATGCTTCTGACAGGTTGCGTTTCCTCCCTGTCCGCACAACAAAGTTTTTGGAAAGAAGATTTCTCCGCCGGGAAATTACCCGACGGCTGGATGATTGTCGATTCAACGAAATCGGCAAAGTGTGAATGGATTGTAACCGATCAGCCTTATCCCGGCTCTTTCCAGTTCGAGCAACAAGCACCTCCCATCGCATCTACAAGCCGTGGCTATCATATGCAATTCCGGCCGGGCGTAGTCACCGGGGAGGAGATCACGAAGTGGAATCAACGGGAGGAATACCCGAACGGCTATTTCCAGACCAGCGCTATCGATTGCACGGGAAAGAACGATGTGGTATTGAAATTCCAGCACTTGTTTCGTTGGAATAATTGGTTCACCGGAAAACGTGCCGGCCTTTGGGTTGGCGTCAGCAACGACGGGGTGAATTGGAAAGAGTATAACGTGATGGATAAGATCCCCGCCGCTACCCAGCTTCACGCCCCGGTGAATGAGGAGATTAACATCAGCGAGGTAGCCGCGAACCAGAAAACCGTCTACTTGCGTTTCTTCTGGCGGGATATCTTCTCTTGGTACTGGATGGTCGATGATATTGAGCTGACAGAGCCTTTCGCGCATGATTTGGCTTTGGAGAAAGTGACCTCACACCAAGAAATCGGGAATACGTTCACGAAGGAAGACGTGTTGAAAGTGAAGCTGAAGAACGTTGGTTCCCAGCCCGTAGACGAGGATTTCACGGTAACCGCCTCCTTGAACAACGGTCAGAAACTAACCGCCACGGTAACCGCCTCCGGGCATCCGATCGCTAAACAAGAGGAATATGAGGTAGCTTTCCCTGCTACCGACCTAACCCAGATGGGCTCCTATAAAATAGAGTTCGCTATCCAATACCCGAAGGATGAGCGTTCGTCAAACAACGTATTAAAAGCGAACCTGTTCGCTGCCCGTATGAACTTGGGTAAGTTGACGAAGTTCAATAAGATCAGCAACACGGAATATGAGTTCGTCTCCGGGTACGCTAAGGTTAAGTTGATGTTTTACCGGGATGATATCTTCCGTATCTGGTTGGCACCGGATGGGGAGTATACCAATCCGGCGGCAAACTCGATCGTTGTAGATTATGGGGTAAAGAACCCGAGAGTCTCCATGGCCGACAACGGCAGCTATTATAAGTTCACGACTCCCCAATGTGTCGTACGTGTCTATAAGAACCCTATTCGTTTCGCCATGTATGACAAGAATAACCGTGCCGTGATCTACGAGGAGGCCGAACCACTTGCCTTCGGACTGAAAACGACCCAAACGATGCGCCGTAGCGGTGATGAGGATTTCTACGGTTGCGGTATGCAACAAGGTAATTTCTCATACGCCGGGAAGGAAGCGGATATCGAGGTGACCGGTTGGGATGAGGATCAATCCTCTAACCCGGCTCCCTTCTATATGTCCACGAAAGGATATGGCGTATTCCGCAATACGTTTGCCCCGGGCCATTATGCCTTCAACGGCACGGAGATGCTGGACAAGAACTATGATGATGGCTTTAAGCTGATGGGCTTCACCAGTCAGTTGACGCATAACGAGAATCGCTTTGATGCGTTCTACTTCTACGGCCCTTCCTTGAAAGACCTATTGAACGACTATACGGATATCACCGGAAAACCTTTTATGCCGGCGATGTGGATGCTTACGATGGGAGACGCCGACTGCTATAACAAAGGGGAACAGCGCACCGGATGGCCTCAATCCACCCCGGACGTAATCAGCCAAGTTGCTGATAAATATGTGGAATATGATATGCCCCGTGGCTGGATCTTGCCGAACGATGGCTATGGTTGCGGCTATGTGAAATTGGATTCTGTTGTGACGGAATTAGGTAAACGAGGCTTCCATACGGGCTTGTGGACAGAGAATGGTGTGGATAAGATCGCCTACGAGGTTGGTAAATGTGGTACCCGCCTGTGTAAATTGGATGTGGCTTGGGTTGGAGAAGGCTATGAGTTTGCCTTGAATGGCTGTAAATCCGCATTCGAGGGGATCGAGAGCAATACGAACGAACGAGGCTTCGTATGGGCTGTTTGCGGTTGGGCCGGAACTCAGCGGTATTCTACGGTATGGAGCGGTGACCAAGTGAGCAACTGGGATTATATCCGTTACCATATCCCGACGATCACGGGTGCCGGCCTTTCCGCCATGAACGCCGCTACTAGCGATGTGGACGGTATCTTCGGCGGTTCCCCGAAAACCTATACCCGCGACTTGCAATGGAAGGTCTTCACCCCGATCTTTATGACCATGAGTGGCTGGGCAGATGCCGACCGTCAGCCTTGGGTATATGGGCATCCGTACACGGATATCAACCGTAAATTCTTAAAGCTGAAGATGCGTCTGAACCCGTACGCCTATACCTATTGCCATGAGGCGCATACGACCGGTGTACCGATGGCTCGTGCGATGGTACTGGAATTCCCGGATGACGTGGTTACTCGTGATACGACTACCCAATACCAGTTCATGAGTGGCGAATGGATGATGGTTGCCCCTGTATATACCCGTAAGAATGTACGCGATAGTATTTACTTCCCTGCCGGAGAATGGTACGACTATTGGACCGGAAAGACATACGAGGGTGGCAAGTGGTTGGATAAATATGAGGCTAAACTGGATATTTGCCCGGTATTTATCCGTCAAGGCGCCATTATCCCGATGTACCCGGATATGAATTATGTCGGTGAGAAACCTGCGGATGTCTTGACCTTGGACTTATATCCCTATGGAAACACCTCTTTCAATTTATATGAAGACGACGGTCTCACCCGTGATTATAAGAAAGGCGAGTTTGCCTGTACCTTGATCTCTGTTTCCTCCCCAAAAGGTGAGAAAGGAACGATCACCGTGGATATAGCGAAAGCGAAAGGAGATTATAAAGGACGTTACCAAGAGCGTACTTACCTATTGGATGTCCGCTCAGAATCCAGCCCGTCAAACGTAACCGTAGCCGGGAAGCCGCTATCTGCCATCTCCCCCGAAGCGTTCAATGCCGGACAAGAAGGCTGGTACTTCGATGCCTCGGATCGTATGGGAAGGGTTAAGGTACGGACGAACCGTTTGTCTACGAATCAGGATCAGAAGATTGTAATTGGTTTCTAACACTTCTATTTATTTTAAAGGTATATGAAAACACAATTGACTTTATGTATATCCGGGACATTGCTGCTTATCGGAATGTCCGGTTGCGAAAAAACTCCGGAGCGTCCTATGAATGTTGTGTATATCTTAGCGGATGATTTAGGATATGGAGATGTTGGCTGTTATGGCCAACAGATTATCAAGACTCCCAATATAGACCGGATGGCGAAGGAGGGAATGTTGTTCACGCAGCATTATGCCGGATGTACGGTGAGTGCCCCTTCCCGTTGCTCCTTGATGACCGGATTGCATACGGGACATACGCAAGTCCGGGGAAACCGGGAGATCACGCCCGAAGGCCAACAGCCGATGCGGGAGGATACCTATACGTTGGGTAAATTAATGAAATCGGCCGGTTATACGACCGGTATCTTTGGTAAATGGGGATTGGGAAATCCGGGCTCTGTCTCCATTCCCAATAAGATGGGTTTCGATGAGTTTTATGGGTATAATTGTCAACGGCAGTCGCATTCCTTCTATCCGGATCATTTATGGCATAATGAGGAGAAGGTTCTTTTTCCTGAAAACGAGAACAATGCTTGCAAAACATATTCACAAGATTTGATTCATGAGCAAGCATTGAAGTTCATCCGGGATCATAAGGAGCAACCGTTCTTCGCGATGCTTACCTATACGCTGCCTCATGCGGAATTGAATCTTCCGCATGATTCTATTTATAAGATGTACGAGAACTCATTCGAGGAGACTCCTTATATTGGTAAGTTTGATAAAGTGTATGGCGGTTATAATACCTCGGAGAAACCCTTGGCCTCCTTTGCCGCCATGGTCTCCCGGTTGGATAAATACGTGGGGGATGTAATGGCTGAATTGAAAGAGTTGGGTTTGGATAAGAATACGATCGTGATTTTTACCAGCGATAACGGCCCGCATCATGAGGGTGGAGCTGATCCGGACTTTTTCAAGAGCTACGGACCTTTCAGGGGGATCAAACGGGATGTATATGAAGGAGGCATCCGTATACCTATGGTGGCATGGTGCCCGGGTACGATCAAGGCCGGAGCTCAATCGGATCATATCAGCGCATTCTGGGATGTCATGCCTACGTTGGCAGAGCTTACAGGTACGGTTTTGCCCGAGCAGACGGATGGAATCTCTTTCTTACCAACCTTGTTATCAAAGAAAGATCAACAGGCCCATGATTATTTATATTGGGAATTTCACGAGTTGAATGGCCGGGAAGCATTACGCTCCGGTAAATGGAAACTAATCCGGCAACCGATCGTGGGTGAGACTATATTGGAATTGTATGATTTAAGTAATGATATACATGAGGATACGAATCTAGCGGAGAAGTATCCCGATAAGGTAAAAGAACTAGCATCCTTAATGGACAACGCCCGTACAGAGTCTCCGTACTTTGACTTTGGAAGAGAAAAGTAGGCGTGCGAGTAGAGGATAAAGTGTAGGCGTAATATCTGTTAGGTAATGATAAAAAAGGCTTTCTTTCAGCGAGAAAGCCTTTTTTTTGTATCTTTGGCTCTCGTAATTTTAAGACAAAAAGAAGTAAGACTATGTTAGACGTTCAAGCGATCCGAAAAGACTTTCCGATCTTGGATCATAAGATATACGATAAACCGCTTATATATTTTGATAATGGCGCTACTACCCAGAAACCTCGTCAAGTGGTAGAAAAGATAGAGAATGGATATTATAACGTAAACGCCAATATCCACCGAGGCGTACATTTCTTGAGCCAAGCGGCGACAGAGGCGCATGAGGAGGCTCGCAAAACGGTACAGCATTTCTTGAATGCCCGTTCCTCGAATGAGATTATTTTTACCCGGGGAACTACGGAATCCATTAATTTGATCGCTTCCAGCTTTACGGATGAATGTATGTCGGCAGGGGATGAGGTGATCGTGTCCGTTATGGAGCATCATTCCAATATCGTTCCTTGGCAGATACAAGCGGCCCGGAAAGGTATTACGTTGAAGGTGATCCCGATGAATGAGAAAGGGGAGTTGAATCTGGATGAGTATCGTAAATTATTCTCGGATAAGACTCGTCTGGTTTCCGTGACTCATGTGTCTAACGTCTTGGGTACGGTAAATCCGGTAAAGACGATGACCGAGATCGCTCATGAACAAGGCGTGCCGGTGTTGGTAGACGGGGCTCAAGCCGTTCCGCATATGAAGGTGGATGTGCAGGACTTGGATGCGGAGTTCTATGTTTTCTCCGGGCATAAGATTTACGGACCGACGGGTATTGGGGTCTTGTATGGCAAAGAGGAGTGGTTGGATAAACTTCCTCCATATCAGGGAGGAGGCGAGATGATCGCTACGGTCTCGTTCGAGAAGACAACTTTTAATGAGCTTCCTTTTAAGTTCGAGGCGGGAACTCCGGATTACATCGGTAGCACGGCATTGGCGGAAGCCTTGCGGTATGTAGAGCGGATCGGTATAGAGAATATAGCTGCTTATGAGGATGAGCTTTTGCGATATGCGACCGCTGGATTAAATACGATCGAAGGGATGCGTATTTTCGGACAAGCGGATCATAAAGGAGCGGTGCTTTCTTTTTTGGTGGGTAATATCCATCATTACGATATGGGGATGTTGCTGGACCGTTTGGGAATAGCGGTTCGTACAGGGCATCATTGTGCCCAGCCTTTGATGCATGCCTTAGGGATCGAGGGGACGGTGCGGGCGTCTTTCTCTTTTTATAATACGAAAGAGGAGATCGATACGTTTATCGCAGGTGTGGAACGAGTTCGGAAGATGTTTTGAGTATGATGTATTATATTAAGAAATATCCGTTTTCACTGGCGATTATATTGATCGTTATTTACTTGTCGTTCTTTAAGCCGCCGAAGATGGATGATATCCCTTTATTCCCGGGTGTGGACAAGGTGGTTCATTTCTGTATGTATGGGGGGATGTCGGGTATGCTATGGCTGGAGTTCTTGCGGAATCACCGGAAGTATGAGACGGTATTATGGCATGCTTGGATCGGGGCGGTTTTATGCCCGATCGTTATGAGTGGGATTATTGAGATATTGCAAGAATATTGTACGACGTACCGGGGTGGGGATTGGTTTGATTTCTTGGCGAATACTTGCGGGGTGATCGCCGCTACGGCATTCGCTTGGTTCGTGCTTCGCCCTTGGATTGTGAAGGAGCAAAAATAATGTAAGCTATATATACGATAAATAATAAACTGGGATATGTTATTACCCTATATGGAAACCGGGCGTGTAGAGGCTGGGTGTGATGAGGCGGGAAGAGGCTGCTTGGCGGGTGCGGTATTCGCCGCCGCCGTGATTCTTCCGGAAGATTTTAAGAATGAGGATTTAAACGATAGCAAGCAATTAAGCGAGAAGAAACGGTATAAGCTTCGTCCCGTTATCGAGCGTGAGGCGATCGCTTGGGCGGTAGGTATCGTTAGCCCGGAAGAGATCGATAAGATTAATATTTTGAAAGCCTCTTTCTTGGCCATGCATCGTGCGATCGAGCAATTGAAAGTACGGCCGGAACATTTATTGATCGATGGAAACCGTTTTACCCCTTATCCCGATATTCCACATACGACCGTAGTAAAAGGCGATGGCAAATACCTGAGTATCGCCGCCGCCTCTATATTGGCTAAAACCTATCGGGATGATTATATGAATGAATTGGCCTTGGAATACCCCGCTTATCATTGGCTGGACAATAAAGGTTATCCTACCAAGGTCCACAGGGAAGCGATTCGTACCCACGGAATCACGCCTTATCATCGCAAGACTTTTACGCTCTTACCGGAGCAGCTTACACTCGGTTTTTAATACGTATATAGGCATAACCTTATGCGTATATACGTATGAGGCTATGCCTATATCGGTGTAGGCTTACACGTATATACGTATCGGCTCGTGCCTATATACGTGTGAAAACACCTGTTTTTATTGTTGTTCCTTTGCCCGGTAAGCCATCGCGTACAGACGCATTTGCTTCACCATCGCTACCAACCCGTTGGAACGGGTAGGGGATAAATGCTCTTTTAATCCTACCTTGTCTATAAAGTATAGATCCGCATCCAAGATTTCTTGAGGGGTATGGCCCGATAAGATCTGTATCAGCAAAGATACGATACCTTTTACGATCACGGCATCGCTTTCTCCTTGGAAAATAATCTTTCCATCCACATAATCCGCTTGGAACCAAACCCGGCTTTGACAACCCTCGATCAAGTTGCTTTCCGTTTTATATTTCTCATCAAGCGGGGGAAGGGAGTTTCCCAGATCTATTAATAACGCATATTTATCCATCCAATCATCGAAGACTGAGAATTCTTCGATTACATTGTCTTGAAGTTCATTGATTGTCATTTTATCAGTATTTTATCGATTGTATATTACTTCCAGTACGGTTTGACCGGCAGCTTTTAGAGTCTCACGGTCTATATTTTCCATATTATCTTTTTGAGTATGCCAATAACTGGCGAAACCTGTTTTAGACTCAGGGTCGTAGTTAATGATGTCGATACTCGGGATATTACGTCCGCTAATCACATATTGGTGATCGTCTGTAATGGCTCCACCTGCGGCGTTAATGAAATATTTGCCATATCCCAGATCGCGGGCCGCGCTCCATACCATCTCGACGATCGGGGCTGCCGCACGTAAGGATTGTTGCTCCTTGAAAAACGTGGCGTTCTTGCCGCCCACCATATCCAATAAGATTCCGTATTCCGCCGTATAATTAGGGACATGCGGATTTTTTGCCCAGAACTGGGTACCTAGGCACCAGCTATCCGGTGTATAATCGGTTACGAATTCCGGCGTACCATAATCCTCTGCGTCGAAGAAAATAATATCGATGCCGATACCCGGGGCTTTTTGCCCGATTTGACGGGCGATCTCCAATAAGGCACCTACGCCGCTACCGCCATCGTCCGCCCCGTCCAATGGAGTCCGGTGCTTGGAAGGATCGGGATCGTGGTCCGAATAGGGACGGCTGTCCCAATGCGCGAATAGTAAAACACGTTTACTATTCTCCGGATCAAACGAGCCTATGATGTTTCTCGCTTCCAGCTTCGTTCCGTCGTAGGCGGTCAGTATCGCTTCCTGTTGGTAGACTTTGGCGCCAAAGCGCTTCAATTCAGACGCTAAGTAATCCCCGCATGCTTTATGAGCCGCCGTGTTAGGCACACGGGGACCAAAAGCGACTTGGTTCGCTACATAGGCGTAAGCGCTGTCTGCGTTGAAATCGGGAACAGCTGAAGTGATCGGTTGTTTTTTGATCTCCGGCATATTACCTGTCTCTTTGGTTCCTTTGGCTCCACATGATAAAAGAGCAAAACTCAATAACGCAAAAAATAATCTGATCATAAATCTGTTTTGTTTATAATGTTTTTACGGAGGCAGTCGCTTGAACCTCGTCTAATACACGCATCAAGTTTCCACCCCATATCTTGGCGATATCTTCCTCTGTATATCCTTTCTCTATTAATTTAACAGTGATCTGTATGAAATCGTTGTCACTTTCGCAACCGATAATTCCGCCACCGCCATCAAAATCAGAGCCGATACCTACATGATCGATACCGGCGACTTTCACCATATGATCGATATGTTCGATTGCGTCGGTAAGGCTCGCGTTTTTATAATCCTCATTGATATAGCGGTCGAGCAAGCAAACTTGCGCTACGCCTCCATTTTGGGCAAGGGCCTTTAGTTGTTCGTCGGTCAGGTTACGGTCGTGCTTGCACATCGCCATGGATGAGGAATGCGAGCAGATGATCGGGGCCTTGGACAATTTGATAACATCCCAAAATGACTTCTCAGAGGCATGAGACATATCCACCATGATACCTTGGCGATTCATCTCTTTCACGACCTCTTCGCCAAACGGACTTAAACCGTCCCATTCTTTCTTGGTATGGGTGGATGAGTCGCAAATATCGTTATCGTAGGAGTGGCAGAGCGTGATATAATTGACACCCATCGCCTTGAACTTAGCGATATTCGCCAAGTCCTTACCAATACCGTATCCATTCTCTATACCGATAAAGAACGCTTTTTTCCCTTCATTTTTCAAGCGGATGAAGTCTTGGTTCGTAACGGCGATGCCACATAAATCCTTATTCAATTCAGCTTGCTTGCGAATACCTTCGATCAAGCCTGTTACTTTTTGTACGGCTTCTTGTAAAGAGGCCTCATCACGTTTACCTTGTCCGATGAAGGCCGCAAGGAACACCCCGTCTAGTTTCCCTTCTTGCATCTTAGGGATGTTTACCCGGTTACGTTCCCGGTCGGCGATGCTGAATCCGGCACGTTTGAACCAGAAAGGAGTATCGGTATGTGTATCTACGGAAAGGAAATGCTTGTGCATCTCTTTGGCTTGGTGGAAGGTCTCGGCCTTTCCTATCAGATGGCGGAATATCCTTAACATCGTAGTGTCGCCTCCGTAAGTCAACGCTTCCGGATGCCATTGAACTCCCATGATGGATCGATTCGGATAAGCGTCGATAGCCTCGATAATACTGTCGGGCGCATAAGCGGTAGCCTTGAAGATAGGCGCCAACTCCTTGATCGCTTGATGATGAAGAGAGTTTACGGCTAAGGTATCTTTCCCTAGAATCGTGGCTAGCTGTGAGTTCGCGTCAACAAAGACACGGTGTGAGCCATACGAACTGGGTAAATCTTGCCTATGCTTGACAGAATGATCGCCACGTTGTGAGGGGATGTCTTGGTAAAGCGTACCGCCAAACGCTACATTCAACAGTTGCAATCCCCGGCATATGCCTAAGACGGGAATATTTTGGTCGGTAGCCATCTTGATTAGTTTCAACTCATACAAATCGCGTACCGGATCGACTTCCTCCAGCTTTTCCCGAGGCTCCTCCTCATACCATAGAGGGTTTACATCCGCTCCTCCTATAAGAACTAGCCCGTCTAAATTCGATACGATATTTCTGAGTACCTTACCGTCAGTAACAGCCGGGATGATAACCGGAGTTCCCCCTGCCTTTACGATGGATTGGATATAGGTGGCCCCCACCCGGGAAGCACCATTGGAGATACTAGCGGAAATCCCGATCAATGGGGAGAATCGTGCCCGCACGTTTACATCGCAAGAGTCTGTCAACTCATATAGCTTTTTTAAGTTGGGTACTTCCGATCCGGGTGTCTGTGCCTGTGCTCCACATAAGATACTACAGGCGCATATTGCTGTGTATAAGATCTTTTTCATAATATGTAGTTGTTTTCGTTTGCTATTTGTTTTGGAAATCTTGTATAGCGGTCATAACCCTTAGCAAGTTTCCACCCCATATTTTCCGTATATCTTCTTCCGTATATCCTTCTTCTAAAAGTCGGACGGTAATGTTAATCAACTCGTTGGTAGCCGAGCAACCGATCAGTTCCCCGTCTCCGTCAAAATCCGAGCCGATTCCTACATGATCGATACCGATTAAATCCACGATATGATTGATATGGCGGATAGCGTCGCTTAAAGAAGCTTTGTCCTCTTCCTTATTGATGAATCCTTTGTATAGGCAGATTTGGGCGACACCCCCTTGAGCGGCCAGCGCTTTCAGTTGATCATCCGTTAAATTGCGAGGATGATCGCAAAGCGCACGTGCGGAAGAGTGGGAGGCTATGATTGGCGTCTCGCTCACTTCCATTACCTGATAAAAGGTACTTTCCGCCGCATGCGAGATATCAACCATGATTCCTAATCGGTTCATCTCTTTTACCACTTCCTTACCGAAAGGACTTAGTCCTTTCCATTCCTGTTTTCCTCTAGCGGAATCACAAATATCGTTATCCCCATTATGGCATAAGGTGATATAAGAAACTCCCATCTCCTTGAACATCCGTAGGTTCTCGATCTGCTTCCCTAAAGCGTACCCGTTCTCGATACCGAGACAGATCGCTTTTTTCCCTTGCGCCTTAATCGTCCGGATCTCTTGGGGGGTAGTCGCTATAACCATCCGGTCCGGATGTAAGGTTTGCTGGCGTTTTACTTGATTCAGCCGTTCTATCGCATACGCTGTCGCTGCCTGTAAGGATGCCTCATCTCGTTTACCTTGCGGGATATAGGCGACCATAAAGGTTGCGTCGATACGTCCTTCTTCCATAAAAGAAAGATTCACTTTCCCTCCTTCTTTCTCCCCGATATTAAATTCACCGGGAAAGATCATTGGGGTATCTGTATGGGAATCGATCGTCACGATCCGTTGATGGATCGCTTTGGCTTTCGCGAAACGGCGGGCATTCTCGATATGGTAAGCGAATAGGGCTTTCATGGCCTCATCCCCTTGCGGAGCCATGGCCTCCGGATGCCATTGTACGCCGAATATCGTTTTCTCCGTATGTTCCATAGCCTCATTGATTCCATCCGGGGCGGTCGCTGTCGCCCTAAATCCGGGGGCGACCTCTTTTACCGCTTGATGGTGGAAAGAGTTGACAAGGATTTGTTCTTCTCCATTGAAAATAGCGCGTAGCCGGTTCGTTCCCGGTTCGAGAGTTACCGTATGCGACGGATATTCCCGCGCCAATGTCTGGCTGTGTTTCAATAGCGGTTGACCGGCTTGTGAATGGATGTCTTGATAGACACTTCCTCCGAACGCTACATTCATGATCTGATGCCCTCGGCAAATACCCATGATCGGAATTTGTCGGTTAGCGGCCAAGCGAAGCAAGATCAAATCGTATTCGTCACGTAGCGTATCTACGTCTTGCAATTGCGGGATAGGCTCCTCATGCAAATAGAGCGGATTGATGTCTCCACCCCCGCTCATAACCAATCCGTCTAGTTCGGAAACCAGTACGGTCAATGCTTTCAGATCCGTGATCACCGGGATAAGTACCGGGGCTCCCCCCGCATCCAGCACGGCTTGCACGTAGGTCTCCGCTATACAGGAAAGTCCGTCTCTCCGGTTAGCGGATATTCCTATTCGGGGAGGTTGAAGGCTTTCTTTAGCCGGTATATAATTATCAACTTCTTTGTATAGGGCCTCTAGATTCGGACGACGGACTTTCATGATTTTAAGCATCTATGTTAGCATATGTAGCGTTTTCCTCGATAAACTCGCGGCGAGGGCCTACGTCTTCACCCATCAACATGGCGAAGATTTGGTCAGCCTCGGCTGCGTTGTCGATCGTGATCTGCTTTAACGTACGGTTTTCCGGGTTCATGGTCGTATCCCACAATTGATGGTCGTTCATTTCTCCCAAACCTTTGTATCGTTGTGTATGGATCGAGTTCTCGTTGCCTCCTCCATATTTTAAGATGAACTGCTGACGTTGTTGCTCGGTCCAGCAATATTCCTCAACCTTACCTTTCTTACACAAATAGAGGGGAGGAGTCGCTAGATACACATATCCGTTCTCGATCAAGGAACGCATACGGCGGAAGAAGAAGGTCAAGATCAATGTGGCGATGTGGCTACCGTCCACATCGGCATCGGTCATGATAATCACCTTGTGGTAACGCAGTTTCTCCATGTTCAACGCCTTCGGGTCATCCTCCGTACCGACGGTTACGCCCATCGCACGATAGATGTTCTGGATTTCCTCGCTTTCGAAGATCTTATGATCCATCGCTTTCTCCACGTTCAAGATCTTACCGCGCAACGGTAGGATCGCTTGGAAGTTACGGTCGCGTCCTTGCTTAGCCGTACCACCTGCGGAGTCTCCCTCGACAAGGAACAATTCGCAGATCGCTGCGTCTTTAGAGGAACAGTCCGCCAATTTACCGGGAAGCCCACCTCCTGTCAGCGGAGATTTGCGTTGTACCAATTCGCGAGCCTTACGAGCGGCATGGCGGGCTTGAGCGGCCAAGATCACCTTGTCGACGATTATTTTCGCCTCTTTCGGATGTTCTTCCAAATAATAGCCTAACGCCTCACCGATCGCCATATCCACTGCACCGGTAACCTCGCTATTACCCAGCTTCGTCTTTGTCTGTCCCTCGAACTGAGGTTCGGCTACCTTGATAGAGATAACGGCGGTCAAACCTTCACGGAAGTCATCCCCTTGAATCTCCACCTTGGCTTTCTCCAATAATTTAGAATCCTCGGCGTACTTTTTCAACGTACGGGTCAGGCCACGGCGGAAACCGGCTAAGTGTGTACCACCTTCTATCGTGTTAATATCATTTACGTAAGAGAATACGCTCTCATTGTAAGAAGTATTATAAGTTAACGCCACCTCGACAGGGATACCCTGCTTCTCGGTAACGATATGGATTACGTCTGGAATCAGTTTCTCTTTAGAACGGTCGATATAGCGGACAAACTCTTTCAATCCCTCATCCGAATGGAATACCTCGGACTTGAATGAACCGTCTTCTTTCAGAACTCGCTTATCTGTCAGACGTAGCGTAATACCTGCGTTCAAGAACGCTAATTCACGCAAACGGGTAGCCAAGATATCATACTTGTATTCCGTGACCGTAAAGATAGAACCGTCCGGCTTGAAAGAGATCGTAGTACCTGTTTTATCCGTATTATCGATAACCTGTACGTCGTGCAACGGCTTTCCGCAAGAGAACTCCTGCATATGTACTTTGCCGTTCCTGCGAACTTCCGCTTTCAGATAGGTAGAGAGTGCATTCACACAAGATACACCCACACCGTGCAAACCACCGGATACTTTATAGGTTCCCTTGTCGAACTTACCGCCGGCGTGCAGCACTGTCAGTACTACCTCCAAGGCTGATTTACCTTCTTTCTCATGAATATCCACGGGGATACCACGGCCGTCGTCGGTAACCGTGATCGAGTTGTCCTCATTGATTACCACGTCGATGTATGTACAATATCCGGCTAGCGCTTCGTCTATGGAGTTATCTACGACCTCATACACTAAGTGATGGAGACCTTTCTCGCTGGTATCGCCAATATACATGGATGGCCTTTTTCGTACTGCCTCTAACCCTTCAAGTACTTGAATACTATCTGCGGAGTACTCTGTAGAAGTATTCTTAATTTCTTCACTCATGAGTTTATCTTTCTTTAAAATCTGTAATTATCTATGTCCTCAAAAAAATCTAACAAATGTAGTGATTTTTATCGAGATAGCGAAGTGGGGGATGTGAAAATAGCGAAAAAAGGACGGGTATAGTAAAAAAGGAGAGAGATAAGCCATAAACTTATCTCTCTCCTTTTGATTGGTAGCCCATAGGGGAATCGAACCCCTCTTTCAAGAATGAAAATCTTGCGTCCTAGCCGATAGACGAATGGGCCATTAGGTTTAAAAAAGCCGGGCTTATTGAGAGTCCGGCTTTATACTTGTAAAAGTAATTACCTTCTGCTTATGCTAGCGCATTAACGTGCTTAGCCAACTTAGATTTCAGATTACCGGCCTTGTTCTTGTGGATAACGTTCTTTTTTGCAAGCTTATCCAACATAGAGCATACCTTAGGGAATAAAGCTTGTGCCTCATTCTTGTCTTCAGTAGCGCGCAAAACTTTCATAGCGTTTCTAGCTGTCTTTGCGTAATATCTGTTACGCAAACGTCTTGCGTTTGTCTGTCTGATTCTCTTGATTGATGACTTATGATTTGCCATTTCTAGATCTTCTCTTTATTGTTTTTTAATCCTGTTTATTGTAGCCCATAGGGGAATCGAACCCCTCTTTCAAGAATGAAAATCTTGCGTCCTAGCCGATAGACGAATGGGCCAAAATGTCAAAGCTCTCACTTATAGCGTTCTAAGAAAGTGATTTCCCGATTGCGAGTGCAAAGATAGACGATCTCTCCGAACTGGCAAAACATTTCGAAGGAAAATTTAATACTACTCACTGTTTTAACTTCTCTTTAGAACTTATATCTTCCAGATGAATTTCCAAGGCTTTAACGGAAATATTTATTTCCCAGATACATACACATAACGACGCCGCTAATAGCAATAAGGCTATGCCAAATATCCATGCGGCGAAAATCTGCCACGATACATAAATGAAGAACATAGCGATCACGCAGAGCAGCAAACTGAGTATTCCTAATATTTGCATGGAACGGGTCAGATAGAGCCTTTTCCGCAGGTTCGCTATCTGGGCGATATCCTTGGGGTCATGGGTTTGCTGATGCTTTTCTTTCAAGGCACGCACTACGCTGGCGTATGAAAGGAAGCGATTCGTATAGGCCAACAATATCAATGATATGGCGGAAAATAATAAAGAAGGGGTCGTTAAGTCCAACATAATTCTATACTTTAATTATATGTATAACGTTAATTTGAGTATCTTTGTTCTTAATCATCGTCGCAAAGATACGAATTATGTTGTGTAAAACGAGGGGGATTGTCTTGCATACGATCCCTTACAATGATAAATATTCTATTATATATATGTATACGGAGGCGTTTGGCCGGGCCTCGTATCTGGTTAGTCGTAGCCGTGGGAAGAAAAGCACGGTGTCGAAGGCTTTGTTTATACCTTTGTCCGTTCTGGAAATGGAGGTGGAGCACTTGAATAAGCGGGACTTGCACCGGATTAAGGAGACCCGCATTTGTTTTCCGCTGAATGATGTTTGTTGTGATCCGGTTAAGAATGTATTGGCGCTTTTCCTCTCGGAGGTTCTTTTTAGGGTCGTGAAAGATACGGAGTCGGATCCCCGTTTATTTGATTATTTATACGAGTCCATACATCTATTGGAGTATGCGGATAAGGGTATCGCTAATTTTCATATGGTTTTCTTGTTAGGTCTTCTCCACCATCTCGGTATTTTCCCGAATATGGAATCGCATAGGGTGGGATATTATTTCGATATGTTGAATGGGGTGTTTACGGATCATATCCCGATGCATCGGCATTATTTAAATAAGGTGGAGAGCGCTTTCTTTTCCCGTTTGCTGCGTATCAGTTTTGAGAATATGTCGCTTTATGGTTTTTCCCGGCAAGAGCGGGTCCGTATTATTCATCGTATTCTTGAGTATTACCGTCTACATCTCCCGGATTTTCCGGAAATCAAATCGTTATCGGTGATGCAAAGCTTATTTGATTGATCTATTTGATGTTATATTAGCTCTTGAAAACACGTACGTGTTTCTTGAAAAAGACGTACATGTTTTTCCGGAAACACGTACATGTTTTTTCGGAAATAATGAGAAGCTTCCGGATAGGCGGGAAAAACATCCGATAACGGTTGCCTATTTGAGGAAAAGATTATACTTTTGCAATCTCAAAAGAGTTGGTCTTGTAGTTCAACGGATAGAATAGAAGTTTCCTAAACTTTAGATCCGGGTTCGATTCCCGGCGAGACTACTTTTATTTCCTCTCTTTTTTATCAAACTTGGTCAAAACAAGTAAGTTGATCTCCTTATTGTTAAACGTTTTTTTGTCTCTTGTATAAAGAGAGAGTAAATAAAATAAGCGTTTTCTTACTGCAGGTTGTTTCTTGTGGTGAGAATATTGTTTATATTTGCGCAAGGTAATCACTAAAAGATGAAACAACAGATAATTAATAAGCTAAGAGGCTTTTTCTCTTTGCAACCAATAGAGAAAGCATGGGTGTTTGGTTCCTGTTCACGTGGAGAGGAGACGAAGGATAGCGATATTGATATTCTGGTTCGTTTTGACTCCCACGCTCGTATTACATTATTCAAGTATGCGGGTATGGTGGAAGCTCTAAGCCAATTGTTGCATCGTAAGGTTGATTTGGTGGAGGAAGGACAATTGAAGGATTTTGCCGTTTCTTCTGTAGATCGGGATAAAATATTGGTATATGAGAGAGAAGCCTAAAGACAATACACGTCTACGGCATATGCTGGAGGCGATAAATAATGTCATTGAGTTCACGACAGATGTGACTTTTGAGGAGTATTCCAGGAACAAGATATTGCGTTTTGCGGTCATCAAGAATTTGGAGATTATAGGGGAGGCGGCTTATTTGATTACAAAGGAATTTCGGGAGGAACATCAAGAGATCGCATGGAATGAGGTCATAGGCATGCGCCATGTGTTAGTGCATGGGTATTATCAGATTCGGGATGAGATAGTGTGGGGAACCATTCAAACAGATCTATTTCCGCTTAAGGATAAGATAGAACGGTTGATCTGTAAATAAGCTCAATGTATTATTTTAATAAGATGATCATGACCGATCCCGCTACCATGATAACGGAGCCAATCAATTTCTTCGTTATATTTTCCTCTTTGAATATACGGTATCCTAAGAAGATACTTACGATCGTGGAAAGTTGGAACAAGGCCAATGCGTAACCTACCTCCATATGATCGAATACGTAATTGGTGGTGTATTGCATGGTGCCGATACAAAGGACCAAATAAAAGTAGGAGGAAAGATCCCGTATTTTGATTCGCTTGAGTTCTTTGACAAGATGGACCTTGAAAGCGAATAAAAGAGCGAAAGAGAAAATCGCGCCAAACCAACACCAAACAATGAACGAGATGGTGGTGGATGAATATAAGATGATTTTCTTGATAAAGACCGCCTCGATAGCTGTAAGGACCATAGCCCATATCCGGTATTGAATCTCTTTCCGTTTTAAAAGAGCCAAGGAAAAATGCTCATCCATCGTATCCAAAACATAATAGCTCCCATATACGATCAGTGACATTCCTGCGATACCCCATAGGTTTGGAATCTCCCCTAATAAGAAGGTACCGACAATAATACCTACTACGGATTTGTAGGAATTGATGGGGCCCAGTACCGATAGATCCCCGCATTGTAAAGCTTTTACTAAGAATCCATTCCCGGTAGCTCCCACGATTCCGGCTAGAATACAATATTTCCAGAATTCGAAAGGCAGCTCAAGCCAGCGAACTTGGATCGCCGGGATGATACAGAATACGCTCAATAGTAGGAATGTCAAGAAGTTGATTAATAAAGGGTGATTATACCGATTGGTTAATTGCTTTTGGAAAACATTACCAAGCGGATTGGATAATACCCTTGATATGACCGCAACAGAGGTGAGTATCATTTAATAGGCTTTAAACGTTACCCATTCGCCATTGTATTGACATTCAAAAGTTCGGCCGCTTATCCATATGTCCTTCAAGACCGTTTGTCCGTCTTCATAGTCCATATAAAGTATATCGGTATAGTAATTGTCCCAATCCCAGTAGAATGGAATTTCCTCTCGATCTATGCGTCCGCTTGGGTAATGATAAATTCTTGTATCCCATCCTTTCCCATCCGGATTAAATGTAAGTTGCTGCTCACAATCCAAGCCGTCTACGACAAACCAATCTGTCCATACATAATTACATAAATCATAGGTGATTTCCTCATACGGATCATAATACGGATCCTCCTCGCAACTACTGAACCCGCATAAGACGGCGATCAATAAGAATATGTTTATTAAATATCTTTTAGCCATAACTCTATACCTTTAAATACTATTCGGAGGTAAAGATACAAATTTAAGGAAAGGATGTTTCTTTTTTTTATATCTTTAGCGCAAAATTTTCAGATATATGCAAAAAACATTACGCATTAAGAACGATATTCATGAGCTTTCCATGATGAATGAGTTCTTGGAAGAAGCTGGAGAAGAATTGGGATTAAGCACCGCTTTCATGATGAGCCTGAATCTGGTGATGGAAGAAGCTGTCTCAAATATAATTTTTTATGCGTATAAGGGAGATGTTGAGGATGCCGTAGACATTTCGTTGGTCAGGGAAGGTGGGGAATTGATCGTGACTTTGATAGATCATGGGATTGCTTTCGATCCGACTTTAAGAAAAGACCCTGATATTACTTTATCTGCCGAAGACCGTCCAATCGGAGGGTTGGGTATTTTCTTGATCAAGAAGATTATGGATGAGGTCTCTTATCAGAGAGTAGATGAGCGGAATGTCTTTATCATGAAGAAAAAAATAACCGAATAAAATATAAAGATATGGAAGTAGTTATTGACCAAAAAGGTGAAGAGACTGTAATTAAGATCAAAGGAAGATTGGATACGAATACGGCTCGCGAATGCGAGGAAAAGGTTTTGCCGGTATGGGAGAATCCGGGAGTAAAAGTATGTGTCGATTGTTCTGATTTGGAATATGTGAGTAGTGCGGGCCTCCGATTGTTTTTAATATTACAAAAAATGACGACTGCCAAGAAAGGGTCTTTACGTTTGATCGGTATGCGGAATGTGGTTCGTGAGACCTTTAGTTTGACGGGATTTAACGCTCTCTTCAAGATAGAAGACGCAAAATAAGTGTGAAGGTTAGGAAAAAGGTAGCCGGTGTGTCAAATTTGGCACACCGGCTTTGTATTAATCTTTTAGATCTTTGTCGATGGGGCTATCCCATTTGCCACCGTTTAATATATCAAGGGTGAAGGTATCGTCTGATTCCTTCGGGGTGTAGAGAATCCCAGTATAACGAATAATGTGATTTTTGAGAGGCAGGATGTCATTAACCTCTCTTTCCCGGGTTACTTCATTTATCTGATTTTTGGCCGAGAGGTGTGCTTTGAGCATGAATTCCGGAGCCGGGATAAACGTGAAGAAGGAATGGGAGAAATTTGTTTTCCCGATATCAGAGTCGTTAAAAGTGTCGGTTTGTGTATAAGGCGTGTTTTGAGAAATGCCATTCCCGGTGGTTAAGTCAATCTTGTTTTGATAATTGGAGACATTTATCGTGAAGCTTTTTAGGTTTTTAGGTACGGCATCGGTGGATATGAACTCTATTTTACCGACGATTCTTTGTAAGGTGATATCCTTAATGATTCTTTCTCCCGTTTGTACTTCTTGGGTGAGAAAAAGATGAAACGTATCTGAGACTTTACTGAATAGTGCGGTTTGTCCGGACACGGAGATATTCTTGTCTGAGTGGGCTAGGAAACAAATATGATAGTCGCCGGAGGGCAGTGAATCATAAATGATCGTGAAATCCGGATCTTGAGGCGTGAATTGCTTATGTTTTACCAGAATGTCCGGTTTTCCGCTTTGGTATACGATATAATCGATCCGGTTGTATAAATTATCCGGATCGATATCTGGTGTAGAAGGATCTTCCTCGGCATCGGGATTTTGGGGAATAGGCTCAGGGATATTCAGCTCGGGAATACTCTTGGTTACGGGGAAGGGTAATACTTCCTTTTGTAAATCGATCGTAAACTGTATGGGTGATAATTCCTCTTGTAGGTCGGGGTTAGGTACTTCCTTTTCCGTTCCATTACAACAACAAAAACAAAGCAGACAGGCGATAGCCACTAATTCATTTTTCTTCATAGTTGATATTTTTGGTAAATGTTTGACGCAAAGGAACGATATATTTTGTGAATTAAAAAATATTAAGCTGTTAAATTGGCGTACGCAGGGTTATTTTTCATAGCTTTGTGAATCAACAATGTAATTACCTTAGTTTAATAAAACGGAATAATACCATGAAACGAAAAATCAGAATGGGAATGGTCGGTGGAGGACAAGGCTCGTTTATCGGGGCCGTTCATCGTATCGCCGCTAATTTAGACGGACAGATCGAGTTGGTCTGTGGATGCTTCAGTTCTCGCCCGGAGAATTCATTGGCTACCGGACAATCTTTATTTTTACCGGATAATCGTATTTACGCATCTTATCAGGAAATGATAGAGAAAGAGGCCGCCCTGCCTGAAGGCGAACGGATGGATTTTGTGTCTATTGTTACCCCGAATCATGTGCATTTCGGTCCGGCCATGATGGCGTTGGAACATGGTTTTCATGTCGTGCTGGATAAACCGATGACATATACCTTGGATGAGGCGAAACAATTACGTGACAAAGTGAAGGAAACCGGAAAATTGTTTATGCTGACTCATACCTATACCGCTTACCCGATGGTGAAGGAGGCTCGGGAAAGGGTACGCAGGGGGGATTTAGGTAAGATACGCCGTATTTATGTGGAATATCCTCAAGGCTGGCTATATAATGACTGCGCTGATGTTAATAAGCAGGCGGCTTGGCGGGTGGATCCCGGTCGGTCGGGCAAGGCCGGTTGCATGGGGGATATCGGGACGCATGCGTTTAATCTGGCGGAATATATAACAGGGCTGAAGGCCGTGGAATTATGCGGTGAATTGAATACCTTCGTGCCGGATCGTCTTTTGGATGACGATGGGGCGGCATTGATCCGTTATGAGGGAGGTGCGAAAGGGGTGCTGACCGCTAGCCAGATCGCCGTAGGTGTAGAGAATGGCTTGAATATTCGTGTGTATGGAGAGAAAGGTGGGTTGGAATGGCGTCAAGAAGAACCGAATACGATGGTTATGCGTTGGCCGGATCGTCCGGTGGAGATCGTCCGTACTTCCAATGGATATATGTCGGGTATCGCCGCTCATAATTCCCGTACACCGGGCGGGCATCCGGAAGGCTATATAGAGGCATTCGCTAATTTGTATCGGAATTTCGCCTTGGCTTTGCAATCGATTCTGGCTGGTGAGGAACCGGCTCTTGAGACCTTGGATTTCCCTTCCGCCGAAGACGGTGTCCGTGGCATGCGGTTTATCGAGACGATTGTAGCTACCGGATCGACAGAGAATAAATGGATAAAAATAATCGACTAAAAATAATACTATTATGGCACGTCCTGTAACATTGTATACCCTCCAGTGGGGAGATTTATCACTGGAAACAGTTTGTCAAAAAGCGAAAGAATTCGGATACGACGGTGTGGAATTGGGACTTCCCGATCATGTGGATGTCCGACGTACGGATACGGCTTATTATCAAGGAATCAAGGATCTGTTAAAGAAATATGACTTACGGCTTTATGCGATCTCTACCCATTTGGTAGGACAGGCTGTTTGCGATAATATCGATGAGCGCCATAAGGCGATCTTGCCGGATTATATTTGGGGAGATGGCGATCCGGAAGGGGTTCACCAACGGGCTACCGAGGAGATGATCCGGACCGCTCATGCGGCAAAGATGCTGGGAGTCGATACGGTTGTAGGTTTTACGGGTAGTTCTATTTGGCATTATTTGTATTCTTTCCCTCCGGTAACGGACGCGATGATACAAAAGGGGTATGATGATTTCGCCCGTCGCTTTACGCCCATCTTGGATGAGTTTCAGAAACTGGGTGTACGTTTTGCGTTGGAGGTACATCCTACAGAGATCGCGTTCGATACTTTTTCCGCACGCAGAGCATTGGAGGCGGTAAATAACCATCCTGCTTTCGGTTTTAACTATGATCCGAGTCATCTAGGATACCAAGGGGTGGACTATGTGGATTTCATCTATCAGTTTCCGGAGCGTATCTTTCATGTGCATATGAAGGACGTATATTGGAGTGATACCCCCAAGCAGGTGGGTATATTTGGCGGTCATGTTACTTTCGGCGATCCCCGTCGATATTGGAATTTCCGTAGCTTAGGACGAGGAAAGATTAATTTTGAGGAGATTATCCGTGCTTTGAATTCAATTGGCTATCAAGGTCCGCTTTCCGTGGAATGGGAAGATAGCGCTATGGATCGGGAACATGGGGCACGGGAATCTTGCGAATTGGTGAAGAGAGTGGATTTCCAACCTTCCGCCCATGCGTTCGACGCTTGTTTCGGAAAGGAATAAATAATTATTAATTACAAAAAACACGAGATTTGATGAGTGTGAGAAAGTGGATGTTTGCCGGGGCCTTGTTATTGGCCGCCGGCTTGAGTTCTTTGGGATTTGCCCAAAAACCGGGGTTGAAGTTTAATCCGGATAAGAAGTTTAAGATTGTACAGTTTACGGACTTGCATGTGAAATGGCAAGACCCTCGTTCGGACATCGCTTTTGAGCGTATGAACCAAGTGTTGGATGACGAGAAACCGGACTTGGTGATTTTTACGGGAGATATTATCTATAGCAAGCCTGCGTTGGAAAATATGCGGAATGTATTGAAGACAGTCTCCGACCGTAAAATACCATTCTCCATTGTTTTCGGAAATCATGATAATGAGCAGGGGGCGACAAAAGAGGAGTTGCTGAAAGTAGCCGAAAGCCTACCGTATAGTTTAACGGCGGATGAGGTTCCCGAAATCTCAGGCGTGGGTAATTACGCCTTGACCGTACGTTCCTCCGACGGGAAGAAGGATGCTTTCGTCTTGTATTGCATCGATTCGAATACCTATTCAACTATCAAGGGGGTAAAAGGATACGATTATATTAAGCGTGACCAGATCGATTGGTATTGTAAGAAAAGCGCAGAGTTTACCCGGAATAACGGGGGAGAGCCGGTTCCTTCTTTGGCTTTCTTCCATATCGCATTGCCGGAGTTTAATCAAGCGGCTTCCGATGAGAATGCCCAACTCTATGGCATACGTAGGGAAAAGGCATGCGCTCCGGCCTTGAATTCCGGCTTATTTACGGCGATTAAGGAAAACGGGGACGTGATGGGCGTATTTGTCGGCCATGATCATGACGATGATTATGCGGTTTGCTGGTATGACGTATTATTGGCTTACGGTCGTTTTACGGGTGGTCCGACGGAATACATCCATATACCAAATGGAGCACGTGTGATCGAGTTGAACGAGGGAGCCCGTACCTTCAAGACTTGGATTCGTACGAAAGCCGGTGTAGAGCAGCTTACTACCTATCCGGATTCATTCGTGAAAGAGTGAGGATCTATATCATTCTGAAAATGATATAAAAACTGTATTCCTTATTGTTAAAGCTCTAAATTATATCTAACTTTGCGGTTGGTTGAAAAGTAAAAACTAGAGTATGAAGAAAATTAGAGCCGCCATCGTAGGTTATGGCAACATCGGGAAATATGTGTTAGAGGCCCTTGAAGCTGCCCCGGATTTTGAGGTAGCAGGTATTATTCGTCGTAATCCGAATGATATTCCGGACGAGTTGAAGGCATACACGGTTACTGATAGCATCACCAAGTTAGATAAGGTTGACGTAGCGGTTTTGGCTACTCCTACACGCAGCGTGGAAGAGCATGCGAAAGAGATTCTGGCATTAGGCATCAATACGGTCGATAGTTTCGATATCCACGGAGGTATCGTGGATTTACGTCGTTCTTTGGACGCTGTAGCGAAGGCTCATAATACAGTAGCTGTAATTTCTGCTGGTTGGGATCCGGGAAGCGACTCAGTGGTACGTGCTTTGTTAGAAGCGATGGTGCCGAAAGGTATTACTTATACGAACTTCGGTCCGGGAATGAGTATGGGGCATACGGTTGCCGTGAAGGCTATCGAAGGCGTGAAAGCGGCTTTAAGTATGACGATTCCTTTGGGAACGGGCGTGCACCGTCGTATGGTTTATATCGAGGTAGAAGACGGATACGATTTCAAGCAAGTGTCTGCCGCTATCAAGGCGGATGATTATTTCGCTCATGATGAGACTCATGTAATGCAGGTTGAATGTGTCGATAATTTGTTGGACATGGGACATGGTGTGAACTTGGTTCGTAAAGGTGTATCGGGCAAGACTCAGAACCAGTTGATCGAATTCGATATGAAGATCAATAACCCTGCCTTGACCGCTCAAATCTTGGTTTCTGTCGCTCGTGCGAGCTTGAAGCAACAACCGGGCGCATATACGATGATCGAATTGCCGATAATCGATATGCTGTACGGCGAGAGAGAGAACTTAATTAGAAGACTCGTTTAATATAAGTTGATGGTTGACAGCAGGCAATTGACAGTTCGGGAAATCCTGACTTGCGATTGTCGACTGTCAATTGTCAATTGCCAACTGAAATAATTATGCTTGATTTTATTACATGGACTGCCGATCCCGCTATCTTTACCATCGGTTCCCGGGAGATTCGTTGGTATGGATTGGCTTTCGCGATTGGTTTCGCTATTGGCTATATGATTGTAGAGCGGATGTGGAAAAAAGAGGGACTGCCGCCCGCATGGATCGATTCCCTTTTGATTTATACGATGCTCGGTACGGTGATTGGTGCCCGTTTGGGGCATTGTTTGTTTTATGCGCCGGAATATTATTTAGCCAACCCGATTGAGATTTTCAAGATTTGGGAGGGAGGTTTGGCTAGCCATGGTGGTACGTTAGGTATAATTATCGCCATTTATTTCTACTCGAAGCGAGTAAGCCATAAAAGTATGTTATGGGCTTTCGATAAGTTGGTGGTTCCGACAGGATTGGTAGCTGCTATGATTCGTCTGGGAAACCTGATGAATCATGAGATTTACGGTCATTCCACTGATTTGCCTTGGGGATTTCGTTTTATCGATAATTTACACGCATGGAGAATGGGGGCGGAGCCTATTTTTACCGCTCCGAGCCATCCGACGCAATTGTATGAGGCCGCTTGTTATCTGGTGACGTTCGCTATCTGTATGTGGCTATATTTCAAGAAAGAGGCTTGGAAAAAGCAAGGACTTATCTTCGGCGTATTTATGATATGCGTATTCGGGTCTCGTTTCTTCATAGAATTCGTGAAAAATGACCAAGAGCCTTTCGAGGCTGGAATGATGTTGAATATGGGGCAATGGCTAAGTATCCCGTTTGTTTTGGCAGGGTGCTGGTTTGTCTGGAGAGCACTAAGAAATGGAAAATTAAAGATTGAAAATTGAAGATTAGAGAGCACACGCTTCGTGATTATCAATTTTCAATTATCAATTATCAATTAAAAAAGATGTACAAGTTAAAAGAAATTGCGGATAAAGTTTATTATGTAGGAGTTAATGACCGTCAAAAGGCCCTCTTCGAGAATATGTGGCCGTTGCCATACGGCGTTTCCTATAACTCGTACTTGATCGTAGACGAGAAAACCGTATTGATCGATACGGTCGATGTTTGTTACTCTGATATTTTCTTGAAAAAAGTAGCGGATGCCTTGGACGGACGTTCTTTGGATTATCTCGTGGTAAATCATATGGAGCCGGATCATGCGGGAAGTATCCGTTTGTTGCGTCAGCAATATCCGGACGTACAGATTGTCGGAAACAATAAGACTTTCGGAATGCTGGAAGGATATCATGGCATCAAGGAAGGCTTGTTTGAGGTGAAAGAGGGTGATACCTTGAATACGGGTCGTCATGAGCTTGTATTTTATATGGCTCCGATGGTGCATTGGCCGGAAGTGATGGTTACTTATGACGTTACGGATAAAATCGTATTCTCCGCGGATGCGTTCGGTACGTATGGCACATTGGATGGTGGTGTGATCGATACGGAGATGAATGTGGAGCATTATTGGGAAGAGATGATTCGCTATTACTCCAACATTGTCGGAAAATATGGAAGTCCAGTACAAAGGGCATTACAGAAGCTTTCGGGCTTGGATATCCAGACGATTTGCTCTACCCATGGACCTGTTTGGCGTGAATATGCGTCGAAAGCGATCGATATCTATGACCGTATGAGCCGCTACGAAGGTGAGGAAGGCGTGGTTATTATTTATGGCAGCATGTATGGTAACACGGAGCAGATGGCTGAGGCGATCGCCGCTTCTTTGGCTGATAATGGCATTAAGAATATCGTGATGCATAATGTTAGCAAAAGCCCTTCTTCTTATATCTTGAAAGATGTGTTCAAATATAAGGGAGTTATCGTAGGTAGCCCGACTTATAGCAATCAATTGTTCCCGGAGGTGGAAGCTGTGTTGAGTAAGATCGAGTTGCGTGAGGTGAAAAATCGTATTTTCGGTTATTTCGGGTCTTTCACATGGGCTGGAGCCGCCGTGAAACGTTTGGCGGCTTTTGGCGAGAAGATGAAGTGGGAGACTGTCGGTACGCCGGTTGAGCAGAAGCAAGGTTTAAGCGCTACTAAATACGAGGAGTGTTTAGCTTTGGGCAAGGAAATGGCTGAGAAATTGAAAATGGAGAATTGAAAATTCTAAAGACTCCGGAGATAAATAAAGACTAAGTTATTAACAATAGATCTAATTTATAAACAAGAAAAGCGAGAAGCGTAGATTGGAAATCCTTTAATTTTCAATTTTCAATTTTCAACTTTCAATTAAAAAGTAACGTTATGAGATTAATTATCGAACCTAATTACGAGCAACTCTCAAAATGGGCTGCCAATTATGTAGCAGCGAAGATTAAAGCGGCGAATCCAACCGCTGAAAAACCATTCGTACTGGGCTTGCCTACCGGATCTTCTCCGCTGGGTATGTACAAGAACCTGATTGAATTGAACAAGCAGGGAGTTGTATCGTTCCAGAATGTGATCACTTTCAATATGGATGAATATGTCGGTCTTCCGAAAGATCATCCGGAAAGCTATCATTCTTTCATGTGGAATAATTTCTTCAGTCATATCGATATCAAACCGGAGAACGTAAATATCTTGAATGGTAACGCCGAGGATTTGGAGGCTGAGTGTGCGTCTTATGAGGCTCGCATGAAAGCGGTCGGTGGCGTAGACCTGTTCTTGGGTGGTATCGGTCCTGATGGCCATATCGCGTTCAATGAGCCGGGTTCATCCTTGAGTTCTCGTACACGTATCAAGACGTTAACTACGGATACGATTATCGCTAACTCCCGTTTCTTTGATAATGACGTGAATAAAGTTCCAAAGACTTCTGTAACGGTTGGTGTAGGTACGGTTCTTGACGCTAAAGAGGTATTGATCATGGTAAATGGTCATAACAAGGCTCGTGCGTTGCAACAAGCCGTTGAGGGTGCCGTGAACCAAATGTGGACAATTACCGCCTTGCAGTTGCACCCGAAAGGAATCATCGTTTGCGATGAGGCGGCTTGCGCGGATCTTAAGGTAGGTACTTATAACTATTTCAAGGATATCGAGAAGGATCATCTTTGTCCTTGCTCACTGCTGAAATAAACGAATCTCAGATAGGGCTTTCTTTGAATGCCCATCGTAAGGAGTTAAGAATGCCCATTGTAAGGAGTTTACGATGGGCATTCTTATAACCTTACGATGGGCATCGTTGTTTTGGGGCAATTGGTGGCTGCCGGCTGGCTTCCTCATAGAAGATATACTTCATTGGTTAGAGGAGATATACTTTTCCTGTCAGAGGATATATACTTCATTGGCAAAGTCAGTACTACTTACTTTTTTGCGTTCTTGACGTAACGATCCAGCCATAGGTCACATTCATACAATAGATGTAATATGTTCTCTTTGGCGGCGTAGCCATGACTCTCATAGGGCAATACGACATAACGTGCGATCGCCCCGTGGCCTTTTAGGGCACTGAACAGGCGCTCGGATTGGATCGGAAAGGTTCCGGAGTTGTTATCCATCTCACCATGTATGATTAATAAAGCTCCATGTAGTTTATCGGCAGACATGAATGGCGACATGGCATTATATATTTCCGGTACTTCCCAATAAGTACGGGTCTCTGTTTGGAAGCCGAACGGGGTAAGCGTACGGTTGTAAGCCCCGCTACGTGCGATGCCGGCTTTGAACAGTTTGGTATGTGTTAATAGATTCGCTGTCATGAAAGCTCCATAGGAATGTCCTCCTACGGCTACACGATTCGGATCACCTACACCCATCTCGGAAATAACTTTTACGGCCGCCTCGGCGTTCATTGTCAATTGCTCAATGAAATCATCGTTCGGCTCCGCTCCCTCACTGGTACTAACGATCGGCATCTCGACATTTTCCATTATACAGAATCCACGTAAAACCCAATAGACGGGAGAACCATAGTTGATATTCGTAAACATGTATTGAGAACCTCGTACCTGAGAAGCCTCGGCCTTGCTTTTATATTCTCTCGGATAGGCCCACATTAAGACAGGTAATGGACCGTCCTTCGCTTTATCATATCCGGCAGGGAGGTATACGGTCGCTGTTAGATCCAAACCATCCGCACGTTTATACTTGATCTTTTGTTTGCTAACGTTTGCCATGGCCGGATATGGATTGGCGAAATGAGTCAATTGAGCGAATTTTTTCTTTTTCAAGTCACGAGAGCAGAGATTCGCTGGTTCTGTAATGGATTGACGTGAAGTGATCAATTGAAGCTTTTCCGGATTCGCTACCTTTAGGATGGTCTCATAATATCCGTCCTCGCAGCGCCAAAGTTCCGTGTTCTTTTTTGTTTTCAAATTGTAACGGCTAAGGTAAGGCATATCCCCTTTAGGAGAGGCACCTTGGGCAAGCATCAATAACTCATTGTGGGCTTTATTGATATAAACGATATATTTACCATACGCATTTTTAACCGTAAGTGGATTTCCCGGATTGTTGTAATTATCGTCGGTGGATACATCGAATAATAGAACCGGAGACTCAGAAGAGCAAGGCTTAAAAGTAAATGTCCTGTTTTTTCGAGTCTCCCGGGAAGTCTCGATCAATAAAGCGAAAGCATCGTCATTCCACAGGATGTTGCGGAAACGTTTCTCTGTCTTTGCGACTTCCTGTTTCTCGCTGTTGAACGGATAGCTTATTTGGTAGATAATATCCATGAAATCGGTCTTGTTTTGCTTAGGATCTCCTTTATCTTGCGCTTCCGCCCAGTAAACGGTAGCCGGTTGATCCGATCTCCATCCGAATTGGCGGGGATAAGGCGAGGTCGTGTCATATCCCATCGGAATATTGACGGTTGGATTATCCGCTAACGTATAAATGGAATTGCCTTGTAAGTCTATGACCTCGAACTTTTGTGGGAAGTTATATACCGGTACTTGATAGGAATACGGACGATGAACTGTCGCGATAAGTAGCAAAGATTTATCCGGGGATAATGAAAGTGTACTGCCGTAGATTGCCGGTTTTCCGATCTCGTACACAATGCCCTCTTTTATACGTACCAATTGGGAGGTGAAGTAATAGTCGAATAATTGCTCGTCGTACGGATTTTTGAGTAAGTCTTGATAGGTACGGGCGGGCATCACCTTTCCTGTACTTTCTTGAATGATGGGACCGGATGGGACTGTGGGTTTCTCTGGTGCCTTCTCCCTGTTTTCCGGAACCATAAGCGTAATAAACTCATTGTCGCTAATCCATAAGATCTCCGCTCCATTTGTCGCGTTGATTTTGCGGGTACTTACTTTCTGTGCTACGGGCTGTTTCGGGGTACAGATATAAAGGTATACGCCATCCGCTTCTTCCACGAATAGAGCTACCTTATTGGATGAAGGAGAGAATGAGGCTTCTGTGATTACCGCGTTGTCAGGAATTCCTTCTATCTTGATTTCTTCTTGAGTAGCGATGTTCATTAAACTGGCACCCGTATATTCGGCTTGCCGGCTCGTATTGAATGTTTCGGGACTGATACGCATTCCCGCTAATTTAAGCTCCGGTTGCGCAAGCTTGGCGATAGACCGGTACGGGGAACGCTCTAACTGGAGTGCCCACTGATTGTTATCACTAATTCGGATGATAGGAGAAAGCTTGGCCAAGGCCAGTTCCTCGATAACTGCAGGAGGACGTTGATAATGTGTTTCTTGCGCTATTCCAGGACATATAAGCGCTAAAGAGAGCAGAGCTGAAAATAAATGATTTGTTTTCATAAATAGTGATATAAGAAATCCCCAAAGATAACCTGTTAAAGTATACTTTGGGGATTGTGATTAATGTAAGTTAACGTAAAAAGAGTGTTAATAGTTCTTTTCGATCAAGTCGTTGAAATCTGTTTCCTTTTTTGGAATCTCGAAGATCCAACCATCAGCATTCGGATCCTTGTGCAAGAAACCACAGAAAGTAGCGTCAAAATTAGACCCGGTTCTATCCAATGGCAAACCTAGACGTTTCAAGTCGAACCAACGGAAACCTTCGCCCCAAAGTTCGATACGGCGATGTGTCATGATCTCATCCGCTAGTTTTGCGCCTGTGTTACCCAAATCCTTGTACTCTGGATCACGTTCTTTCAACAAGGCTTGCAAATATTCCTTTGCTTTTGCGTCTTGATTGGAACGAGCGAAAGCCTCGGCTGCAGTCAAGTACATTTCGCTGATACGCATGAAGGCAAAATCACCTACAGCATCAGCTGTAGAGCGTGCCGTGAACTTGCGGTTCTGATAAACACGCTGGTTGTAAGAAGTTGCGGGTACTTCTGCCTTTCCTGTCGGATCCCACCATTGACGGCGAAGATCGGTTGGCGACATTAAGTCGTAAGTACTTTGGCTGATACATTTGATACCTGTGCGGATAGAGCTGGAGTTGAAGTTCCAAGACATATACGCATAGAAAGAGTAGAAATAAACCGTTTGGTCATTCTGTGTCATTGCGGCATACATCGCCTCTTTCGTAGCGGAAGTGATATTAGCGAAACCATTCATCAATTCAGACTGAGACATGATCTTACAGCCATCTTTCTCTGCTTCATTGATAGAATTCACTGCGGCCGTAGCTGCGTCTGCGTATTTCTGTTGAGTCAGAAGAGCACGTGCTTTCAATCCGTAAACCGATGCTAGGCTATAATGATTCTTATCATTTGGCTCATAGTCTGCCAATAAGTTCAACGCTTCGTCTAAGTCCCCGTGAATCTTCGTGTACACCTCTTCTACCGTATTACGTGCCATAGGCTCGATTTCCGGACTCGTACGATAAGGAACTCCCGGTTGAGAGTTGTCCTGTCCGTTACGATATGGTTTCGCATAATATTGTACTAGATTGAAATGACTCCATGCACGAATTGCCAAACACTCGCCCTTGATATGGTTCGCAAGCGCTTTTTCGCTATCTGTGAGTTTTGACTCATCGCTAAAGTTATCATTCAACGCTTTCAAGATGTTGTTTGCATTCAAAATGAACTTATAATAAGTTTCCCACTCACCGGAGTTGTACGAACTTGTTGCGTTCGTTGGATAACTCCAGTTTAAGAAACCTTGATGCCAAGTCTGCGTGTCCCATGTCAAATCATCAGCTAACGCTTCTCGACCGATGATGAAACCGGGCTCACCTCCCAAACCTTGGTTGCCTAAGTCTTGAGATACCATCTTACGATGAATACCGTTCAGTGCAAGATAAAGATTGTCGAGCGAAGTGGATACTGTCGTGAATGAAACGTTCTCGGTTGGGATTGTATCCATATAATCGCTGGAACAGCTTGTGCCGATCAGAGAGCCACTTAGAAGCAGTCCTGCTGCGATGTGTTTGAATAATTGTATATTTTTCATATCTTTTCCTTTGTTTGATGTATTATGAATTTAGAACGATACATTTAAACCGATCGTAAAGTTCTTAGCCGGCATATATTCATTGTAAGATACTCCGGCATAGTTAGCTTGCGGATTCAGACCTTGACGGGCTTTCAACATGAATAAGTTCTCTGCGCTGACATTGACGCGTGCACTCTTGATGTTGATAACGTTTAGGATAGACTTAGGCAAGTTGTAAGCCAAAGTGACAGTACGCAAGTTCAAGTAATTTGCGTTTGTCAACCAACGTGTAGAATAGGATTGTCCGATGCTAGTCGCATGACCTGAGTTATTGTCCAAACGAGGTACATCTGTGATCTGGCCCGGAGTTGTCCATGCGTTATGTAGATCCGGTGACATCGCATAACCGAACTCACCTACATCCATCAATCCTCTATAACTCGAGTCAAGCACCTTACCTCCTAATGAATAAGAGAATACGGTAGAAAGGTCGAATGCCTTATAGCTCAAATTGATATTGAAACCACCATATACTTTCGGAACGGCAGAACCACTGAAATCATATTTCGCATAGCTATAAGAGTTTGTCAATACTTGACCATCTTTCTCTACAAGTGTCTTTTTTACCGCATCTTTAATATTACCATTCGCATCGGTGTTGTTTTCGGCATCAAAGATATACAATCCATCTCCGTTATCAGGATTAACACCCCACCATTGACGTAACCAGAACTCATAGATTGAATGTCCCTCCATCAATTTCTTAGAGTCTTTGATGATACCATCTTTCCGGTTGGCATCAGGCAGACGAGTCACCTTATTATTGATGAATGTAGCGTTTGCGCCGACTGATAATTTCCAATCTTTTGATTTTAATACTTGGTAGTTTAAGTCGATTTCCACCCCTTGGTTACGAACTTTACCAATGTTTTGTACGATCTTTTCGACACCACTGGATAACGGTTGGCTAACATTGAATAACAAGTCTCTGGAGGCCTTACGGAAGAACTCGACCGTACCATTCAAGCGACCGAACAATCCGAATTCTAAAGCGACATCGGTAGAAACCTGTGTCTCCCATTTCAAATTATTGTTTGCCATAGTCGGGAAGTAGAGACCTGCTTCCAAACCGTTGTTGATACCCAAATTATACAAGGTTTGATAAGGATAGTAATCCTGTTGTGTGTCATCATCTGTATAATAGATGGCATCGTTTCCGGTTTCACCGTAGGATGCCCTCAGTTTCAAATTGTCCACCCAAGTCAAGTTTTCCATGAAATCTTCTTGGCTGATACGCCAAGATGCTCCGAATGACCAGAAGTTACCCCAACGGTTATCCTTGCTAAAGCGAGAGGAACCGTCACGACGATACGAGGCTGTTACATAATATTTATCATCGAAATCATAGTTCAAACGAGCGAAGTATCCTTCTTTCTTATATTCGCGTGTATAAGAATCCATTGAGCTTATGCTTACGAAGTTACTGTACTCATACGTTCCGGAAACGATCTCATTAGTCTTCATACCGTAGTTATATTGTAAACGGTAGCTATAGTTCTCATGGCCTAACAAAGCTTCGATGTTATGCTTACCAAAAGTCTTTGTGTAATTAATCAACTGGTTGAATGTCTGTGTCAAGAAGTTTCTATTTCGGATGTTCAAACGTCCCGGTCCTGCGGTTCCGTCACCTACCTCTGGGTTCTCATATACTCTACGGCGTTCATCCTTATTGTCAAATGCGTAGTTCACTGTTAAATTCAATCCTTCGATCGGAGTGATCGTTACATAAGTACGGGCACTAGAGTTTGTGGTAGACATCAAGCGATCGTTCCACAGGGCCTCAGCGATACCGTCGCGTCCATTGCTAGAGATACGGGCTCCTTCATAATCGTAGGTATATAAAGCCGGATCAGTAACTACGTTTCCTTCTTTATCCAAATAAGCCCCTGTCTCAATATCATGCTTATGTACCGGATAGATCGGTGCCATAGAACGAATGAAACGAGATAAGTTACCATAACCAGCGGAGTTGCTAGAAGTAGAAGTAGAATAATTGGAGTTTGTACGACTTAAACCTAAATTCAATCCACTCTTGAACCATTTCACCGGATAGATATTATAGTTCAAGCGTGCGTTGTAACGCTCAAAGTCTGTCTTAATCATATATCCCTTATCATTCAGATAGCCTATGGAAGCATATGTGTCGCTCTTTTCTGTTTTTGTATTGTAGCTTACATTATATTCTTGGCGATGTCCGGTACGGTAAGCGGCATCTTCCCAATCAAGGTCCTCACCCCATTTTAAAGCCGAGGCTGATGGATTCAATAAACCGTCTGTGCCCACGATTGCGTCATTGGCGATTCCTACGAAAGGATTATATTTTAATTTGTTGATAATATCTTTAGAAGCATTAGCGGCAGCGTCGGTAGCACTTTGTCCGAGTGACATATTTGCGTTTCTCAACATTTGCCATTGCAAAGGATAATAATCGTATACACCTACTTTTGCGTAATCGTTATAAGCTCTGCTAGACCAACCTTGTGAGATACTCAAGGTAACACCTGCGCCACTGCTGGTAGAACCTTTCTTAGTCGTGATCAAAACCACACCGTTACCTGCGCTAGATCCATACAAAGATGTAGAAGCGGCATCTTTTAAAATTGTCATTGATTCGATATCAGATGGGCTGATAGAAGAGATATCACCACTGAAGATGGCGCCATCCACTACATATAAAGGAGCATTATCCGCGTTTACAGAACCAAAACCACGGATCGTTACCTTGGCAGCTTCTCCCGGTTGTCCGATAGAGGAAGTCATTTGTACTCCGGAAGTGTTTCCTTCCAATGCGGAGAGGGCGTTACTCAATGGACGTTTGTCCATCAAAGCGGCACCCACCGTGGATGCGGAACCTGTAAAAGAACTTTTCTTTGCGGTACCATAAGCTACGACAACAACTTCATCTATAGCTTGAGAATCTGAAGAAAGAACAATTCTCATGTTTTGCTGAGCTGTAGTTTCTTGAGTCCGTAAACCTACATAAGAAATAATTAGCTTAGCATCTTTCTGAGTTTCTAACTCAAATTTACCATCTAAATCGGTAATGGTTCCAATAGTGGTTCCTTTTACTACGATGGATGCACCTATAACAGGCTCCCCATCATCTTCATTAATCACTACACCGGTCACCTTCATTTGCTGGGCGACCATACACTGCACTCCCAGAAAGAATGAGAGTAGTACAAGCGTTAATTTGTGCTTCATAGAATGAATTTGTTTGTTAATTAGACACACATTATTTTTTCAAGAGACCATAGTTTGCACAGAACTACAGTTAAAATACTTATCAAAAAAATGTACACACCAAGACTCCTGAAAATCACAGCCGCAAATATACTAATTTTTATTATAAAAAAGCAAACTGTTATAAAACATTCTAAAACTAATATAATATTGATTGATATTGCCAAATTCAATTTAGTTGTACTGGGGATCTTATTGCATTATGATAGCTGGCAGGAGGGTTTTTGGTCTTAGCTATCTATTTGTTAATTATGCTATTAAACATAGTTCTGTGCAGACTAAATGCCTTAATGGATGCTGAAAGGGAAGATGTCCATAAAGGATATCTTCCCTTAAACTTTGTGTGTATAATGAAAAAAATGAAGTATTAATTAACGTTTATAAACGGATAGGGTTACCATTATAGAAATCTAGAATCTTCGTACGGAAGATAAAATCATATTTGGCCTGTGCCTGTTCCGCTAGACTTTGCGCGTATTTTGTTTTAGCCTCATTAAATTCAAAGACAGTGCTTTTACCTGCGTTGTAACGCTCTTGGGCATAATTGAACGCTTCCTTGCTCGCCGTGACGGATTTGTCGGAAGCCGTATATTTCTCTTGGGAAGCCGTTGCGTTGTAGTACGCTTGCTGGATTTCCTTGTATAATGTTTTCTTTGTATTTTCCATCAGCAATTCCCGGTTGATAATGTTGATCCTTGCGGTACGAACGCTATTGCGTACTTGGAAGCGGTTGAAAAGTGGAATGCTCAATGAGAATCCGACGATCTTTTGCCCATTCTGCTTAAACTGCTCGCTAAAGGAACGAGTATCGGCAAATTCACCTCCGGAAGTAGAATGATAATATCCATTGCTGTAACTAGCCCCGAAATTTAACTTGGGGTAATAGCCCGCTTGTGCGACACGCAACATTTTCTTTTGGCTCTCTAGCAAATACTGTTGTTCCTTGATCTGAGGCTTGAACGTAACCGCATGATCGTAAATGTTTTCCGGAGGTAGGATACTGCTCATATTATCAGCCACAGCATCTTCAATTACAGGAGTCTGTATATCGAAATTCCGGTCGCTTCGCTCTAGTTCCAGACTTTGCGCAAGATCCAATAAAGCGAGGTTCACATTGTTTTGCGACTCGGTAAGCGTGACCTCATCTTTCGCTAATTGGGCCTTGATATCATACAGTTGGGAAAGAGGCACCTTTCCGGCGTTCACCATGGCCTCCGTTTTATTCACCTGCTCCTTGTCTAGTTCCACTTGTAGTTGCGCTATTTTCAGTAGCTCTTTATTATAAAGTACTTGCAGGTAGTAGGAAGCTATATTGATGGATAGGTCTTCTCTCGCCTTATTCAAGTTCTCGATAGACGCTTTTAGATCAAGTTTGCGGGCGGCGATATCGTTCGGTATTTTTAACCCGTCAAATAAAGGCATGTCCAGATTGATCCCCAATGTGGAATTGGCGGCGTTCTGGTCCACGATCACCCCGGATTTAGACGTGGAGCGTCCGAACTGGAAGCTCTGCCCAAGACTGCCATTTAGGGCCGGGAGCCAACTGTATTTGCTGGTATGTAAGTCTACCTTTCGGCTTTCCTGTTCCTGCTCCTTTTGCTTTAAGTCGATATTATGCTCGATGGCATATTGGATGCACTCCTCCAGACTCCATTGCTTCACCGCATCCTGAGCGAAAACATAGTTTCCGGACAGGAGGGAAGCGATTGCCAGTATATATAAGTTTCTTCTCATCATACAATCTTTCTTTTATTTCTTATTCGGGTCAATAGCTGCGCCCCGGACTTTATCGGTCGCGGCCAGTCCTTCTTGAATCTCGATCTTGATACCGTCGGACAGACCTACCTTTACAGGATGCTTCTCGAAGACTTGCTCCGGTTGCTCTTGTTTAACTAACTGAACGAATGCGGAATCCCCTTGGAACTCAACCGTACTTTCCGGGATCGTAAGCACGTCTTCCGCACGTTTTAGCACGATTTCGGCGTTGGCGCTATATCCCGCACGTATGAAAGCATCTTCGGGGATTGTTACGGCCGCCTTGATCTCAAATTGAATAGCTCCATTCTTGTCTACTCCCTTGGGCGATACATATTCCAGCAAAGCGTCGAATGAACGGCTTTCCATGGCGCCGACGGTCAATTTGATCGGCATTCCCTCGTGGATGCGTCCGATCTCGGTCTCGTCTACGTTTCCTTTGAAGATCATGTCGTTCATATTGGCTACGGTAGCGATCGTCGTGCCATCATTGAAATTATTCGCTTGAATAACCGAGTTACCTACTTTGACGGGGATGTCCAAGATCATACCGGTAATGGTACTACGGATTTGGGTCGTACTGGCCACGCTGGAGTTCTTGGCTATACCGTCGCGGATGATCTCCAAGGCACTTTGTGCGTTATCCTTTTCCTCCACGGCTTTCAGGTAGTTCGCTTTGGAAAGATCGAAATCTTCTTGGGCGATAACACCTTGCTTAAATAATTGCGTATCCCGCTTATAAGTCTCTTCCACTTGCTTCAAAGAGATATTGGCGAGGTTCACGCGCGATTCGGCGCTGTTGAGCTGTACCATCTCGGGGATTACCTTGATAATGGCGATAATCTCTCCCGCTTGGACCATCTGCCCCGCTTCTTTCTTCAGCTCGGAGATGATACCGGAAATCTGCGGCTTGATCTCCACCTCGAAACGAGGCTCTACGTTTCCGGTAGCGACCGTCTTGGTTTCCACATCCCCTTTTTCAGGGGTTACGATCTCATAAACGGTGATGACCGGTTGCGCTTTCTTCCATAAGAAATAGAATGTACCGATTACCGCTGCTCCCACAAGTACTAATAAGATGATACGCAGGATCTTTTTTACAATGCGATTCTTCATGATTATATAGTTTTATTAATTGACAATTGTTGTTTATTCTTCTCGTATGGCATCTATCGCCTTGATCTGCATAGCTCGCCATGCGGGGATCAGCCCGGCCAGCAGACCGCTGAATAATAAGATCACCGTGGCCGCTACCGCGATCTGGATGCTTACCTCCGGATGCTCCATCATGGTTCCGTTGGAAGCCGGCTGGGCACTCATGATCTTATCTACCAGATCGAGCAGGAATACCCCGGCGCTTAACCCCAACAAACCCGCTAAGGCCGTAAGTAGCAGACTCTCGCTCATGATCTGCGAGATGATGTTCCAAGGTTTCGCTCCCAAGGCCCTGCGTACGCCGATTTCCCGGGTACGCTCCTTGACCGTTACCATCATGATATTACTTACACCGATAATACCCGCCAATAACGTACCCATACCCACGAGCCAGATCAAGATATCGATACCGATAAATAGCATATTGAAGGTCTCGAACTGAGCCGCCAAGTTGATCACCGTCACGGCCTGCGGGTCGGTAGGAGAGATCTGGTTCTGGCTCTTTACGATATCCTTGATCTGCGTGATCACCGGATCGATCTTATAGCCGGGTTTGGCGCTCACGCACAAGAAGTGAATGATATCCCCTTGGTTCAGCGTCTGTTGCATGGTACTGAAAGGGAGGAATACGCTTTCCTCGGCCCGTCCGCCGATATTGACGCTAGAGGCTCGTTGCTTCGTGACGCCTACCACTTGGTAGTAAATCCCGTTTACCCGGATATATTTCCCGCAGGGATCACTTCCCTTGAACAATACCTCGTTCACCTTGGCGCCGATCAAGCAAACCTTACGTTTCTCGATCTCGTCGATCTCGTTTAGTAACCGTCCGTAATAAAGCTGCTGGGTCTCGATCTTGAAATAATCAGGCTGCACGCCTTTTACGTTATAAGTACCGCTTAATTGGCCGAAAACGATATTCTTGTCCGAGCGATTTCCCCAGATGATGGGGGAGACGGCCTCGATGTCCTTCACCTGTTTCCGGATGCTCTCCACGTCCCGGTTTCGCATGTCCCATTGACGCCCCTTGTTAAAGCCTTTATATGATTCGCTGGTCCGGTCGGAGAAAAAGAAGGCGGAGTTCGTGGCGAATCCGTTGATATTCGAGAACATGGCGTTCTTCATCCCGTTTCCGGCTCCCAATAGAATCACCAACATCAAGATTCCCCAGAATACGCCGAAGCAGGTCAACAAGCTGCGTGTCTTGTTTCGGGTGATCGTCACCCATATCTCTACCCATCTGTCTATGTCAAACATGGTTCTTTTCTTTTTTATGATTATTCTGTTCTCATGGCTTCGATAGCCGTGACTTTCACCGCCTTGCGTGCCGGGAAATAACCCGCCAATACACCGGCCGCGATGATCAAGACCGTAGCGGAGCTAGCTATCGCCAGATTGACGGTCGGGTTACGGAAGACCGTCGTGTCTTCTCCGATATTCCCACCGGACTGGGCTCCGGCTTGGGCCATTTCCATCGCGTGATTGATTAGCTCCGTGAGCCCGATCCCCATGATCATCCCGACATAGCCGAAGACGGCTGTTACGAGGATGGACTCGGCGATTACTAATGCCAAGATCGAGCCGGGTTTAGCTCCCAATGCCTTGCGTATGCCGAACTCCCGGGTCCGTTCCCGTACGGTGATCAGCATGATGTTGCTAACTCCCACGATTCCCGCCATCAACGTTCCGATACCGATAATCCAGATAAACAAGGTAATCCCGTTCATTATATTATTCCACATCAAGAACTCATTCGCCATGTTCCACATACCGATAGCGTTCTTGTCTGTCGGGTCGAATTGGTGGCGGCGTGCCATCCATTCCCGGAAACTTTCCTCGAAAGCCTCATTCTCCTCTTCGGTAGTCACCCCTTTCAAGGTAAACGTTAGCGATCCGAAGCCGTATCCTTTATTATAGAGCAATTGGGCTACGGAGAATGGGATGTAAGCGGGAGCGTTATTGCTTTTGTCATCATCGTTGTACACGCCGACTACTTGATACATCATATTCCCGCATTTCACGTATTTACCCAGCGGCTTCTCGTCACGAAACAAGACCTCCGCCATACGGGGACTGATCACGATTACTTTTCTTCGGTCCCTCATGTCCTGCTCATTGATGAAGCGGCCGTTATGCGTCTCTACATTCACGTAATTGATCGGGGCATGATCCGGATATACGCCATTGGTTTGTCCCGTCACATATTCCTCGTTGTAAGTGATCGTGTCATTGTGGGAGATCGTAGCCGAGCAAAGATCCACCTCCTTGAAGTCTCTCTTCAAGGCGCCTAGGTCCTCTTCCTTGAAACTGATGCTGCGGTTGGATTGCATACCTTTCCAAGGCTTGGTGGTATAGCGTGTCCATACCTCGACCCGGTTGGTAGACATATTCCTGAAGTTGTACATGATGCCATTGCGCAACCCGTTTCCCGCCCCCAGTAACACGATCAACATGAAAATACCCCATGAGACCGAGAAGCCGGTCAAGAAGGTACGGAGCTTATTCTTTTTGATGGTGCTCCATATTTCCCTGAAATTATCAAAGTCAAACATGATTCTCTTCTTTTTCGATACGTTCAATCAACCCGTCCTTTACCCGGATAATCCGGTCTGTAGCCTCCGCTACGGAGGGCTCGTGGGTAACGATCACCATGGTCATCCCTTCTAGGTTTACCTTGCGTAGTAGTTCCATTACCTCCACGGTCGTTTTGCTATCCAACGCTCCGGTCGGCTCGTCGGCCAATATGACTTGGGGTTTCGCGATCAAGGCCCGGGCGATCGCTACCCGTTGCTTCTGTCCACCGGACATCTCATTCGGCATATGCTCCGCCCAATCTTTCAATCCCACCATGTCCAAGTATTCCAGTGCCATGGCATTCCTCTTTTTCCGGCTGACCCCTTGATAATAGAGTGGGAGGGCGACGTTCTCCATGGCATTCTTGAATGAGATTAAGTTAAAAGATTGAAAAATGAAGCCGATCATTCGGTTCCGGAGCTCGGCGGCACGACTTTCGCTGAGATTCTGAATCAACTGTCCGTTTAATTGATAGGTGCCCGTGTCGTACGTATCTAATATCCCTAAGATATTCAATAAGGTTGACTTACCGGAACCGGAGGCTCCCATGATGGATACCATCTCTCCCTTCTCTATATCTAGGTCGATACCTTTCAAAACGTGCAGTGGGGCTCCATTAAAGTACGTTTTGTTTATTCCTCTCAGTTGAATCATCATATTATGTAGTTACTTTAATATATTAGACGTACAGTTTGCTAAATAAGTTACACTGTTGGTGAACACTTTTATCATTTGGTCACAAATATATGCTTTACTAAGATACCTTGTATCGCAAGGTACTTATAATTATGTAATATTAACAAAAGGTTTTGATCGAAAAGGTTTAGCTCTACCATCTATATCTATTAACTTGTACGTGCGGTAACTTTACGTGCCGGTACTATATGTATACATCTTCTACCATCCGTTGGACGATCATGCACCAATTGGTAGACGATCATCCAACAGTTGGTGTATGATCGTCCAACAACTGATAGATAATGAATCTCTCTGCTTCTTCCACTTAATAGATAAAGAAAAAAGCCCTAGGCTATCTTTATCTAAACCCTTACCTTTGCGGCGAAATTCAAATAGCAGAAAGATTTATGGTAACAATTGGTACGCCCAAATCGGCTACGGCAACTAAAGTCGTGCTTTGTGGCTCGGGCGAATTGGGGAAAGAGTTTGTAATAGAGTTGCAGCGTTATGGCGTGGAGGTAATCGCCTTGGATAAGTATCCGGACGCTCCGGCCATGCAGGTGGCGCATCGTTCCTATGTGGTCTCCATGCTGGATGGCGATGCCTTGCGGGAGATCATCGAGAAAGAGAAACCGGATTATATCGTGCCGGAGGTGGAGGCGATCGCTACCCGTACCTTGATGGAACTGGAGGAAGAGGGATACCATGTGATTCCTACCGCCCGTGCCACTTGGCTGACGATGAACCGTGAGGGAATCCGCCGCTTGGCGGCCGAGGAGCTGGGCTTGCCTACCTCGCCGTATCGTTTCGCCGAGACCGAGGAGGAATTTAAGGAAGCGGTGAAGGTAATCGGTATGCCTTGCGTGGTGAAGCCGATCATGAGCTCGAGCGGACACGGACAGAGCGTGGTTCGTGAGGAAAAGGATATCGATCGTGCTTGGCAGTACGCCCAAGAAGGCGGACGTGCTGGAGCGGGTAAGGTGATCGTGGAAGGTTTCGTGGATTTCGACTATGAGATTACCCAGCTGACGGTTCGGCATATCGGAGGAACGTCTTACTTGGAACCCGTAGGACATGTTCAGGTGGATGGTGATTACCGGGAGTCTTGGCAACCGCAAGCCATGAGCCTTGCCGCTAAAGCGAAAGCCCGTGAGATCGCCGGTAAGATCACCGAGGCTTTAGGCGGACGTGGTATTTTCGGCGTGGAATTATTCATTAAAGGAGACGATGTCATATTCAGCGAGGTTTCCCCCCGTCCGCACGATACCGGAATGGTGACGATGATTACGCAAGATTTGTCTCAATTCGCTTTGCACGCCCGTGCGGTGCTTGGCTTGCCGATCCCTAATATCGCGTTTCATGGAGCGGGAGCTTCCCGTGCCGTCGTAGTGGAAGGGGACAGTGACCGGTTGTCTTTGGGGAATCTGGATAAGGTCTTGGAACAACCCGATACGCAGATGCGTTTCTTTGGAAAACCGGAAGTTCATGGACATCGCCGTATGGCCGTCTTGCTGGCTCGTGGTTTGGATGTGACGGAGGCAAGGGAGAAGACCGGAGTGATGATGGAGCGGTTAGATGTTAAATTGTGATGCTTCCTAGGATAAATGAACGTTTTGGTGTGTGTTGTGAATAAAATGTGAATATTTACAGACCTATTTTTCTATCAAAATAGTTTATTTTTGTCTCAAGTTTTTAAAGAGACATTTGATAATCTATAAACGCAGATTACATATGTTTGTTTCACTAAAGAGTGAAATCTGATTGCCGAAAGTTTGTACTTATTTTATGAATACAACAAATGGAAATATGGGCGTTGATTTGAAACGCTCTATTTCTATTCTCGGTGAAGATAAAAGAGTGAGCAAACAGATCAATAGCTAAGGGTGGGTAGATTTAACCAAACAGACATCCTTATCTCCTTTCACCCACCCTAGCTATTGTTCTTATTTTACATGGATTCCTTTTGTATTTCTCATTGTTTCCATCACGGCATGAGTGTCTACTTGGACCTTTTCTTGTATAAACTCCGGGAGGTTGTAAGTCCACAACAAGTCTTTATAATATTTTACGGGATTTCTTTGTGGCAGGAGGAATGGTTTATGGGCCGTGCCTTTATCATCGATATAGCTAAAGAACGGGCGTGTGTATAATCCATCCAACCTGCGACTGCTAAATACCAGCCAACGATTGTTGCTGCTCCATGAATGGTAGCTTTCTCCTTCGGCGCTGTTCGCCTCGGTTAGCGGGTACGTCTTTCCGTCGGATAGGCGGATCATATATAATTCGGCGTCTTTATGCCAAACCCCGAAACCGCCATATTCCTGTAGGGTAAAAGCTAGATATTTACCATCCGGTGAGATTCTAGGGAAGGATACGCTTTTATGGTTGGCCCGACCATTGTATAAAGTATCTACTTGCTGGCCTAGGGTGCGGGTTTCCGGGTCAAAGTCGACACGGCATAGGCTGTAGGTCATTTGTCTGAAATTCTTAGAAATAGAATCTACGGCGGCGGTCGAACTGAAATAGAGGCTCTTCCCGTCGGGAGAGAACGCTGGGAATATTTGCCATGCGTCTTTGGAATTTAACGCTTCGCAAGAGAATACCTCGTTCTTCTTTACGTCATAGATCACGATATCGGAGTTATGATCCAATACTTCCAGCGTATTGGGATTATTGATGAAGAAGTTTTGGTAGGTATCGCATACGGTGGCCGCCAGATAGTTACCATTCGGATGCCAATACATGTAGACAAAGTTTGAGACGGTCTCGGGAGTCTTTGTATTTAGCTTGGTGATTTTCTTTCCATCAATCAGTACGGAACCGGCGTGTTTGCCTCGCATATGGAAAATCATTTTATCCGGGTTCCCGGAGGAAAACGTGTGGCAGTTTACGCAGTTATAGTCGGTTAGGCTATTCTCATAAATCACGCTTTGGTCATAATTCTCCAAGTTTCGTTGATAGATACCCATCCTGTTCCACATATCATTGCTCAAGGCTAATAACCGATAGGCTATATATTTATCAATGGAATCATTTACGATGTCCATATGAAAAGGCGTATAGGCGTTCCATTCGCCCTGTATGCGTTTAGCGATGGTCAATTCTATTTGGTTTCCGGCATTCTCTTTCAATAAGGCTTTCCATCTCTTTTGTGGGATCTCAAAGAGCCCCTCATCGCTATAGACTTGGAGTTGAGTCTTTTCCCCTTTAATGATAAGGCAGTGCTCACTACTATCGGCGATAGAGAAATTGAGCGGGGCGATGTTCACAGGGATGGTCACATCCTTGTAATCCGGATAAATGGCGATTTCCTTGTTTAGACTCTTGGCGATCTGTACGTCGCTTTTGGAGCATGAAACCATCAAGGCGATGAGAAAAAGGAAAAGATATCGGTTTGTATTTGTGTAAGTCTGTCTTTCCATATGTGTTTTATTTAGAGAGTATCAAATAGTACCAGAAAGTAGGTTGATAGTCGGCTATTCCAGTCGCTACATTTTGTCGGGCATGCCTTAGTCCCAATACACGTTGCTTGAATATCGAGAACTCGGACAGGATTTTATCGGTTACCCCATACTTGCGGCAATATTCCGGATCATGCTCCGCATAAGAGATCACGGCTTGTTGCAAGGGTTCGGGTAATGCGGGGAGTACTTCCGTCCCACTGAATCTTTCAACAAACGTTTTTATAGCGGGCAGGTCTTTCGATAATAATAACGTACCGATCGTATAATCCAATGCGGCTTTATTCAGGGGATTCTCTTCCAATATAATCATCAGGTTATCAAACAATCCGATTATATTGGCGAAAAGGTCTTTGTCGCTGGATAGGCTTTTTCTTTTTGTACCTAATTCCGGGTCGCTCTCCACCGCTTGGTCATTATATAAGAACTTTCGTTGCGAGGAGGCCCATTCGTGATAGGCCCATGTCTTTTCCAATAATGATATAAACTTCTCGGCCGCGGGATACTGTCCGTATATCAAATGGGATTTTATTAATAATTTAGTCATGACGGGACTGCCGTATGTAATTCCTACCGAGGTACCAAAAGCGAAATTGTATGCCAAGGACGTGATTCCTACATGGTAGTATATCTGGCTGAACAGGAAACTTTCCTCTATATGCGCTTGGTACTTTGAGACCAAAGATTGTATTCCGCTTTGCGGATATTTGAATAAATCAGTCTGCATGACACCCTTATGGGATAAGGCAAGGTTTAAGCAATTCAGGTGTAAGTAGTTATTATAGTTTAGATCGGCGGACGAGATTATGGCGTCCCATTGCTCGGTATCTATGTAATGAAACATTTGCATCAACGTATAGAAATCTTTATTCCTCTGTTGAAGAGCCGTTTGCGTATAATACATACCGGATAAGGCAAGTAATGCTACGGCTACTAAAGCTTTTAAATAGGTTTTTATGTGATCTAAGTAACGTGATAGGAAGAATAGAAGCATAACGAGTAGCGCTACTTGCCAAGAGAAGCTGTAGAATGGTTCCAGCTCAATGAAATACTCTACGTAATCTTTCATCCAAAATACATAGTCATAATCGGGTTTACTGCCCCCTAGAACGCATAGAGAACCTACGATAAGCAGCAGGATCAACGGGATGAAGCTTGCGTACCAGCGTTCGCTTTTTTGTAATACATCAAATAGTAAGATGCTAAGGGCGAATAATATAGCTACAGATCCCATCGTGTAAAACAATCCGATCGCCAGCAAGCAACCGATTAAGGTACGGTATGTCCAATTGAATTTTCGTGCCCCGTAACTATATACGTTAAGCGCCAATGACCAAAACAACATGGCTATCAGCCCTTCATAATGATAGCTATCTTTCATTAGGTAAAGATATTGGAATAGGATGGGGAGAAAGGCCAAGGGCAGAAGATACAATGCCGGATGTATCTTTCGTAAGGTCAACCAGAATAACCAACCGGAGATTCCACCGATCAAGGCGGTCACCAGCGATCCGATCAGCGGCACCTTGAAAAACTGTATAATAAATTGGGAGCAAATCGTAGCCAATCCTCCAATTGTCTTAAGTATATTCAATACATATTCGGTATCGAACAGGAAAATCTGCTGTTGTTCCCGGTAAAAGAAGGTTGCTTCTTGAGTGGTTTGTAAATGTAACCCTAGAAGGCTGGTGCATAATAAGAGCAGAAGAATAGGTGTGATCTTTTTGCTTAAGTTATTCATGTTCTTTTTACTTTATGTATGTTTCCCAGATTCGATTTATTTATGATAAGTAACGTCAATCCCCTTACTTCCTTTGGCAAGTTTACTGATTTTCCGTATATTAGATGATACTTTTCCTGTGATAAACTCGGGTATGTTATATGATTTCATGAACCGATGATAGAAATCCGTATCTTTCTGTGGTAATAGGAACGGTTTGGAGGCATTTCCGCTCTCGTCGATATAGGCGAAATAAGGTCGGGTATATAATCCGTCGATTCTTCGGCTGCTGAAAACGATCCACCGGCTGTTGCTACTCCATGAATGATAACTCTCCGTGTCTGTGCTGTTCGCGTTTCGTAAGGGATGGAAAAAACCACTCTCGATATCCAGAAGATATAAATCAGCGTCTTTATGCCAGATAGAGAAGTTCCCGTAGCCCGATAAGGTGAATAACAAGAATTTCCCGTCGGGAGAGACACGGGGAAAAGAGACACTTTTTCCATTCTCTCGTACATTATATAATGTGTCTATCTTTGATCCGAAACTCCTTGTTACCGGATCAAACGCTATGGAGCAAAGATTATACTTTACCTCCGAATACTCGTGGGGCATCGAACGTGCCTCGGCGGTACAGAAATAAAGCGTTCTTCCGTCGGGGGAAAAGGTAGGGAATGTCTCAAAAGCCTCTTTCGTACGAATAGCGGGAGTACTGATGATCTCATGTTTCTCGGTATCGTACACCACTACATCCGATTGGCTATCGAAAACCTCGACCCTGTTTTTGTCATTGGAATGAAAGCTCTGGCTCGTTTGGTTTACCGAGAATGCCACGTATTTCCCGGAGGGATGCCAAGAGGGATAAACCAAGGGGGAAATTGTTTGCTCCGTTTTCGTATTTAATTTTTCTATTTTATCTCCGTCTATCAAATAAGTCCCGGCGTATTTATCTCTCATGTGGAATAACATCTTGTTGGGGTTTTGCATACAAAATGAATGGCAATTCATGCAATTTTGTCCACTGTGTTTATTTTCCATAATGGGACTTTGTTCGTAGGTTTCCAGGCTCCGTTGGTAAATACCCATCTGGTTCCAAAGTTCATATCCGGGCTCTATCAGACGGTAGGCTAGATAGGAATCCATAGGTTCCTGTGCGATAAACAACGAGAATTCCGGATAGCTCAGCCATTCCTTATCCTTAGCATAAAGTTTTACTTGTATCGTTTTGCCTGTCGCTTTCCTAAGTAGCTTTTTCCAGTTGGCGGCAGGAATATGGAATTGCCCCTTTTTTTCTTTCACCTGCAACTTCACTTCCTCAAAACAGAAAACAGCGAACGCTTCCGTATGTGCATTCTGTATTTTAAAATTCAGGGGAGCGATATTATTCGGTATCGTTACATCTGCGTAATCTGGGTATAATATCGGTTTCTCAGAGGTTTCCTTGCTTACCGGAACCGTGTCTGAACATGAAAATATCCCCAGTACGATAAAACATACACATATAATATATAGATAGTGCTTTTTCATGGCAATGAATCATTTAAGAAGGTAATAAGACCAATAGGTGTCTCCAAAAGAGTTTTTTATCAATTGGGGTAGCTGTGGGTTATTCCGGTTCTGCAATACAAGATTCCTGTAACCTGTGAATTTCCGGATGACATTTTCGGACACGTTGAACCGTCTCCAATAATCCGAGTCTTTCTCGGCTAGTAAAATAACCGCTTCTTGGAAACTCGTCGGAAGGGAAGGAAGTGTAGATGTACCGTAATATTTCTCAATGAATGTCTGGAAAGATTTCATATCCTTGGATAAAAGATAGATGGCTCCGACAAATTGGATGGGAATCTGATTCTCCGGGTTTTGTTCTGCCCGGATCAATAAATCATGTTCTAACCCGTTTACACCGGAAAGGTTGTTACGAAGGGGAAGTCCTTTTCGTTTAATCCCCAGTACCGGATCTTCTTCTATGGCTTTATCATTATATAGAAATTCCCTATGTCGTTTTGCCCAGTCGTGATAAGCGTAAGTCTTCTCTAATATATCGATGTACTTCTCTGCGATTGGATATGTACCGTAAATCAAGTTGGTTTGGACTAGACGTTGTAGGTTCCGGGGATTACCGGCCCCAATCACGGTGACATATCCTTCAAATGCCATCTCTTGCGATAAGGCGATTTCTCCAAGCGTAAAATAGGCGTCGCTAAGTAAGGTCGATACGGAAGAAGTCTTATTCCAAGAGGCTAATAATCCTTGAGGCCCGTGTTGATCGAACGCAAACATCCGGTTTCCTAACTCGCCTTTCTCAGCAAGGGCGTTGTTTAGGTAAGTCAAGTATAAGTAATTCTTGATCGGACCTTGGCAGTTCCGGATGATTTGATCCCATTGTCCGTTTCGGGCATAATAATCTAGTTCCTTTAGTTGATAAGATTTTTGATCATTATATCTTGGTATCCCGAACCTGCAAAGTGCGAGAATTATGATAAGTTGTACGGAGATCTCTATCCAATCTCTCTTTTTCGAAGTGCCTTTAGGCCATGTAAATGCGAAGATCAGCGAAAGCGGCAAACTGACCCAGGAAAAATATATGACATTCGGAGCTTGTAAGATCGGATGATAATAGGCATCCGGTAGGAACGCGAAATGATAATCGGTAATGACTGTCGCCCATACGCAACTGGTCGCTATGAGTGTAAACTCGATGGGGATCACCAAGAAGACAACTCCTTGTTTGAATTGGCCGAATAATTCCTTGATGAATGCGCAGACCGTGAATAATCCGGCTATAGGCCCTCCTATCCAGAAAAGTAGAGGTGTGATAAGTAGGGCCGTAAATAATCGGAATCGAAAGTTATTGATCCGTATCCACCCATTCAAACAAAGTAGGCAAATTAAAAAGGCCACTGTTCCTTGTAGTAAGTAATTGAAATCGTATTGAGCCAATAATAAGGATAAGACGGGGAGTAAGTAAATCAGATACAACTCTTTTTCCGGGGTGATTTGTCTTACGACAGCCCTCATGGTAAGCCCTATGCCAGTGAGCAATGCGGCAAAGATAAAGGGACCGAGATAAGGGGTGATAAAAAATTGTGTCAAAAATTCCCCGATGACCGAAGATAAACCTCCCGGATAACTGATTTTATCCGCAAGATAGTCTCCGGAAAATTGGAATAGTTGAAGCTGCTCGATATAAAAGAAATGAAACTTGCTGGTTATTTGCAAGAAAACCCCTAATATGGCAAACAGTATCAAACCGAAGAGTATTTGTTTATATCTCATGGCTAGAGTATACGTTTCATTATGATTTAAAGTCAAACAAAGATATGTATTTAAAATGAAAAAAGCGAATAAGCATTCGCTTTTCGCTTTTGTGAGGGGGTAACCACACATATCACATGCCTGGTTACCCGATATTAATGTTAACCCACTTGTTTATTTCCAATTTTCATTTTGAACCAAGAGGCCGTCCATCTTTTGAATCTCATTCAATGGAATAGGCAATACGCACCATTTTGCGTTGTAAACGCTATTCGCATATTTCAATAAGAATTTCTTTTCATAAGAAGCGTAGCTGTTCAACTCATCGGCGATGATACCCCAGCGAGCCAAATCATACCAGCGGTGACCTTCAAGAGCCATCTCAATCTTACGTTCCCAACGTAACGCTTGCGTCGCAGATGCTTTGGAAGCGAATTGAGAATCGGGATATAAGCCGATACGGTAGTTAGCCGCGGCATTCGATAGAGTCTTTCCGTTTACCTTGTCCTCTAATACATATGAGGATGTAGTCTCTGCCATACCATTATTCGGATCGGCAGCCTTTACATATCCGTTGGCGGCACGGGCACGGACTTGATTGATATATTTACCGGCCTCCTTATGGTTGCCTGTTTCAATCAATGCCTCGGCGTACCATAGTAATACGTCTGCATAACGGATCAGGTGGAAGTTCTTCGCAGAAGAGTTCGTTACTGTTACGATAGACAAGCTACCCTTGTCTGCCTTACGCGGGATGTTCTTCTTGTTCAGGTACAAGCCACCATTACTATAATCGCGTACCCAACCATCCAAAGATGAAGGAACTGTCCAATCCCAGAACGGAGTATTGAAACGTCCGGTTGAAACATCCAGACGCGGGTCGGTGTAAACCGTTAGATCCGTATGAGGAATGTTGTTTGCGTCTAGCGTCGTAAGCGCAGGGCTGTTTTTATACTGACCATCCATCATCGGCAGACCGTTTGCGTCAACGATATGTGAGTTTACCAAATCGTTGGAGGGCTGATAGAATCCCCAACCTCCTGTACCTAACGCACCGTTAAAACCGATGTGCCATGGTCCGTTGATACTGGAAGTTTCTTCCACAGTACCAGTGATTGCCATTTGGATATCAAATACAGACTCGCCAGTCCAATCGGCTTCACCTGCGATGTGAAGCTCCTCATATGTGTCAGCCAATTTGTATTTTGTGCCGTTATTGTCTTTACCGTTCGCCATGACTTCCTCCAAAAGGCTCTTGACCTCAGTCCAACGGTTTTGTGAGCCGTTCTTTCCATCGTATGGAGAAGATTGATACATTTTTACTTTTGCCAATAAGGCACCTGCGGCCCATTTGTTTATACGCCCCTTGTCGGTAGTCCAGCGATCTGGAAGATTGTCGTACGCAAATTGTAAGTCATCGATGATCTTATCCCAAATATAAATGTAGTTACCACTCTCGTCTACATTAGAAACCTGCGGGTTTACGTTCTCTTGCATAGCCAGATCGTCCACGTAAGGAACAGCGGCTCCAAATAATTTTACAACCTCGAAATGCCAGAAAGCACGGAAGAAGCGTGCCTGTGCGATCGTTTCCGTATAGTTGTCTTTCGCCTCTCCATTGACCGTTGACATTTCTTCTTTGGCCATGTCTGCCAACTTGATCACGTTGTTTGCCACGAAAACACCGTTATAGCATTTTTTCCATTTCACGTTTAGGTAACCGTTGTCTGTGGTAAACGTATAGGTCTCCAAACTTGTGAAGTCCGGTTGGTCTTGATACGTGGAGCCCTTATTGGCACTACCGCCCATCACGTCGCCATATACATAGTTACTCAATGTTGCCTCGAAATAGGAGTTGTCGTGCATTTTTGCATACATACCTGTCACCAATTGCTCTACCCCTTTCGCTGACACGAAATCTTGCTCACTTACTGAACCAGCGGGTTTGACCTCTAGAAAATCCGAACAAGACGTATTTCCTAAGGCTAGAACTGCCGCCATTGCGGAATATATAAATATTTTTTTCATTATTGTTCTACTTAATTGTTAATATAATCAGATTTTCATTCCTAGTTTTAGAACGTAACATTAACTCCAAGGATAAATTGACGTGGCATACCGTATGAACCATAGTCTGTACCCATGTTACGGTCTTTAGAATTACCGGAACCATCATCCGTACGAACCTGAGGATCCAATCCGGAATAACCGGTCAATGTGAATACGTTAGAGATCTGACCATAGATACGGATCTTGTCGAATTTGATCTTGTTCATCCATGCTTTCGGCAAGGTATAACCCAACGTTAATGTTTGCATACGCAAGAAGGAACCATCCTCTATGTAGCTGGAATTAGATTCGTTGGCCGCAATCGTACTTTCTCCTGTAGCGGTTGCCCACATCGGGTAGATTCCGTTTGGATTCTCCGGGCTCCAAGAGTTGTCGCGACGATCTTTTGAATAAGCAGATTGCAAAGAACCGTAGTGTGTATAGTATTTATACATGGCAAAGATGTCATTACCTACGGAGAAGTACAAGTAAGTGCTCAAGTCGAAACCTTTCCAGCCTACGCTTAGGTTAACACCACCAGTCAAGTCCGGATGCGGGTTACCGATGAATGTACGGTCACTTGCGTCGATCTTACCATCGTTGTTCACATCTTTCACCTTGAATTGACCTACGTATTGAGACGGATTTAACGAAGCGGCGTCTGCCGTACCGTATGGTAATACTGCGCCTCCAGCATCATTCTTATAGTTGCGAACCTCATCCTCGCTCTTGTAGATACCATCCACCTGATAACCGTGGAACATACCAACCGCATACCCCTTCATCATGACATTCATGTTGGAGATACGAGTACCTTCGAAGATACCGGCTTCCGTACCGATCTCTGTCAATTTGTTCTTATAGTGAGAAAGGTTCACGCCAATCGAGTAATCTACCTCGCCGACCTTGTCGCGCCATGTCAAATTCAAGTCAACACCCTTATTTTCCATGTCGCCGATATTTACTTTAGGCTTGTCTGCGTTACCAGCCAAAGCAGACCAGTTCGCATCGATCAACATATCGGAGGTCTTCTTTAGGTACCAGTCGAAGTTGATGCCTAAGCGTTGGTCGAAGACTGTCGCATCGAAACCTACGTTCAACATCTTAGAGGTTTCCCACTTCGCATCGATATCACCTAAGGCCGTAACACCGTATCCTGTCATTACGTCCGTATCACTACCGGTGATGCTATAGAGCCACGTGTTACCTGTACCGTAGCGGAATGCCCAGTTGTATGCTCCGATATTAGAGTTACCTGTCGTACCGTAACCGGCGCGCAACTTGAAGTCGTCTAACCATGTACGAGTCTTTTCCATGAAATTCTCGTCTGACATACGCCATCCCAAAGATATGGAAGGGAATGTACCCCAACGGTTTTTCTCGGAGAATCGAGAGGATGCGTCTCGACGAACGGTCACGGTAGCCAAGTATTTGCCTTGGTAAGCGTAATCAGCACGTCCGAAGATACCAAACATGGTGCTGGGTGAGTGCATGTAACCACTGTTACGTAAGTTGGCGGCAGAACCGTTGTCGATTTGCCATGTGTTCGGGTCATCCTCGAACTGGTAATCAATACGGCCGGCCTGTATCACGCGGCCTAAGCCCTCGCGGATAGCTTCTGTTCCTAATACTACGCCGATTGAGTGGTCTTCGTTGATTGTCTTTTTATAAGTGGCCGTATTCGTCCATTGGTAGCCTAACCAATAACTGGCGTTCTCGTAGAACTCGTTGTTGTTACGTCCCTCCTTGTTGGTCATGATAGTACGCTTGTTCATCCAAAAGTCCCAAGCGCCACTTAAGCGGGCACTGAACTGCGTACGGATCGTCAAGTCCTCACCAATGCTTTCCAATGGTTTGATCTCCGCATAGATAGCGGATTGCGCACGCAAGAAACGACGGCGGTTATCCTTACCGTGGTTAACAGACATCACGGCACTTTCCGCACGTCCACCCTCATTGTTCACGGATCCCGCATAGTCTCCACCTACCGTATAAATAGGTACCCACGGCTGGATGGAGAAAGTCTTACCGAATGTGTTGTCGTCACCTTGGCGCCCCCGCTCACCGGAGTTCTCTATTACGGCGAGATTCGTATTTTGTCCGATGTTGAACCACTTGTTTACGAAGAAGTTGGTATTTGCACGCAAAGAATAACGGCGGAACCAAGACTCCTTGATTGTACCCTCACGGTTCATGTAGCCTAAACCTACCGAGTAGGTAGCCTTCTCGCCACCACCTGTTACTGAGATCTCGTGGTTCTGCACCTTACCGGTCTGTACTACCTCGTCGTACCAGTTTGTACCTTTACGAGCTTCTTCTTCTGAATAACCATCCTCCAGCATTTGGTAGTAAGCGGAACGAGACCATGTGTTTGTTCCGTCATCCTTATAGGATTTTATCCATGCGTCGATTGAACCAAACTCTTGAATGACTTGATCCTTACTATAACCAGCAGGTTTCAGTGCGTAAGGCATTGTTAAATGGCCTGAACCATCTGCTCCGATTGAGCCGAACTGTGCGTGAGTCGTGGTCAAACCGCGATATTTCAACAGGTTACGCTGACCTTCTTCTTGGAATTCCATCGCTTCCCATGCGTCCAATAGATCATAACCGTTATTAGCCATCTTGGCCACACCGAAATAACCGTTGTAAGAAACCTTTACACGGTCATCTTTCTTTCCTTGTTTGGTGGTGATGATGATAACGCCATTCGCTCCTTTCGCTCCATAGATGGCGGCGGCGGCGGCATCCTTCAAGATCTGCATGGACTCGATATCGTTCGGGTTCACGGCATCGATATCTACACCGGATACACCATCCACGATCACTAACGGGTCGGAACCATTCACGGAGCCTACACCACGGATACGGATCGTAGTCTCACCCAACGGACCGCCACCAGCCTGTACGAATACACCGGCTGCCTTGCCTTGCAAGGCCTCGGCGAAGTTGGATACTGGAGTCTCTTTTAAGTCATCTGTAGAGACTACGGCCACGGATCCGGTAATGTCTTTCTTCGCTTGGGTACTATAACCCGTTACGACAACCTCGTCCAAGGCTTGGGAGTCTTCTACTAATGTAATTTTGATAGAGGTCTGGTTATCTTTAAGATGCACTTCTTGAGTTACGTATCCGATGTAAGATACTACTAAGACTGCGTTTGCGGGCACATTGTCGATTATAGCACGACCGTCCATGTCCGAGATGTTTCCGATAGTAGTCCCTTTTACGACTACATTAGCTCCGAGGATAGGGCCAGATTTGTCTACGATGGTACAGTTAACTTGTCGTCCATCTTGCTGTACGCTCATAAGTCCTGTACTGGATGTTGGATACAAATAATCTGTTTCTGTAGCAAAAGCAGTTCCGGCTCCGTACAGAAGAAAAGAAGCTCCTAAGACTAATGGCTTCCATGATACAACATTTCTCATACAAATTTAGAATTTAAGGTATAATAAAATAAAAAACACAGACTTTTAACAAAATGAATTCACTACTCTGCCATACCTCTAGGGTATGTTACATCTGTTTACATCTCAAAATAGGCAAACATCATTCTCTTCTTCTCAACTTCATTTGTGTAGCTTCTTCATTATCATGTCTTTAATGATAAAAGCCGCTTCTTGCTATCTTTCATAATACTAAAAAAACGACTAGTCTAAACGATCGTTTAAATCTTGCGTTTTTGAAAAGAGGAAATGATGATTTGAAAAAGAAAATCTTTTTTTAGATCGATGAAGGGTTATCTCTCCCATTAGCAATAAGATAAAATAAAAAAAAATCAACAAAAAGTTGCACGTGTCGAAAAAAAAACAGACCTTTACAAACGACTAATAGAAACGATCGTTTCGATTAGTCGTTTTATGAAAAAACATTTAGACCATAAGTATTCAAGAATTTGCTGAAATCTAGAATGTTATTGTATATAGAAAGATCATTTTGCTGTTAGATTGTGTTTTTTATTGATTTATACCTTAAAATCTAATGTTGTATGAGAAATGTAGTATTATGGAAACAGGTGTTTCTAGGAGCCTCTTTGTTTCTATGTGGCACAAGTCCAGTTATGGCCACAGAAGTAGGCGATTTAGTACCAGACGTAAGGGGCAATGCCCTGCAACAAGATGGACGTAGAGTCACTTGCACTATTTCAGACAAAGCTGGACCAATTGTTGGAGCGAATGTCCTTATTAAAGGGACAACTATCGGAAATATTTCCGATATGGACGGACGGGTCATACTTGATGGTGTGCCGGATAATACCATATTGGTGGTATCTTACATTGGCTATGTAACTCAAGAGATCTCTCTGAAGAATAGCCAGAACAATATCAAAGTAAAATTAGCGGAAGACACACAAGCCTTGGATGAGGTCGTTGTTGTAGGTTATGGTACCCAAGCGAAGAAAGATATTACGGGATCTGTCGCTGTCGTATCTACGGAAGAGTTGAAGGAGACTCCGGTAGCGACATTCTCAGAAGCCTTGCAAGGAAAGGCTTCCGGTGTGTATATCTCGAACTCGGGTGGACCTAGTGGTGAGACGACTATCCGTATCCGTGGTGTCGGCTCGTTGAATGGTTCGGACCCATTGATTGTTGTGGACGGTGTCTCGAATGTGGATATCGATGCGGTCAATCCGAATGATATCGAGTCTTTGCAAGTCTTGAAAGATGCTTCCGCTACTGCGATCTACGGTGCGCAAGGAGCGAATGGTGTAATCATTATCACGACAAAGCAAGGAACTAAAAGCGGCCGGGTACGAGTATCTTATGATGGTTACTTTGGTGTGGCGAAGATGGCGAATAGTGGTTATGATTTGTTGAATGGATGGGAGGCGATGGAATGGCAAGCACAAGGTATGAGAAACGTGCGGGATTATCGCGGACAAACACCCACCGCTCATCCTCAATTCGGATCGTTGAACGATAAAGATGAATTGACGATGCCTTATGCGATTAAACCGGCCGGTTTATCAAAAGATCAAGTAATCTCGCAGTTTGGTAGTATCGATGCGTGGGTGGCTTCCTATAAACCGGATGGTAGTAATTCGTGGTCACGCTCCGCTTATTACCAGATGTTGGAAGATGGATATTCGGAAGCGGAGGCCCAGAAAGGAACGAATTGGTATGATATGGTGACTCGTACGGGTAAAGTACAGGATCATCAGATCTCTTTATTAGGAGGTGGAGAGAAAGGAACTTACTCGGCTTCTTTAGGCTATACTAATCGGGAAGGAACGATTATCTCTTCTTTCTTTAAACGTTATTCACTGCGTGCCAACTCTACTTATAACGCGAATAAATATTTCACGATAGGCCAGAATTCCAATATCGCCGTAATGGAGATGGGCGGTGAGCGGGGTCGTCAAGGGGATGCGAGCGTATTCGCCCAAACATATACGATCCAGCCATGGGTACCTGTTTATAATGTAGGTGGCGATTATGCGGGATCACAGGCCTCGGAAGGTGGACGTGCGAATACGGCTTATCAGACAGCCATGAATCAACAGGATGATTGGACTCGTTTCATGCGATTGCAAAGTGCGGCTTTCGCCGAGTTGAAACCGATCAAAGGCCTGAGTCTTCGTACGCAGTTCAGTGTTCGTTTGATGGGTATGTGGAGCCAAGCGTTGAGTGAGAAGACGATCGCTACCAATAAAGAGGGGCAATCTCAAAATTATCTGGAGGAAAACGCGAATTGGAGGTTGGATTATCAGTGGACCAATACGGCGACTTATAAGACGAAATTCAATGAAGATCATGACGTGACATTTATGATCGGTACGGAAGCTATGAAATTTGGTGTGGGACGAAGTATGAAAGCCATTCGCTATGATTATATCTTCGAGAATAATCCCAATACATGGATATTAAACAATGGTTCTTCCGACAATATGAAGAATGAAGGAAAAATGTTTGATAAAAGTACGATGTTCGGCTTGTTTTTCCGTGGCGATTATTCCTATAAAGGTAAATACTTGGCAACTGTAACGGTTCGCCGGGATGCTTCTTCCCGGTTTGGCGAGGATAACCGCTGGGGTACATTCCCTTCTCTTTCTTTAGGCTGGCGTATGTCGGATGAGGTCTTTATGGAAAAGACACGTACGTGGTTGGATGATTTAAAGGTGCGTGCGGGTTATGGAACGACCGGTAACTCTAATATCGGAGCCTATAATTATGCGTTTCAATATGCGACCGGAAATGATTATTTATATGGAATCACAGGTGCGGATTCAGGGGCGTCTCCGGGCTATGCGATCTCAAATCTGGGTGATGTGAATGCTAAGTGGGAAACAACCAAGATGTTTAACGTCGGTTTAGACGTAACGGCGTTGAATAATCGTTTGACCGGAAGTATCGATTATTATATTAAGAAGACTTCAGATTTGTTGGTGAACGCTAACTGGTCCGCTTTGGCCGGTAACGCTACTAAGCCAAAGATCAATATTGGCGATATGCAGAATAAAGGTCTTGATTTCAGTGTGGGCTGGAGAGATAAAGTCGGTGATTTTAGTTACTCGGTAAACGCCAATATCTCAACCTATAAGAATAAGGTTACCCAATTAGGTTCCTCGGATCTATTTACGAATACGCGTTTGAGTAAGGTAAACATCACCACGGTTGGTCAACCGGTAGCGATGTTCTACGGTTATCAAGTGGACGGAATCTATACGAGTGAACAAGATGTGCTGAACTATAAGACCGCGGATGGAAAAACGATTTTACCGTATGCCGTGGCGGACGAGGCCAGCTTGAATCCTCAATCATGGGTAGGTCGTTATAAGATTCGTGACGTGAACGGAGATGGAAAGATTGGGGCGGAAGACCGTACGATTATCGGTAATCCGCATCCGGACTTCACGGGAGGTGTGAACCTTAGTGTTGGTTGGAAAGGTTTTGATTTGAGTACATTCCTTTATTTCTCTGTAGGTAACGACTTGTATAAACATTATCAGTATTATACGCATTTCGGGGCATTACAAAGTAACTTCTCTAAAGATCGCTTGGAAAACTCTTGGGATCCCGTTACAAACCCGGATGGTATCTATCCATTATGGGCTGGTACATCTAATGAAGGTACGGAGGCGGCTAATGAATCCAATTCTACTTATATAGAAGACGGTTCATACTTGCGTATGCAGACATTGACGCTCGGTTATACGTTGCCAAAGAGTATCTTGAATAAGATCAAATTTGAGAAGATTCGTGTTTACGGTCAGGTTTCCAATGTGTTTACATTAACAGGCTATTCTGGTTTGGATCCGGAGGTTCGTAGCAATAATGAAGATAGCAGTAACGATATGATGAAAGGTATCGACTACGGTTCTTATGGTATGCCACGCCAGTTCATTTTAGGCGTGAATATTTCTTTCTAAAAGGAATTTCGATAAGGATATTGATAACGATTAAAAAAAACAGTATGAAAAGACTATTTATATATTCAATGTTAGTGGCGTCTTCATTAGGAGCGATGACCTCTTGCTCTGACTTCTTGGATGTAAAGCCGGTGGGTGCGGTCAGTGAAGATGAGTTGTTGAATCAGGAAGGCGTAAATTATGCGATTACAGGAATGTATTCGTCAATGCATACACAGGAGTATTTTGCGGCTCCTTTGACAAATTATGCCTATGGCGATGTACTGGGTGGAAGTGCGAATAAAGGGTCTACGTTTACGGACCAGTCTGACTTTACGAACTTGGAAACGTATGCGATCACTACGGACAACGGATATTTGAATACCAAATGGAAAGTGGTTTATGAAGGTGTCTATCGTGCGAACAACGTGATTAATATGATCGATAAGATCAAGGACGAGCTTTCTTCCGTAAAAGGCGTATCAAAGGATTTTTATACCGAAGCGATCGCCCAAGCCCGATTCTTTCGCGGATTCTGGCATTTTGAGGGAATGAAACTATTTGGTGCCGCTATTCCTTACGTGGGAAGCGAGGAGTTCGCTAGCGATGTAAACCCAAAAGTTTCCAATGTGGATGAGTCTGGCAATTATATTTACATATGGGATAAGGTGGCCGAGGATTTACAGTTCGCTTATGATAACCTGCCGGATATTTGGGCGAGCGATAAAGGGCGTGTCAATAAATGGGCCGCCGCCGCTTTCTTGGCAAAATTGAGGCTGTATCAGTCTTCACCCTATAACGGTACGAATGGTACTTCCGATCATTGGGCGGATGCCAAGGCTTTATTGGAGGCTATTATCGCGAATGGGCAGGATAATAATGGCACGAAATTCAAACTAGCGGATACTTATGAGGATTTGTTTACGGCTGGTAGTGCCGATTGGAGCGGTGAGTCCGTGTTCGATATACAGCGGACTATCTCTGGTTCTCAGGTAATCACGAACTCTATCGAAGGTTCATGGCATACGGCTCCTCCGGGAGGTATGGGCACATCCGGATGGGGTTTCTATCAACCTTCCTATGAGTTGGTAAACTCACATATCGTAGACGAGAATGGTTTGCCATATCTGGATAAATCATATCAAGATAAACCGGCGTTGACTACCTTGACAGATAATATTCCACATACGGATTTAGAGGTTTTTACCGATCCTCGTCTGGATATCAGTACCGGTCGTTTTGATGTCCCTTATTGGGACTGGACGGTTCCTTCTATCTTGGATGGGTGGGTACGTGATATCGCGAATGGTGGTCCTTATATGAATAAGAAGCGGCAACCGAAAAAAGCGGATAAAGGCGGTACGAGTGTATCTACGGAGACGAGTTCTACAGCCAAGAATTACCATTTGATCCGTTATGCGGATGTTTTACTTTGGTATGCCGAAGTCTTGATTCACGACGGAAATTATAAGGAGGCCGGGAAGTATATAAATGAGGTACGTGCCCGTGCGGCAAACTCGTATGTGAAGGGCGTTGATGCTGCCACGATGTTGCCCACTTCTACATCTTATGTCTTGGATGATAAAGTGAATGGGAAGTTGGATTCGAACGCTGCGGCTAATTATCGTGTAGGTTTGTATCCGGATTCGCAATTCAACAGCAAGGATGGTGCTTTAGCCGCTTTACGTTTCGAGCGTAAATTAGAGTTGGCGATGGAAGGTCATCGCTGGTACGACTTAGCTCGTTGGGGAATAGCGTACGATGAGATAAGTAATTATATCACTTACGAGAAGAAGCATCTCGGAAAGTTTGCCAACTGCGTTTATAACGCTAAATGGGTAACTCTTCCGATCCCGAATGATCAAATCGTGACCATGGAAGGCGTTTTAGTCCAGAATGAGAATTGGAAATAAATCGTAGGTTAATAATCTGTATCGGTCAGGCATGTGATATGTCTGACCGTTTTGTATATTTGCGGCATGAAGTCAACAACCCGGAGGGTTTCGGTGTTTTTTAATAAACAAATAAAGAGAATAGGATGAGACTGGTGTATATTTATCATAGCGGGTTTGTTGTAGAGGCGGAAGGCTTCTCCATCTTGATCGATTATTTCAAAGATACGAATCCGGACCCGGCGAAGGGGTTTGTGCGTGGGGAGCTATTAAAACGTCCGGGGACGTTGTACGTCTTGGCATCACATTTCCATCCGGATCATTTTAATCCGGACGTGTTGAAATGGAAAGAGGAGAAAGACGATATCAAATATATTTTCTCCAAGGATATCTTGAAACGCCGCCGGGCAAAAGCCGAGGACGCTTTTTATATGAAGAAGGGAGATGTGTACCAAGATGAGCATTTAACGATTAGGGCGTTCGGATCGACTGATGTCGGTATCTCTTTTTTGATCGAGACGCAAGGTAAACAGATCTTTCATGCCGGAGACTTGAATAATTGGCATTGGAAAGATGAGTCTACTCCACAGGAAGTTGCGGAGGCGGAAGGGAATTACCTGAAAGAACTGGATATAATAGCGAAATATACGCAGGCGATGGATGTTGTCATGTTTCCGGTAGATCCCCGCTTAGGGACCGATTTTATGCGAGGTGCCCAACAATTCATCGACCGGATAAAGACCGGTATCTTTGTGCCGATGCATTTCTGGGAACGTCCGGCGGAGGTCATGGCTTTTGCCCCGTATGCCGAATCGAAAGGTTGCCGGTATGTTGTCCTTTCTGTACCGGGTGAGGGTACCGATATATAATATATTATTAATGTATAGGTTTTAGAAAACATATAAATTTATTTAGGTATGGAAGTTAAAGGCAGATTTGACCATTTCAATATTAACGTATTGGATTTGGAGAAAAGTATCGCTTTTTATAACAAAGCGTTGGGATTGAAAGAGCATCATCGAAAGGTTGCGGAAGACGGTTCTTTTATATTGGTTTATTTAACGGATGAGCAAACCGGTTTCTTGATGGAGCTGACTTGGCTGCGTGACCGGAAAGAACCTTATGAGCTAGGCGACAATGAGAGCCATCTTTGTTTCCGGGTAGCCGGCGATTATGAGGAGGTACGTAAATACCACAAGGAAATGGGAGCGGTTTGCTTCGAGAATACCAAGATGGGATTGTATTTTATTAATGATCCGGATGACTATTGGATCGAGATATTACCGTTGCGATAATTCTCCATTATTATATAACAATGTTGCTTAACATAAGTTTTCGAAAAAAGAAGATAAAATGACAGGAATCTGTAAAATTTTCTTCAAATCGTATTGCAACTTGTGTTAAACCTCTTATATTTGCTACCCAGAAAGAGGAAAATCATTATTAATCCTAAATATAAAATCATGGAGAAGCCTTATGTAGTAGGTATCGATATAGGTGGTACCAACACTGTTTTTGGTGTAGTTGACGCAAGAGGAACAATCTTGTATAGTGGATCAATTAAGACTGGTAAATATGCAGACGTTAATGACTATGTAGCGGAACTTGCTAAAGGTCTGAAGTCTGTTATTGATCAGGCTGGTGGTCCGGATAAGATTAAAGGTGTGGGTGTAGGTGCTCCGAACGGAAACTTTTTCAACGGATGTATCGAATTCGCTCCGAATTTGCCTTGGAAAGGTAAGATTCCTTTGGCTCAATTGATCAGCGAACAGATCGATGGTATTCCTGTTGCTTTAACAAACGACGCCAACGCTGCCGCTATCGGTGAGATGACTTATGGAGCCGCTCGCGGTATGAAAGATTTTATCGTGATCACTTTGGGTACTGGCGTGGGTAGCGGTATCGTAATCGGTGGTAACTTGGTATACGGACATGACGGTTTTGCCGGCGAGTTGGGCCACGTTATCATGCGTCGTAACAATGGTCGTCAGTGCGGTTGCGGTCGCCAAGGATGTCTGGAGGCTTATGCTTCAGCTACCGGTGTGGCTCGTACGGCTCGTGAATATCTGGAAATCCGTAAGGACGAGAGTGTTCTTCGCGACTTGGATCCGGATGAAATCACTTCAAAAGACGTATACGACGCAGCTATGAAGAATGATAAGATCGCTCTTGAGATTTTCGAGGCTACCGGCTCTATGTTGGGAGAGGCTTTCGCTGATTTCGTAGCATTCTCTAGCCCGGAGGCTATCATTTTGTTTGGCGGTCTTACGAAAGCTGGCGATTTGATCATGAACCCGATTAAACGTTCAATGGAGAAAAATATGTTGAAAGTTTACGCAGGTAAGACTAAATTATTATTCTCTCAATTGAAAGAGAGCGACGCTGCCGTATTAGGAGCAAGTGCTTTGGGTTGGGAAGTAAGAGACCAAAGCGCTGGTTTGGAAGTCTAAATCCGGTTTTGCGTATAACGAAAAGACATTTGCGAAATAAGGCAAGCCGCATCTATATTTAGGTGCGGCTTGTTGTTTTTAATTGAATTATAAATCATAAAGTATGAGACATCCGTTGTATCAATTTCAGTTTTGCCCGGTTTGCGGGGCAAAAGCTTTCGTGGAACATAACGAGAAAGCGAAAAAATGTATGGCGTGCGGTTTTGTTTATTATTTCAACCCGTCGTCGGCTGTCGCTTGTTTCATAAAGAACGCTAAGGGGGAGTTGTTACTGGTTCGCCGAGGAAAAGAGCCGGCTAAAGGTACATTGGATTTGCCCGGTGGCTTCGTCGATATGTTTGAGTCGGGGGAGGAGGCCGCTCGCCGGGAAGTAAGAGAGGAGACGGGGTTGCATATCCAGAATTGCCGCTATTTGTTTTCCTTGCCTAATTTATATATGTATTCCAGCTTTGAGGTGCATACGCTGGATATGTTTTATGAGTGCTTGGTTGATGATTTCAATAACGTGCATGCGGAAGATGATGCCGCCGAGATCGTGATCCTTCGCCCGGAGGATGTGAATCCGGAAGACTTCGGTTTAGGCTCTATCCGAAAGGCGGTACCGATCTATCTTGGTAAATATTGATAGAACTTGCCTTCTGTTTGGCGCATATTACTTATATTTGCGAATTAGAACGAATAGGCACTGAAGTAAGTGCTTGTATTAAAAAGCAAATGAGTGATGAAAAGAATACTTATTCCGCTGTGTCTGGTAGTAGGCAGCCACATGGCAAGCGGGCAGAGATCGTATCAATTTGATGCGCCGAACCGTTTGTTTGTCGAAGGCAAGGAGTTGTTTAGTTTGAAGAATTATTCAGGTTGCATCGATAAGCTGGAGGCGTATAAACAGCATTCCACGGATGCCGACTTGATTCAAGAAGCCGATTATATGTTGGTCTACTCCGCTTATGAGCAAGGCCGTCCCAATGCCGTTGAGTTATTGAAAGATTATCTGGATGTGTACCCGGCTTCCCGTCATGCGGACGAGGTGAACTTCTTGATCGGTTCCGCCCATTTCGGACAGGGAGAATATCAGAAAGCTATCTTTTGGTTTAACGAATCGAACATTGATATGCTAAGTCCGGAACAACAGGAGGTTTATTGTTTCCGTTTGGCTTATTCCTTGTTGCAAATTGGGGATATGGAGAAGGCCCGTGGTTATTTCGCACGGATCGAGCAGATCGGAACGAAGTACCGGGAAGCATCTACCTATTATGTCGCTTATATCGATTACGCAACCGGTAAATACAACAATGCCTTGGTGGAATTTACCCGCTTGAAGGACTTGCCTGATTATAAGGAGCGATCTTTGTACTATATCACGCAAATTTATTTTATCCAGAATAAATACGAGAAAGTGATCAGCGAAGGTAAGGAATTGCTAGCCTCTTATCCGGATAGCGAGAACAATAGCGAGGTTTACCGTATCATGGGTAACGCCTACTATCATCTGGGAAATGAGGATCAGGCGATTAATATGCTGAGTAAATATGTATCCTCGACGGATAGCCCGTTGAGGGGCGATTTATATATCTTGGGCGTATGTTATTACAATAAGGGTAATTACAGTAGCGCCGTGAACGCTTTGGGGCGGACCGTACGTGAGAACGATGCCCTTTCGCAGAACGCTTATCTGTATCTGGGGCAAAGTTATCTGAAATTAAAAGATAAGAATAACGCCCGTATGGCCTTCGAGGCTGCCGCGACTTCTTCTTTCGATAAGCAAGTGAAAGAGGCGGCTATGTATAATTACGCTTTATTGATCCACGAGACCGCTTTCACTGGCTTTGGCGAGTCGGTGACAATCTTCGAGGATTTCTTGAATGATTTCCCGAATTCCAAATATGCCGATAAGGTAAACGATTATCTGGTGGAGGTTTATTTGACTACCAAGAACTATCAAGCGGCTCTGAACTCTATCGATAAGATCAAGCATCCGAGCACGAAGATCTTGGAGGCGAAGCAAGATATCTTATTCCAGTTGGGAACGCAGGCGTTCACGAATATGGAATTGGATAAGGCGGTCGATCTTTTCAGCCGTGCGATTTCGTTGGGCGCTTATAATCTGGAATCTCGTAACGACGCTTATTTCTGGCGTGGGGAATCTTATTATCGCCAAGGTGAGTATAACAAGGCGATTTCCGATTATCGTACCTATTTGAATAATACCCGCCAACGTAATACGGATATGTATGCCTTGGCACATTATAACTTAGGTTACAGCTACTTCAAATTGAAAGAGTATGGAGAGGCGTTGAACCGCTTCCGTCAATACGTGAATCTGGAAAGCAATCAGCAGACTCCGGCTTATGCGGACGCTTATAATCGTATCGGCGATTGTTTATTCCACAACCGTCAGTTCGCTATGGCGGAAGAGAATTATACCCGTGCGGCGCAATTGCAACCGTCCGCCGGAGATTATTCGGTGTATCAGAAGGGCTTCTTGCTGGGATTGCAGAAAGATTATAAGGGAAAGATCAGCGTGATGGATCGCTTGATCCGTGAGTTCCCGGAATCACAATATGTGGACGATGCCTTGTTTGAGAAAGGACGTTCTTACGTGTTATTGGATAATAATCAAGCGGCTGCGGCAAGCTTTGAGCAATTGATGCGTGATTTCCCGCAAAGCAGTCTGGCTCGTAAGGCCGGCGTACAGCTTGGTTTGATTTACTTCAACGACAATCAGCCGGAGAAAGCGGCCGACGCTTATAAGAGCGTGATTAGCAATTATCCGGGTAGCGAGGAGGCGAAAGTGGCCTTGCAAGACTTGAAGTCCGTATATATCGAGCTGAACGATATCAATTCGTTTGCCGCCTATGCGAATTCGTTAGGTGGAAATGTTCGTTTCGAGGTGAGTGAGCAAGACTCCTTGACCTATCTGGCGGCCGAGAAGTTATTTATGCGAGGCGATAATGAGGGCGCTCGTCGTAGCTTGACGAATTATTTGCAAACCTTCCCGCAGGGAGCGTTTAGCTCGAACGCTAATTTCTATTTGGCAAGTATCGCTTTTGCCAAGAAAGATCTGGAGGAGGCGAAACGTCTGTTCTCGTTGGTATTGGAGAGCGGTGATACGAAATTCAGGGAAGAGTCTTGGGCTCGTAAGGCTGAGATCGAGTATCTGGATAAGGATTACGCCGCCGCTATGGAAAGTTTCAAGCATCTACAGGCGGTAGCGGAGAATCCGGAGAATAAGGAGGCCGCTAAATTGGGCTTGATGCGTTGCGCCGAGTTGACCGGTCAGCCGCAAGAGGCTTTGCTTGCCGCCAACGATTTGCTGAAGGAACCGAAGCTATCTCCCGAGATTATGTCCGAGGCCCGTTATGTCCGTGCGAAGGCTTATATCAGCTTGAAGCAGGAGAACAAGGCGTTGGCCGACTTGAAGGAGATCAGCAAGGATACCCGTACGATACACGGGGCGGAGGCTAAATATCTATTGGCTCAATTGTATTATGATAATAAGGATGATAAGAATGCCGAGACTGTCTTGATGAACTTCATCGAGAACGGTACGCCTCACCAATATTGGTTGGCACGGGGCTTTATCTTGTTGGCTGATATTTATATCCGCCAAGGTGATGATTTCCAAGCTCGTCAATATCTGACCAGTTTGCAAAACAACTACAAGGGCGATGATGAGATCGCCGCGATGATCGAAGACAGATTGGGTAAACTAAAGAAATAAAAGAAAGCGATGAAGACTATATATAATGTAAAGGCGTTGTGTGTGGTAGCTTTGCTGGGTTCGGCTGCTGCTGCGAGTGCGCAAGAGGATGTTACGAAAGAAAAGAACCTGAACCGAGAGATGACGCTTGAACGGGAGTATGATCCTTCCGTGCAGGACGCTAGCAAGGTAAATACGCTTCCCGTGGTGAAAGAGCCGGAGGTTCGTAAGATCCCGATCGATTACTCGAATTATACGATCGCCGCCGATCCGCAGAAAGAGATTAGTTTGTTGCCTTCCGGAAATATCATGACGCAGATGGACTACAACAAGCGCCGGGGATATTTTAACTTTGGTGCCGGTACCTATCTAAATATAAATGGTGATTTGGGATATCATATCTTGAGTACCGAGAAGGATAAGTTGAATATTTGGTATTCGCATCGTTCTACGAATGGAAAGGTGAAATATATCCAGATGGACGATGAGAAGGTAAAGGCGAAACTCAATGACAATCTGGGAGGCATTAATTTCAAGCATGTTTTTGATAAGACGATATTTAGTATCGGTGCGAAGTACGGGTATTCGGCGTTTAATTATTATGGACTGCCTATTGCGGATGCTTGGTCTATGATGGCAGAGGGTAGTTTGGATAGAGTGGATCGGGAAACAAACCAAGTAAACCAGACGATAGCTGCTAATATAGGATTTGAGTCGAAGGAAGATGCCCCGTTCGGATATTTGCTGGATTTAGGTTATATAAATTTCTCCCATAAATATGGGTTGAACAAGAATATAGATGGACCGACGGAGCATACTTTAGAGGCGAAGTTTGATTTGAACGCAGGTTTTAATGGGAATATGCGGATTGGCTTGGGTGGATTGGTGGAGTATTTCAACTACAACTTTCCGGAGGCAGCTTCTAATTCGTATGTTTATGAGTTTAAGAATCATGCCGAGGTGATGTTATCACCATATTATAAAGTTGAGGGTGATAATTGGAAAATCAAATTAGGTGCGAATGTGATGTTGGCTACAGGTGATGATGCGGAGTTCATGGCCTCGCCAAATATTGCCGCTGATGTGGAGGTTGCTGATAAAACGGAGCTATATGTAAAGGCTGACGGAAAGCTTTACTCCAACAGCATGTACGATATGTCACAGATCAACCGTTATCTGTATCCAATGAAAGAGTTGGCTCCTTCTCGTAACTGGTTGAATGCTATCTTGGGTATCCGGAGTGGCGTGGCACCGGGATTTTGGTTCGACGTGTTCGCTGGTTATAAGATAACTAGTAGCGATGTGCTTTTCAGTCAAGTGGCCACATCTAAACCTGACTTTTTTTCCAATTTCAGTGAAGCGATACCGGATGTCGATACTAAGCAGCTTTTTGTAGGGGCTAACTTGAAATATAGCTATCAGCAATTGCTGGATATCTCTTTAAAAGGGGTGTATAATAATTGGAAGGCAAATCAAGGGGATGAGAGTGTTGAACTAAGCCATGCTTATGGAAAGCCAGAAATGGAGGTTAACGCAAATGTAACCGTGCGTCCGATCGATAAGTTATCTGTTGCCTTGGATTATTATTTGGCCACCGGACGTTATGCTTTTGTAAAGAATTACTGGGAAGCTGAAAATCACAGTAGCGTGTCTGCGGGAGCTGGCGAATACAAGATGAACAACATCAACGAGCTAAACCTAACAGGTACCTATACCTTCAACGATACCTTTGGTGTTTACGCTAAGTTGAATAATATCCTTTGCCAGAAGTATGAGGTATATTACGGATATCCTTTGCAAAGCTTTAGTGCGATGATTGGCGTTAATATCAATTTCTAACACTTGAAATAGGAAGGATGGGTGACATAAATATCAAACAACTGGAAAGCCTTCGCTGGAGGATGCGGGTGATCGAGACGCTGACCGTGATCGGGACAGCGTGGATCGCCTTGGCGGTTTACCAGAAGAAGGAAGAACTGGTTTATTATTTGGTGGGAGCCGTAGTCCTTCTATTCCTGTTAAAGTATTATACGCAATTCCGTCTGCGAAAAAGACAGTTCGTCTCTAATCTCGTGGAGCAGCGAACGATGGAATTGCGTTTCCAGCGGGATGCGATGCAAGCGGAGTCGGAAAAACTATCCCGTGCCCTTTCTGCCTTGGCGGATGCCCAGGACGAGTTGGTTCGTAAGGAACGTCTGGCATCGATCGGCCAATTAACGAAAGGTCTGGTAGACCGTATCTTGAATCCCTTGAATTATATCAATAACTTCGCTCATTTGTCTGCTGCATTAGCGAAAGATATCAAGCAGAATATCGATGAGGACGAAGAGACCGGTAAACACGATAATTATAATGATACGCAAGAGCTATTGGTTCTTTTGACCGGCAATCTGGATAAGATCGCCAAGCATGGTGATAACACGGTGCGGATTGTAAAAGCGATGGAAGAATTGCTGAAAGATCATTCGGCGAATCGAACCTGCGTGGATATTAATGATTTATGTAAGGTCAATCTGGATATCTTGCGAAAGAATTACGCGAAGGAGATCGAGAAGAATCAAGTGGATCTATCATTCTCCGGGCTTTCCGTACCGTTGACAATCGAGGTGAATATCGATCAGATGGGAAAAGCCTTGTTGCAGATATTGGATAATAGTATATATGCGGTCTTGAAAAAGGCCGGAGAGCCGGGATATCAACCTTCTGTCTCGTTGGTATTGCGTATTCAAGCGGATAAGTTGCAAGTGGTTATCCGTGATAATGGCGTCGGTATAGAAGAAACGATAAAGACGAAAGTCTTTTCTCCGTTCTTTACCACCAAACCGACTGCGGAAGCGGCAGGAACAGGTCTTTACTTGAGTCGGGAGGTCGTTTTGAACCATAAGGGTACGATCGCTATCGAGTCGGAGAAAGATAAATATACGGAAGTTACGATTACGTTGCCTATTTATAGTTAGGAAAGGAGGTTCATCATGATACAGGATTTACATACCGAGATCGATCGGTTAAAAAGGCGGATTAAACTTTGTGAGCGGGTTACGCTGGGTAGCTTGGTCGGTATTTGTGTATCTGTGAAGTTCGGTCATCAAGAATGGATCGGATTGCTTTTCTTGATTCTGTTTTGCCAGATCTCTAAGTTGGTTTTCAAGCGGAAACTCAAACAAAAAGAGTATTTGGTGAAAGAGGTAGAGGAGCGTACGCAGGAGATCCGTTCGGAGAAAGACGCGATCCAAGAGGAATCCGAGAAATTGGCGGCGGCTTTGAAAGCCTTGGGTGAGGCGCAGGACGAGCTGGTCCGTAAGGAACGGATGGCTACCGTAGGACAATTGACTCAAGGTTTGGTGGACCGTATCTTGAACCCACTGAATTATATCAATAACTTCGCGAATCTGACATCGGGGTTGGCCAAGGATCTCCGGGAAAATCTGGATAGTCAGAAAGAGCATCTGAAACCGGATGTGTATGATGACTCGGTAGATTTGCTGAATATGATGACCAGTAATTTGGAGAAGATCTCTGAGCATGGTTTCAATACGGTCCGTATCGTTAAGGCGATGGAGGAATTGCTGAAAGACCGAAGAGGTAATCTTACGCTTACCAACATAAACGGATTATGCCGGATTGCCTTGGATAAATTGAAGAAAACGTATGAGCAGGATATTCAAGAGAAGAATATCCGGATTGTTTTCGATAATTTGACGCTGTCTTTGATGATGGAGGTAAACGTGGAGCAGTTCAGTAAGGTTCTGGCCGGGATATTGAAAAATTCCATGTATGCCCTGTTGAAGAAATCGGAGACCGTGACTTTTAGTCCGGAGATATTCCTTGGATTGAAAGTCAATAAGGATATGCTGGAAATAACGATCCGGGATAACGGGTCCGGTATCGACGAGAATATAAAAGATAAGATATTCGCTCCTTTCTTCACAACAAAGACAACGGGGGAAGCGGCCGGCGTAGGGCTTTACCTATGCCGTGAGATCGTGCAAAACCATCGGGGAACCATCGAGGTGGAGAGTAAGAAAGGAGAATATACCCAGTTTCTAATTACGATCCCTGTATATCAACCGAAAACAATTACACCGCCTAAAGAGGAGGAATAGATATGGAAGACCAGAGTAAGGAAATAGAACGGCTACGTTTGCAAGTGAAGAACTTAGAGAAATTATCTTCTTTAGGTATGTTGAGTGCCGGGATTGCGCATGAGATCCAGAATCCGCTCAACTTTGTCATCAATTTCAGTAAGCTGTCCTCTAAGTTAGTGGATGACTTGGAAGATATATTAGAAGAAGAGAAAGATGTCTTGCCTCCGGAATCTTGGGAGAAGCTGACCGCCTTGCATGAGGAGTTTAGCGAGATCGTTAACGATTTGCATGGTAACTTGAAGAAGATCGAGGAACATGGAAACCGGGCGACAAGTATCATCCGGGGTATCTTGCTTTATTCCAGAGGGAAGGATGACGAGTACATCCCTACGGATATCAAGAATTTGGTGAAGGAATATGTTTGGTTGGCTTATCATTCGATGCGAGCGAACTATAAAGGTTTCAATATCGCGATCCGGGAGCATTACGAGGAGGGGCTTCCGATGCTGAAAGTGATCCCGCAGGATTTGAGCCGTGCGGTATTGAATGTCATGAATAACGCTTGCTATGCGGTCTATAGTAAATCCAAGCTCTCGCCGATCGGGTATGAGCCGGTTATATCCGTGGATCTACGGAAGGAGGGAGATTCTTTAAGATTAAGTATCGAGGATAATGGTATCGGTATGCCGGAGGATATCCGGGAGCAGATATTCTCCGCGTTTTTCACCACGAAACCGGTGGGAGAGGGAACTGGCTTGGGGCTATCTATCACTCGATCCATTATAGAGGAGAAGCATGACGGGAAGATAGAGGTGGAATCGAAAGAAGGTGAGTTTACCCGTTTCATATTCCTTATTCCATTAACGAAATAAACAGAAGAATTATGGCGATCAAGATATTAAGCGTAGACGACGAACAGGATCTGGAAGCGTTGCTAACCCAATATTTCCGTCGGAAGATCCGTAAGGGAGAGTATGAGTTCTCCTTTGCCCATAATGGCTTGGAGGCGTTGAGGATGATGTTGGACCATCCGGACTTTGATATCATATTGAGCGATATCAATATGCCGGAGATGGATGGCTTGACATTGCTGACGAAGATTAACGAGATGCGTAACCCGGCCTTGAAATGTATCATCGTATCGGCTTACGGGGATATGGAGAATATTCGTACCGCCATGAACCATGGTGCTTTCGACTTCGCTACCAAGCCGATCGATATGGAGGATCTGGAACGTACGATCGAGAAGGCGGTCGAGCAGATTTCTTTTATCAAGGAGGCCCAAAAGGAACATCATCAGCTAGAGGAGATACAATACGACTTGAACGTGGCACGTGAGATACAGCAATCGATCTTGCCGAAGCAGTTCCCTCCGTTCCCACAATATAAGCAATTCGATCTTTATGCGACCATGAGTGCGGCGAAAGCCGTGGGGGGTGATTTCTATGATTTCTTCTTGGTGGACGATAATCATCTGGGTTTTACGATCGCTGACGTGTCGGATAAGGGGATTCCCGCCGCTATTTTCATGGCGATCAGCCGTACGGTGATCCGTGCTACGGCGCTTAGGCAGCTTTCCCCGGCGGTCTGCATGAAGGAATCGAATGATCTATTGTGCCGTGAGAGTGTCAATGGGATGTTTGTCACTACTTTTTATGCGATCTTGAATATCCATACGGGCGACGTGGTTTATTGCAATGGGGGGCATAATCGTCCGGTTTGGATTCGTAAGAACGATAAGGTATCTCTTTTGCCGATGACTGGTGGGATGGCCTTGGGAGTCGTGCCGGGATTAGCTTATAAAGAACAATCCTTGAAACTGGAAGCGGGAGACAGCTTGTTCCTCTATACGGATGGAATCAGTGAGGCGATGAACCTGCGGAATGAGCAATATGGAGATATCCGTTTGGTAGAGGCTTGTAGCTCCGTAAAGAACCAATCCCCCAAATCCATGATCGAAGGTATATCCGAATCCGTCCATTCATTCGTGAACGGCGCTACGCAGAGCGATGATATTACGATGTTGGCGCTGACTTATAAAGGATAATCATCTGGATAAAGGTAATTTCTTAAAGTTTACTTATATGAAAAAAGCATTTTCTGTATTTTTATCATTTTGCCTGTGTACTATTACCATGCTAGGCTTTACCGCTTGCGGTGATGATGAGCATGAGGATAAGCATGAGCATGGGCGAAGGACGGATCTAGTTGATGAGTTTGGTCGTATTCGTTGGGACGATCGGGTGAATCTATGGGCCATAGTTTGTTCCAAACCAATCGATTTCGTGGGTAATTACTATGTGGAGGATATGCCGATGGCTTATCAGCAGGAGGGGCTGAATGTTCGTTTCAGTGGAGTGGGCTATTCCTTGGAAGAGGGAAAGATTCCACCTACTATGTTGACAGAGGAATTCTTCTGTCTGCATGACTATACGATTACTCCCATGGAAGATTGAAATCTAAAGAAACATAAATTCATTGTATATCTTGTAGAGACGGGGCACGCCCCGTCTCTACAAATTACGATGGGCATTCTTAGCACCTAACATTGCCCATTATAAGCACTTTATAATGCCCATTGTAAGCCTTTAACGATGCCTATTATGACGAGCTTACGTTATAGGTTGTAAATGAGCATTATACAAATAAACGCTATATCAAGAACAACTAACTTCATAAATGCATAAAGTCGAGTTACTTGTACTTCTAGAATTTATTTGGGTGCGGGTGCTCTGTCTTCTTAATGGTTGTACATATCCTTATTATAAAAGTCCAGCACCTTGATCGCCATATCGTAGGCCGCTTGTGCCGGGCTTTCCGGATTGATCTCTATCGCTTGTAGGTAGCTGTTGAGGGCTAGGCGTACGTTGCCTAGTTTATAATGAGCTTTTCCGAGGAGAAACCAAGCCTCGTCGGATCTCGGTTGCTCCGTGAGGTAAGCGTCCAAGAGCCGGATCGCTTCTTCTAGTTTATTCTCTGAAATAAGTCGCTTTATCTCTTCCATATTTTTGAATAGCTTTTTGATTTTGTCCCGCGAAGGTAAATAGAAACGCATGACTATATATATAATGTATAGGAAAAAACGCTTTTTTAGTGATCGATATACTGCGTACGTTAATTATTTGTGTAAGTTTGCACCCGATTTCTAACCAGCAAAAAATAGATATGCAAAAGAATTTGGTAATAGTGGAGTCACCAGCCAAGGCAAAAACCATCGAGAAGTTCCTCGGAAAGGACTATAAGGTTATGTCTAGCTATGGTCATATCCGCGACTTGAAAACGAAAGATTTCAGTATAGACCTCGAACACAATTATGCCCCGGAATACGTGATTCCCTCAGATAAGAAGAAACTCGTGACCGAATTGAAGAACGAAGCCAAGAAAGCCGAGCAGGTTTGGTTGGCTTCCGATGAGGACCGGGAGGGAGAGGCCATCTCTTGGCATTTATATGAGGTATTAGGATTGAAACCTGAGAATACGAAACGTATCGTTTTTCATGAAATTACCAAGAACGCTATATTACATGCGATTGAGACGCCGAGAGATATCAATATCGATTTGGTGAACGCGCAGCAAGCCCGTCGTATCTTAGACCGTATCGTGGGTTTCGAGCTATCCCCCATTCTTTGGCGTAAGGTGAAGCCGGCTTTATCCGCGGGGCGCGTGCAATCGGTTGCCGTACGTCTGATCGTAGAGCGGGAGCGAGAGATCAACGAGTTTGTCTCGGAGGCCGCCTACCGTGTGATCGCTAGCTTTATCTTGCCGGATGGTACGACAATCCTCAAGGCGGAGCTGAACCGTCGTTTGAAAGATAAGGAAGAGGTGGAGGCATTCCTTGAATCTTGCAAGGACGCTTCTTTCACGATCGATGATATCTCGAAAAAGCCGGTGCGCAAGACACCAGCCCCTCCTTTTACGACATCTACCTTGCAGCAGGAGGCCGCCCGTAAGTTGGGTTATTCGGTCTCGCAGACCATGATGATCGCCCAACGCCTGTATGAGTCCGGATTGATCACGTATATGCGTACTGACTCCGTGAACTTAAGTGATTTGGCTTTGGGGACGGCAAAAGAAGCTATCTTGGATACCTACGGTGAGAAATATTATAAATTCCGTCAATATCATACCAAGAGCAAGGGAGCGCAAGAAGCGCACGAGGCGATTCGTCCGACCTATATCAGCAATGATGAGATAAGCGGGACCGCTCAGGAAAAGAGATTATACGAATTGATCCGCAAACGTACGATCGCTTGCCAGATGGCGGACGCCGAGTTGGAGCGTACGACGATCTCCGTAGGCATCGGCGGCAAGAAAGAGAAGTTCGTGGCTACCGGTGAGGTCATTACTTTTGACGGTTTCCTTCAGGTGTACCGCGAGAGTTTTGATGACGAGAATGAGAAGGAACAGGAAAACGGCCTTCTTCCTCCGGTTACCTTGAACGAGGTATTGAGTATGAAGGATATCGTCGCTACCGAACGTTTCACGCAACGTCCTCCCCGCTATACGGAAGCAAGTTTGGTTCGCCGTTTGGAGGAATTGGGAATCGGTCGTCCTTCTACCTATGCGCCTACGATCCAGACGATCCAGAATCGAGAGTATGTCGTGAAAGGGGATAAGGAAGGAACGGAGCGTACTTATAATATCATAACCTTGGCTCAGCATACGATCAAGGAAGTCCAAAAGACGGAGATCGTAGGAGCGGACCGGAATAAGTTGATGCCAACCGATATCGGTACGGTCGTGAATGATTTCTTGATGGAGTATTTCCCGGGCGTTATGGATTATAACTTCACGGCGAGCGTGGAGAAGGAATTCGATGCCGTAGCGGAAGGCGAGATGGTATGGACGGACGCGATCGATAAATTCTATAAACTATTCCATCCGATCGTGGAAGAGGCAGCCTCTGTCCGTACGGAGCATAAAGTGGGTGAGCGTGAATTGGGTATCGATCCGAAGAGCGGCAAACCTGTTTTCGTGAAGATCGGTCGTTATGGCCCGGTCGTACAGATCGGGCAGGCGCACCCGGAGGATAAAGAGGCTCCTAAACCTCAGTTCGCAACCTTGATGAAGGGGCAGTCTATCGAGACGATTACTTTGGAAGAAGCCTTGAAATTGTTTGATCTACCCCGTACGATCGGTGAATATGAAGGTAAGGTCATGGTTGCCGCTGTCGGACGTTTTGGCCCGTTTATCCGTCATGACGGAAAGTTCGTCTCCATACCGAAGGGCTTGAATCCTTTGTCGATAACAGCCGAGGAAGCTATCGAGTTGATCGAGGCAAAAAAACAAAAGGATGAGCAACGATTTATCAAGAAGTTCGATGAGGATCCGGAAATGGAGATCTTGAATGGTCGCTTCGGCCCTTATATCTCTTATAAGAAAAAGAATTACAGAATTCCTAAGACGATAGAGAAACCAGAGAACTTGACCTTGGAGGAATGCCAGAAGATAATCGCCGAGGCGGGAGAAAAACCTGCCGCAACGAAGAAACGTACGACACGGAAAAAGGCTTGATTATAGCTCTAAAAATTCATAGTTATGATTTACTAAACTCATAACTATGAATTTTTCAAAACATAACTATGATTTTTTTAGACATCGATACCCGTAAATTCTTTTAACGCGTATCCGATCAAGAAGCTTAATGCGGCCACGCTAAAACTAAGTACTGCCATCTCGGTAAAACGCTTCCGGAAACTCTCGCTTCTCGCTATGGAATAATAATAGTTGAAAAGGGCGATGATACTCAACGCTATGATGAGCATAAGCCCTAAAGCCATTAATACGTTCGATATAAAGATAAATGGAGCGACCAAGGCGACTACCGTAAAGATATAAGCTATTCCCGTATAGATCGATGCCTTGACGGGATGTTTCCCGTTTTCATTTCCATTCTCGGACTTGGTAGATAGATATTCGGAGGAAGCCATGGATAATGCGGCGGCTATTCCAGTGATGCTTCCGGTCAAAGCTATTAATCTAGAGTCGCTCAAGGCAAGGGTAAAGCCAGCTAAAGCACCTGTAAATTCTACCAAAGCGTCATTTAGCCCCAGTACGACAGAACCCATATATTCCAACCGTTCCTCATTGATCAAGGCGATCAACCTCTGCTCATGCTCATCTTCGTCACGTGCGATTTGTTGCAAATCCGGATACTCATCATAAGAGGCGTAATCATTCTTGGCGCTTTCCTCGCTACCTTCCATTAGCTTAATGGCGAAAGTAATCCCCAAGATACGTGCCAACCAGTAGTATTTGGTGACGCGTAATTTATTCGGGGAGATCTCTTGCCCCGTATACTTTTTCAGGATCGTATAATGTCCTTTCTCGTCATTCGCTATCTGTAGTAATACTTCCTTGTTGCTTGGATCTTTCTCGATAGCGGCGAGTTGCGTATAGAGAAGGCTCTCCGTGATTTCATTTTGTTGAAATCGAAGGAGAGCCTTTCTTGTTTTCTCGTTTATGTTCATCTTCTATCGTTACATTCTTTCCGGAACCTCGATGCCTAATAAATCCATACCGGATTTCACGATCTTAGCTACATTGGCGGATAAGACTAAACGGAAGTTCTTCAATTCCGGATTCTCTTCGCGAAGGATGGAGAAATCGTGATAGAATTGATTGTATTCCTTTACCAGATCATAAATATAGTTGGCGACACAGGCCGGGCTGTATAGCTTACCTGCCTCTTTCACGATCTCCGCATAATCGGCGATCATTTGGATCAGGTTCTCTTCTTTCTCGGAAATGGCGAAAGTAAGCGGTAACTGCTCCGGTAATGCGATGCCCTGTTCCGCTGCTTTGCGCAATACGGAACGGATACGGGCGTAGGTATATTGGATGAATGGTCCCGTATTTCCGTTGAAGTCGATAGACTCTTTCGGATTGAACGTCATATTCTTGCGAGGGTCTACCTTTAATATGAAATATTTCAAGGAGCCAAGACCTACGATACGGGCGATATTCTCAGCCTCTTCCGGAGTCATCTCGTCCAATTTCCCTAATTCTTGGGAAATCTCGCGTGCGGTACTGATCATCTCGGCCATCAAATCATCGGCGTCTACGACCGTTCCCTCACGGCTCTTCATCTTACCTTCCGGTAGCTCTACCATTCCGTAGGAGAAGTGGACCAATCCCTTGCCGAACTCGAAGCCTAACTTATCCAATAAGATCGATAATACTTGGAAGTGATAATTCTGCTCGTTCCCTACCACATAGATCATCTTATTGATCGGGTAATCATCGAAGCGCAGCTTGGCGGTACCGATATCCTGCGTCATATAGACGGAAGTTCCATCCGCACGAAGCAATAATTTCTCATCCAGCCCGTCTTTCGTCAAATCAGCCCATACGGAGCCGTCTTCACGGCGATAGAAAATCCCTTTTTCTAGGCCTTCCATCACCTTACCTTTTCCTTCCAGATACGTTTGAGACTCGTAATAAATCTTATCGAAATCTACGCCCATCATCTTATAGGTCTCGTTGAACCCGGCGTATACCCAATTATTCATCATTTCCCAAAGCGCACGCACCTCTTTGTCTCCGGCTTCCCATTTACGAAGCATCTCACGGGCTTCCGCCATCAAGGTGGATTGAGCCTCGGCTTCTTCCTTGGTAAGGCCTTTCGCTTCTAACGCATGGGTCTCCTCTTTTAATTTGTTGCTGAATAATACGTAAAAGTCACCGATCAGATGGTCGCCCTTCTTTCCGGTAGACTCTGGGGTAGCTCCATTTCCCCATTTCTGCCAAGCCAACATGGATTTACAGATATGGATACCACGATCGTTTACGATATTCGTCTTTACGATCTGGTTACCGTTCGCTTTCATGATCTTCGATAAGCTGTATCCTAATAAGTTATTGCGGACATGGCCCAAGTGAAGCGGTTTATTTGTATTGGGAGAGGAATATTCGATCATAACCAAAGGCGACTGCTCGGTAACCGGAATGATACCGTAAGCGGGCTGCTCATTGATCGAGTTTAGTAAATCGATCCAGCAAGAGCAAGCGACCGTCAGGTTAAGGAATCCTTTGATTACATTAAATTCAGCTACCGCTGGCTCGTTTCTCAACAAGTACTCACCGATTTCCTGAGCGGTCTGCTCCGGAGATTTCTTCGACATGCGAAGGAATGGGAATACGACTAGGGTCAAGTGCCCCTTGAATTCTTTTTTCGTTTTTTGTAACTGCACTTGGCTAGCGGTGACATCCGCTCCGTACAGCTCTTTGATGCCGGCTATGATAGCCCCGGTAATCTGTTGTTCGATAACCATATTCGTCTAACTATAATTCGGATTTTATTTGCACGCAAAGGTACACAAAAAAAGGATACAATTTGCATCGTATCCTTCTTCTATAGAGAATAATGGTGTTTCTTATTTGATTAGCTCGTTCAATTCAGCACCAGCCTTGAACTTCACGGCCTTGCGAGCTGCGATTTCAATGGTTTCTTTAGTTTTCGGGTTAACACCTTTACGAGCGGCCTTCTCTGACACAGAGAATGAACCGAAGCCAAGTAGAGCGACTTTACCGCCTTCTTTTAATTCGTTAGAAACTGTGTCAACAAAAGCTTCTACTGCCTTTTTAGCATCCACTTTGCTGAGACCTGATTTTTCAGCGACTGCACTAATAAATTCTGATTTGTTCATGATGGTTTGACTGTTAATATATTAAACAAAACTATGATAACCGATAGACGGCTCCAAATGTAGTTTTATTTTGAAATATCACAAAAGAAAAACCTACTTTTTTTACCGATTTACATATGTTTTAGTATTATTATGGGCAAAAACGGCTAAAATATATTTACCTTTGCCGCTAAATTAACGTAGTATATGATGAATCAGACAAATTCGGGGTTCTTGAATAGTATCCCGCCGGTAACGAAAAATCTTATCATTATAAACTTGCTATTTTGGGTAGCCAGCCTTGCACTGCCGAAAGTCGGCATCGATTTAGTGGATTTATTAGGGCTTCACTTCCCGGGTGCTACCGACTTCAAGGCTTATCAGATCGTTTCTTATATGTTCATGCACGATACCCATTCGTTTGCGCATGTGTTTTTTAATATGTTCGCCGTTTATATGTTCGGCCGGGTATTGGAGAACGTATGGGGCCCCAAACGTTTCTTGATTTTTTACTTCGTGACGGGTATAGGCGCCGGTTTGGTACAAGAGGCGGTATGGTTCTTTAATTTGCGGGATGTGATCTTCGCTAGCCAAGACATGATAAACTTGAATGGAGCCCAGATTATCAGCAAGAGTGAGTTCTTGAATTATTTCGTGACTATTGGCGCTTCGGGTGCCGTATTCGGAATCTTGTTGGCATTCGCCATGATCTTCCCGAATGTTCCTTTATACTTGATGTTCATACCGATCCCGATTAAAGCCAAATATTTCGTAATATTTTATGGTCTTGCCGAACTATTTATGGGTGTGGCTAGTTTTGGTGGCGATACGGTAGCGCATTTCGCTCATTTGGGGGGTATGTTATTCGGTTATTTCCTAATTCGTTATTGGAAAAAGAAAGATGCAGACAATGGACGGTATTTTTACTAATTTGAAGCGTACGTTTCAGTCGGGTAATATCCTGTCGAAACTGATATATATAAATGTAGGCTTGTTTATCTTGATACGTTTGGCCAGCGTATTGTTTATGCTCTTTAATGTGCAAGGGGTGCCTTTCTTGCAGTATTTGCAGTTGCCGGCTTCTCCGGAACTTTTGCTCTTCCGTCCGTGGACGTTGTTTACTTATATGTTCACTCATTTTGACTTCTTGCATATCTTGTTCAATATGCTTTGGTTGTATTGGTTCGGGGGATTGTTCTTGAATTTCTTCAGTGAGCGGCAGTTGGGAGGCTTGTATATATTGGGAGGTCTTGCCGGTGCGGTATTGTTTGTCCTTGCTTATAATATTTTCCCTTATTTCCAGAACGTGGCTTCTTTTAGCTATTTGATGGGGGCTTCGGCATCTGTTATGGCGATCGTTTTCGCCGTGTCGTTTTACCGGAAGGATTTGGAGATTAATTTATTCTTGATCGGAAGGATCAAATTAATTTATTTGGCTATCTTTACGCTGGTGATCGATTTGTTGGCGATGACTTCTGATAATGCGGGAGGACATATCGCCCATATCGGCGGGGCTTTGTTTGGTATGTGGTTCGCTTCCCGTATTCGTAATGGAAAGGACTTGACCGCTCCAATGAATCGGTTGATCGACTGGTTCGTGAATTTGGGCAAACGGAAACCGAAGATGCGTGTGACTTATAAACGTAGCGAGACGGATTATGAGTATAACGCACGCAAACATCAGGAGTCGGTGGATCTAGATACTATACTGGATAAATTGAAACGTTCCGGTTATGAGAGCCTTTCCGCTGAAGAGAAAAAGCGACTTTTCGACGCCAGTAAGAAATAACAGATACTTATGAAAACTCTACGGATTTTTCTTCAATTCTTATTCGTCGTAGCGAATGTGGTGGCTGTCGTATTGTTGATAGTCTCGGCTTATTCGGATCGGGTGTCTCCTGAGACGAGTATGACGTTATCTTATCTGGGATTAGCCTTTCCTGTCTTATGTGTAGTCAATCTTTGCTTTATTATCTATTGGCTGTTCTTATGGGAATGGAAGTTCTTATTGATCGGCATATTCTCCTTCTTGTTATGTTGGGGTCCCGTGAAACGCTATTTTCCGTTTCACTCGCATAAGGATGTCCCTCGGGAAGAGGTGCTGAAGGTGCTGACTTATAATGTGATGGCTTTTGGATACAAGAATCATACGAAGATAGCTCCGAACAAGATTATCCAATATATCGCTAACTCGGACGCGGATATTGTTTGTTTGCAGGAATATGCCACGGCTAAATCAGAGAAGAGCCTTACTGCCTCTAAGATCTATGATGCGTTGAGCATGTATCCTTATCGTTCCGTATTTTATCAAAGCTCCACGAAATTCCAGAGTTTCGGCATCGCTGTGTTCTCCAAATATCCGCTGTCGAATTCCCGGATGGTGAAATACGATTCGGATTATAACGGCTCTTCCGTGCATGAAGTGAACATCAAGGGAAAGAAGTTGACCTTGATTAATAACCATTTGGAATCCTTTAAGCTGACGATGGAGGATCGGACCCGTTATTCATCCCTTATAAAGAGCTTTAGCTCGGATGGGTTGGACGATTTGAAAGGAGCGTTCGAGCAAAAGCTAGGACCTGCTTTCCGGATTCGGGCTAAGCAAGCGGAAGCGGTATCAGAAGAGATTAAGAACGCGAAAGGAGAGTATGTCTTGGTATGCGGTGACTTTAATGATACGCCTATTTCTTATGCGCACCGTACGATCCAAGGGGATTTGACGGATGCCTTTGCCGAGTCTGGTCGGGGAATGGGTATTACCTATAATCAAAATTTCTTCTGGTTCCGTATCGATAATATCCTGCATTCCCCGAACATGACCTCTATGAATTGTTCCGTGGATAAGGTCGCTTATTCAGACCACTACCCGTTATGGTGTTATCTGAAACTTGAATAAAAGGGTTTCATCACTCGGATTCTGCGTTCTGCGCAGCGTCAAATACGTCGGCGAACAAGTTCTCGACAAAGAAGAAGGTAGCGTTACAGAATAGCTTAGGATCTTTGATCAGCGCTATCGTATTGCTATCCCCATTATTGGCGATCACATCTTCCGCTTTATAGGTCTTGTACTTTTTATCGTTTAGCGGATCGTATTGATATACGATATCGCTCGCCTCGATCGTGTACCGGTTGTCGAAGCAGGTGATACGCATTTTATATTTAATGATGGTCTTGTCTGTATCATTCAACAATAATTCAACCTTAGAGCTTACGAAGATGGTCCCTTTGTTCTTGTTCGAGTTTACGTTGGATAAGAAGACATCTTTTCCATAAGATTTCTTAGCCCATGCGTTAATAGCGTTGAATATTTCTAGTTTAGAGGTATTCTCGATCTCTACATCATCGCTATAGCATACCTTCCCGTTTTTCATGGGGGCGCATTCGTCTACCTCGCCTTTATGCCCCTGCGCCATGACTAGCACAGGGAACATCATATATATTAATAATAGAATCTTTTTCATAAATGCAACTCTCTTTATCGTTATTTGATCCATACATTCGTAATCTCGCCGATTAACATCGTTTGCTGTCCTTCGGAGGTCTCGCCTTGTTTACGGCACTCGATAATAATCCATGGCGCATCGGCAGATGTGCCGGGCTTGGAGAAGGATAATCGATATACGTCGTTATTGCCAATCGCTTTATAAGCAGGACTATCTTTGGATATGGAGATTGTACTGATCGTTTTACCGAACATATTGCCTATGCCTTCCCATTCAACGTTTGCGTCGGTCGTATTTCCTTTTACGGCTTTGATCTGTAAAGCGTTGTCCGGTAACATTTGGAGGATCGTGCTAGGTATTTTGTCCGCTTGGAACGCTACGAAACCTTCCATCGGTGCCACAGGTCGTGTTTCCCGTTGCGGAGCGGATACTGGCTCTACAGTTGCGGTTGTCAGTAACTGTGCGCCTAATACGTTGGCTGCGCTATCGAACGTCTTATCCGCAAAGTCAATCGTGGCCTTACGGAACTTACCGCTGATACGGTTCAATTTCGTCTTGCTCTTATTCAAGGCATACTCGTCCGTGATCCATTCCTCGGCTAGGTATTTCTCCGGCTCGTTCTGGTAAGACACGTTATATTCATATCGGATGCCCGCAAGTTGCAGGTTACAAGCATGTTCCTTACATTCAATGATAATACGGTATTTCATCATCGCCCGATCGAGGGATAAGGCTGTGCTGGAGAATACTATATATTCTTCCCCGATAATGGCGATCTCGCCTTTTGCCTCATTTTGATAAGCTACTCTACTTTCCTTTGTGTTAAAATTTTCTTGTCCCCATTTTAATAGTTGTTGGTAGATTTGTGCCTTGCTTAAAGAGGGGGCATTAATCTCTCGGGTAAAAACGACTTTACCGTCTGCAACCGGAACGGCCCCTGCCAGATAGTGTTGATCCTCTTGCGCGAATAGCAGGGCGGGGATAAATAACAGAGCGAATAATAACTGTTTCATGGTATATTTTCCTTATTATTTTAGCCCCAAAGATATACATTTGCGTTTGAAATAAACTATGAGCGTGACAAATAATTATACTAATTGCTCTTTATCAAAGAAAAAAAGTCTATATTTGCACCCTGTGAAAAAACGAATATAAATAATGTAATAACATAAACCTAAGATTCAGATGCAAAACAAAGGATTTGTAAAGGTCTTCGCGGTGTTACTTACGCTTGTCTGTTTGTTCTATTTGTCGTTCTCGTTCGTGACGCAACATTACAACAGTAAAGCCGCTGAGTATGCGGGTGGAGATCCTGCGAAAGAGAGTGCTTATTTAGACTCACTATCTACTCAGAAGGTATGGTTAGGCTATACGCTTAAGCAATGCCGTGAAATGGAAATTAGTTTAGGTCTTGACTTAAAGGGCGGTATGAACGTTGTCCTTGAGTTGAACGTGGCGGATGTAATCCGTTCGTTGTCTAACAACAACCAAGACGAGAATTTCAACAAGGCGTTGGATTTAGCTTACGCGCATCAAGCGACTAGCCAAAAAGATTTCATCGACCTTTTCGCTGAGGAGTATAAGAAGTTGGATAGCGGCGCCCGTCTTTCCGCTATTTTCAGTACATTCGAGTTAAAAGATAAAATCACGCCCCAGAGCTCAGACGCTCAGGTTGTTTCTGTTTTGAAACAAGAGTTGCAAAGTGCGATTGATAACTCATTCAACGTATTGCGTACTCGTATCGACCGTTTCGGTGTGGTTTCTCCGAACATCCAACGTTTGGAGACAGCGGGTCGTATCTTGGTTGAGTTGCCGGGTGTGAAAGAACCGGAACGTGTTCGTAAGTTGCTTCAAGGTAGCGCTAACTTGGAATTCTGGGAAACTTATAAGTTGCCGGAAATCTATCAACAATTGGTTGCCGCTGATAATGTATTGGCTACTATCCTAAGTAAGGAGACTTCCGCTGATTCTGTAGCTGCCGATAATGTTGAGAAAATCGCTGATGCCGCTGATGCGAATGTAAGTGAGGCCGATTCTTTGTTGGCTGAGCTTGGTCAAGATAAAAAAGATACGGAAGCTAATCAAAGCATGGAAGAGTTCGCTAAGCAACATCCATTATTCGCCTTATTGCAGATTAGTCAGTACAACGGTCAGTTGTCTCCGGGTTCTACGGTAGGTATCGCTCATGCGAAAGATATGGATAAGATCAGCGAATACCTGAACATGAAACAAGTGAAAGAGGTATTGCCTCGTAACTTAGCTTTGAAATGGGGTGTTAAGGCGATCGATGATAAGGAGCAGTTCTATGAATTATATGCATTGAAGGTAACGAACCGTGACGGAAGTCCCGCTTTAGGTGGTGACGTAGTAACAGATGCTAACGCTGACTTTATGCAACAAGCCGGTCGTTCAGAGCAAATGGTTAACATGGTTATGAATGCCGAAGGCTCTAAGGCTTGGGCTCGTTTGACGAAAGAGAATATCGGTCGCCAGATCGCTATCGTTTTGGATGAGATGGTTTATTCCGCTCCGAACGTAAACGATGAGATTACGGGAGGTCGTTCACAAATCACCGGTCACTTTACACCGGAAGAGGCGAAGGACTTAGCGAACGTATTGAAATCGGGTAAAATGGCTGCTTCCGTACATATCGTTCAAGAAGACGTCGTTGGTCCGTCTTTGGGACAAGAGGCTATCAATGCCGGTGTGATTTCTTTCGTTTTGGCATTGGTGCTGTTGATGGTTTATATGTGCGCATTCTACGGATTGATTCCGGGATTGATCGCCGACGGTGCTTTGGTATTGAACATCTTCTTCACGATGGGTATCCTTGCTTCTTTCCAAGCCGTTCTTACCTTGCCGGGTATTGCCGGTATGGTGTTGACGCTGGGTATGGCAGTCGATGCTAACGTATTGATATATGAGCGTACGAAAGAGGAACTTCGTGCCGGTAAGTCTTTAGGAAAGGCGATCGCCGACGGTTACAGCAATGCGTTCTCCGCTATCTTCGACTCAAACTTGACATCTATCATTACCGGTATTGTATTGTTCTATTTCGGTACGGGTCCTATCCGTGGTTTCGCTACGACGATGATCATCGGTTTGTTCGCTTCCTTCCTTACAGCCGTGTTCTTGACTCGTATCGTTTATGAGGCATTGTTAGCGAAAGATAAATTGAAGAACGTGACATTCACGACTTCTCTGACGAAAGACTTGCTGACAAACCCGAAGATCAATTTCTTGGGTGCTCGTAAGGTCGGTTATTTGATTCCGGCCGCTATTATCGTATTGGGTGCTATTTCTATGATGACGATCGGCTTGAATAATGGTATCGATTTCACGGGTGGACGTAATTACGTGATCCGTTTCAATCAAGAGGTGAAGACTGACGATGTTCGTAATATGCTGGACGCTCAGTTAGACGGTTCTGTTAGTGTTATCCAGATCGGTACAGCAGATCAAGTACGTGTGTCTACCAACTATAAGATCGATGATAACGATCCTACGGTAGATCAAGAGATCGAGAATAAATTGTTTGAGGGCGTGAAATCCTTACTTCCGGAAGGAACTACATTAGATGAGTTCACGACTACTTTCATTCAGAGTTCGCAGAAGGTGGGTCCTAGCATGGCAGACGATATCAAGAATAGTGCTATCTTAGCGGTAATTTTCGCCATGATCTGTATGGCCGCTTATATCCTGCTTCGTTTCCGTGATGTGTCATTCTCTGTTGGTGCGTTCGCCTCTGTTGCTACGACTACATTGTGTATCATTTCTTTCTATACCTTGTTATGGAAGGTTCTTCCGTTCTCAATGGAGGTAGACCAGACGTTTATCGCAGCTATCTTGACGATTATCGGTTACTCTATCAATGATACCGTGGTTGTATTCGACCGTATCCGTGAGACAATCGCTTTGTATCCGAAGCGTGATCGTTATCAAGTGATCAATGATGCGTTGAACTCTACCTTGTGTCGTACATTTAATACATCATTGACTACGTTGGTGGTTGTATTGTGTATCTTCATCTTGGGCGGTAGCACGATCCGAAGCTTTACGTTCGCTATCTTATTAGGTATCATTATCGGTACATATTCTACCTTGTTCGTTGCTACTCCGATCGCTTACGAGTTGCAGAAGAAGAAGATCAATAAGAAAGCTGCTGCTGAGAAAGCCGGAAAATAATATCTTCCTTTAAGGATTTTATGAAGATCCTCTATCTTTCCCGTGTCAACGGAGAGATAGAGGATTTTTTTATGTATTAATTCTTAAGGAGATAAAGTATGAATGAGAATGATTTTGTGGTGGGTGTACTTACGTATATCACCTGCCTGCGTGAAAAAAAGCGTTATTCCACGGCGAAGAGTTATCAAGATGCGTTGAGGTCGTTTAAATGTTTTTGTGGCCGGGAAGAGATTCCTTATGCGTATATTAATCGGGATACACTTTTGCGTTATCAATCTTGGCTGTTGGCCAAGGGATGTGCTCGTAACACGGTATCTACTTATATGCGTCGGATTCGTCACATCTATAATTTAGCCGTAGAGGCGGGTGAGGCTACTTATATCCCTCATTTGTTTAAGAATGTGTTTACGGGAGTTGAGAGTAAACGTAAAAAGGCGTTGCCTTCGGAAAGCTTGCGTTTGCTGATGACAAGCCCGGTGACAGATCCGCAACAGAAGAGGACCCAGTCAGCCTTTTGCCTGATGTTTTTGTTTTGCGGGATGGCTTTCGTAGATTTGGCGCATTTGCGAAAGGAGGATATCAAGGAAGGGATCTTGTCTTATTATCGGCAGAAAAGCGGATCCCTTATACAGGTGGAGATTCCAGTGGAGGCACAAGGGCTGCTGAATGAGTTGGCAGCTGATACAACCGAGGATTCGCCCTATCTGTTTCCATTTTTAGAGGGAATGAAGACCGGTGAGGATGCCTACAAGGAATATAATACCGTATTAGGAGGTTTTAACCGCAGATTGAAAACACTGTCGGAATCCATCGGTATTCGTACTCGGGTTACCTCATACACGATTCGTCACTCTTTCGCCACGACCTTGAAGGAGCAAAACGTACCGATTGAGATGATCAGTGAACTGTTAGGGCATAAATCTATCAAGACTACGCAAATATACTTGAAGAGTTTCTCTTTAGAAAAGCTCTCGACCGTAAACAAACTTTGTTTCGAGAGTGTGTATAATTATGCGCCGAAAGTAGGGTGAAGAAAAGTACGCTACTTGGCGAGTAGCCAAACTGACTGCTACTTGGCGAGTAGCGTTAACAAGAGGAGTAAAAGGATATCCCTTAGTTGTAGAGACGGAGCGTGCTCCGTCTCATCCTCTCAAAATGGTATTTTAAGTTACTATCAGGCGATGGGAGACGGAGCACGCTCCGTCTCTACATACATCATGTAGAATTTACTTCGGATAACGTGATGATTTCGGGAATACGAGGCCATTTCGTTTCTATTGCCATGTCTATACATCAGAAATAAGAACGAAGATTTAAAGAGAATCAAGGTTGAAACACAAACAAAGCCTAATGTTTGCTTGTGTTATGTTATTTTTTACTACATTTGCGGCATGAAATGAACGCTACTCGCCAAGTAGCATGAGTGTTGAAGGGATGCAAATTTTCAGTAATTCCTTTTTGTTTTCATATAAGTATTTATTTATCAGGGTATTATAATGATATCTTGATAAGGCTCTGAATTATCTTCCTCAATGAATATCATGACAAGTAATAGCTCAGATAGAGCTATGAAGCATATACGCAATCGCCGTAGCCAAGAGGCTGTACGCTGGTACGTATTGACACTTCCTACCGCTGTTGGGGGACGTGATAATATCTATTCGTCAAAAGGATTAGATGCCGAGCTTTCCCGTCGTAAACGTTGTGGGGAACCCTTGTTCGAGTACTTTGCCCCCTCGTATGTCGAGGCTCGCAAGGTGGGAGGCAAGATGGTCAATACGAGGAAGCCTCTTTTATACAACTATGTGTTTATCCATGCTTCGGAGAATGAGATTTTCCGTTTGAAACGTATCATGCCCTTATATAATCTTCTTCCTCGGGTATCCGTGGGCGAACACTCTTATTTCCCTTACCTGTCAGATCATGAGATGGAGACCTTACGCTGGATGGCAGAATCTTATTCCAATGAGCTTCCGGTGTACGTACCGGATAGCGGTCGCTTGCTGAAAGGTGACCGTGTACGTATCACCTCGGGTTCTTTCATGGGGATGGAGGCTGAGGTGGTGGTGCAACCGGGTGGAGGTCATAAGGATGTCATGGTACGTATCCTTGACTGTATGTGGGTTCCTCTATTTGAGGTAAGGCAAGGCGAGTATGAGCTGATCGAGTTGAATACGAAAGGCAAGCACGTTTATACCCATTTGGATAACGATCGTTTATCGGAAGGTATGCATAAGGCATTGGGGCGTTATTATCTCTCGGGCAAATTGGGAAAGGAAGACGAGCTTTTGGCTCATGAGGTACTGAAGGGCTACGCCTCCCTTCGTGTGGAGACCGATGTGATGCGTTGCAAGGTTTACTCATTACTCCTTCCGGCCTATAAGCTTTTGGCTCAGGAAGAGGAGTTTGAACGCTTGCATTCCACCCTACGCAATATGCTTCCATTGGTTAAGGCAGTGAATTCTCGTGCCTTACTGCTCGTCACGCTTTACGGCTGCACGAATAGCAACCTGTATTACCATATGGCGCATGAGCTGGTAGATCCCTGGCGGGATGACCCTTCGCCTAAGAGAAGCAAGGCCTTGTTGATACAGCGTTTACACGATTACGATATTTGGTTAAAACATTAAATAGTAGACTGTCATGAGAAAGGAAAGCGAAACTCCCTCCGGTATCCGTTTGATGCTATTGCTGAAAGGGCATTTGAGAGAGATCATGGATCGTGAGTGTGCGAATCAGGCCTCGATCCATTTATATTGTACGGGATCTTATTGGGTTGCGTTCGAACGTTCCGCTTATCAATTGCGTCGTGCCTTTCCGGATAGTGAGATCACGCCGATGCGCCTGTACACTTATCCTTTTCCGATTGTCATGGTTTCCGTAACGGATCGTTCCCTTCGTTTGTATGAACGAAAACATATAGCTAAGCAGAACGGGGCGGATTACAAGTTATTAACTGTACCTGAACTCTCCGCTCCCGCCTACCAGGCGTGGCATACGAGGGAGGTGAAGGGACTCCCTGCGTTAAACTAATCGGAAAACTCGCTCACTACATTAAAACAGGGACAGGATTTCAACGGGTCCAAGTCTTGATGTCCCACGATCAGGGCTTTGGGGAATCGCTGATGTAATTCACGAAGCAAACCCTGTAGGGCTTCTCGTTGGGCTTCCGTTCGGGTATCCATGGGAGTCTTTCCATCGTTGGCGAGTCCTCCGATATAGCAAACCCCGATACTGTGCCGATTGTGGTTCTTACAGTGAGCACCCACTTGTTCAAGGGGCCTACCGGTCTCGATCGTACCATCGGTCGGGATAACGAAGTGATATCCGCAGCCATTCCAGCCGAGAGAGCGATGCAGACGGTCGATGTCCATCATCCGTAAAGTGCTGCCCTGCCTATTGGCAGAGCAATGCACGATAATCAGCGTGATGGTTCTCATCCGATCCAACCGCTAGCGGCTCCACCGGCGGCACCGGTGATGACCAGTTCGACAATACGGATGATGTAGAGCAAGACGCTCTTCCAATTTGTTTTTTTCATACTTGTAGTCTTTAAATAAATGAATAAAATAAGCTTCATGGTTTAAGAGCCGTATTTCTCAATGGTAGGATTTAGATCTCATCGGGAGATTCTGAGTCTCCTTTCTTCAACGCTGCCAAGTCTACCGTGTCTTTATTCTCCTTTACCGCCTTCAGCGAGGCGGCTTGGATCGCACGGCTGGTTACTAGGTTGAATTCTGCCTTAGAACGTAGGTTCTCGAAGTCTATACCCGGATTGAATAGAATGTTCACGGCCTTGATATTATCGCTGGAGAAGTCCTTGAGTGTAGCGGCCGGCTCGCAGGTGATGGAGATGCTAAAGATTCCTAGTTCGCCGAATTGTACTTTGTAGCCGTTCAGCAATTGTTCCACTAGGCATGAGCAGGTGTCGCTTACCACGCCTTTTACCGTGCCGCGTGTGAAAACACCGTTGTGATCTGAGATGTGCTTCACGAAATCATCGAAACTCATCACTTTCGTCACTTGGTTCTTGGCGTACGCCTGTTCCTTTGCTGTCTCATCCAGTGGACTTTTCCACATGTAAGTTGAATAATTAATCATACTTCTTTTTTTAAAAAGATTAAACTTATTGTTGACAATGCGAAAGTACAACCCCCGGATAGCGAAATCAAATCCGTTGATAACCGTTGACAAACTGTTTACTTTTCATTGACAAACGATTCATATATACCTTATGTCTGATATAACAATTACCATACACGGCGGCAATAACCAGATACTCCCCAACGCTACGGAAGCCATCCAGAACTTCTATGTGGGGGAATATTGCGGGGAGACCTCCTTAGAAGAGGGGGACGGTAGATCCGGTCTCATGCCTGAAACGATCCGTTTTCGTGCCTATATAAATAAAGAAGAGGATCTGGAACGCTATCTTGCGCAGATCGTCGAGTGCCGGACAGTTACCGAGTTGGCCCAAGTCATTCTGGTCATGCAAGAGAACGAGCTGAAAATAACCCCCGAGGAGATGGTCAAAGAGCGTTTCATCCGCCTCTTTCTACCCATCACCCCCCGAATCACGAAGGGTAAAAGCGTCAGTAACATCCGTGCCCGTATCAACGATGCATGGAGTAGCCGTCCCAGACACCGTTCAACTGGCCGTTTTTGAGAAGATATACTGCATATGCCCGAGGATATATACTGCGTTAGGCAATTGATATATACTTCACAGGGCAATTCATATATACCTCGTTTTCCAAGGGAAACGAAAAGTGATAACCTTACTGAAAAAATTACGATATGACAGAAAACCATGAGCGGGCGGAACAAGCACGTTTCGTCTTCCATATCTACGGTTGCAGTGTGCAGATCCTGCCCAATGCAACCCATGCGATCCAAATCATCCACCAGGGTGATGGTACGATCTTGCGGACGGAAAGCTGTATTACGCCCGCCGCTTCGGGACGCCACGAGTCACAGGCACCGCCGTTGGGAAAAGTTAGGGCATTGAATATAAAACAAACAAAATACAAATGATGGATTTTCATAAGGGCAGATGGCGATTGGCCTTAGGCCGTCTGGTGAATTTGCGGTATATCAACCGTTGGATCATTTTTAGTGCGGACCTTTTCGTCTCGCTCTCCGTATCGTTGCTGGGTGTATTGGGAATGTTCTCCATTCTGCATATACGTATAGGAGAGCCGGATGTGCTGAAAGTAGGCCTCTCCTCATTTGTGGCCAGTATCGTTTCGTTCTTGCTGTTCAAAGCATATCATGGGGTTATTCGCCATTCCACGCTGCGTGGCTTGTGGCGGATCGGTGGTGCTGCGATCGGCAAGTCGCTCTTGATGTTCCTGCTGCTTTGGCTGTTGAAAGCCCGTTTCAGCCCTTCTATCTATTGGTTGGGTGGAATCATGGACAGTACGTTGACGATCGTGATGTTGGTCACGTTGCGTGTCTTCGTGATCAATGTCTATAACAGCGTCCTCCTGCAACTCGGTAAGAAACGCAAGCGGGTACTGGTCTTTGGCACGGAGGAGGAGAGCGTGATGATCGCCACATCGGCGAACCGTCAGGTATTCATGCAGAATTATAGCATCATGGGCTTCCTTTCCTTTGGTAATTCCAAGAAAAGCATCCGGATTGCGGAGTTGCCGGTCTACCAGATCGAGAACGTGGAGGATCTGTATCGCTTGATCCCTCGCAACAGTTTGGATGGCGTTCTCTTCCCCAATATAAAGGTTGCCCATCAGGAGCGTGACCGTTTGATCCGTTATTGCGAGCAGGCCTCCTTGAAGACATTGGTAGTCCCGGAGATGGAGGAGCTACGTGGAGGTGAGGCGAAACGTTCCGTCCGAGAGATCCGTATCGAGGATTTGCTAGGTCGTGAGGAGATCCATATCAACCTGGATGAGATCGGCAATTTGTTGGAAGGGAAGACTGTACTTGTCACGGGAGCCGCCGGCAGTATCGGTAGCGAGATCTGTCGCCAGCTGGCTCATTTCCCGATTAAGAAGTTGGTTTGCTTCGATTCCGCCGAGACTCCGATGCATAATCTCCGTCTGGAATTGGAAGAAAAATATAAGGGACTAAACTTTGTCCCAGTAATCGGCGATGTCCGTAGCCCGGACCGTGTGGATTATGTGTTCCGCAACTGGCACCCCCAAGTGGTGTTCCATGCGGCGGCCTACAAGCATGTCCCTTTAATGGAAGAGAACCCCTGCGAGGCGATTCGAACAAACGTGTTCGGTACTCGTGTGATGGCGGATGCCGCTGTAAGCTATGGTGTAGAGAAGTTTGTGATGATCAGTACGGATAAGGCGGTGAACCCCACGAACATCATGGGATGTAGCAAGCGCTTGGCTGAGATCTATGTACAGAGCCTGAGCCTTGCGATCGAGCGAGGAGAGGTGAAAGGCGAGACGCGTTTCATTACGACCCGCTTTGGAAACGTATTGGGTAGCAACGGTTCGGTTATCCCCCGTTTCCGGGAACAGATCGCTCAAGGAGGTCCAGTGACGGTCACCCATCCCGATATCATCCGTTACTTCATGACCATCCCGGAGGCTTGTCGTCTGGTATTAGAGGCCGGTACAATGGGTAAGGGCGGTGAGATCTTTATCTTCGATATGGGTGAGCCGGTGAAGATAGCGGATTTGGCGAAGCGCATGATTGAACTGTCCGGGTTGCAGGTAGACAAGGATATCGAGATCAAGTATACTGGTCTTCGCCCCGGTGAGAAACTGTACGAGGAGCTACTGAACAACAAGGAGAACACGAAAGAGACCCCTCACGAGAAGATTCGGGTGGCGGCGGTTCGTGAGTATATATATAAAGATGTAGTGGAACATATCGATAAATTGACCGAATTATCCCTCCGTGTTCAGATTCTCCCGATGGTGAGGGAGATGAAGACTTTTGTGCCTGAGTTCAAGAGTCAGAATTCGAGGTTTGAGGAACTGGATAGATGAGAAAGGTGTTGCTAAATCAAAAGTCAAGAGTTAAAAGTTGTAAGGTGTAAAATCATAAATCATAAATCAAAATGCGTAACTACTCAGGTGTCTTAAATGTCTTATTATCAATTAACTAAATCGTTGGAAAAATCTATTTTTGCAGGTTTTACCCCTAAAATGAATGATATTATAAAATTATCATTGTTGATAATCAGTCAATTAAACCGATTTAGATACCTGAGTAGTTACACTGTAAAGTGCCCTTTCGAGGGGGGGATGCCCTAAATTGAGTGCTTACTTAAGAATCAATATCCTTTTTGACGTTTATTAGGCGATAACTATTTACAAGATATGACTAATTTCATTCGGAACTTTCTAGATAAATATAGTTCTATGAGTAATAACACTAAAGTTGTTGCTAAGAATACACTATATGCATTTACTATTAAGGGATTCGCTTTAGCGATTTCTTTCTTTTCAGTTTCGTTATTTATAAAGTATTTCAATAACAATGAAGTACTAGGGGTTTGGTACACTTCACTTTCTGTTTTAACATGGTTTTTAACTTTTGATTTAGGTATAGGAAATGGAATCAGAAATCATTTAGTAAAGGCTCTCTCTGAAAATAATAGATTGAAGATGAAGGAGATAATATCTTCAGGATTAGTTGCTACTTTGGCTGTAACTATGCTCTTGACAATTGTAGGATTTATTATATTATCTTCGTTCAATCTTAATGGGCTCTTAAATGTTTCAACGGATGTAATTGATGCAAGATCTCTTCAAAAATGTGTGTATTTGGTGTTTATAGCACTTATGATGAGATTTATGCTAACAATAGTAAGTTCTATTTTTTATTCTTTACAACGAGCTGCAGTAAATAATTTTTTGGCTTTATGTGTCAGTATTCTGCAGCTTGTATATATTTTGATTTTTAGATTTGATGATGCGGCAAAATCACTTGTCAACATATCACTTGCATATCTCTTTATTAGTAATATTCCAATAGCTATTGCTGGGATTTATATATTTCTTACGGAACTAAAAGATTGTAGGCCGAGTTTACAACAGGTTACAAAAGGTACGATTGAAAAGATTATGAGCATAGGTGCCATATTTTTTTCTTGTCAAATATTTTATTTGATAATAGTCCAAACAAATGAGTTTTTTATAAGCCATTTTTGGTCTCCCCAGAATACTGCTGAATATAGCTTTTATTATAGAATGTCCATGTTACTTTCTATGATAATTTCATTAGGATTAACCCCTTTATGGTCTATGATTACTAAAGCATATTCTGAAAAAAATTATCAATGGGTTTCGCAACTCTATAGAGTGATTAAGATGTTGGGTATTGCATTGCTTATAATTCAATTCGCATTTGTGCCTTTTTTACAAACTGCGATGAATTTATGGCTTGGGGAAGGTGTATTACAAGTGCAATTGGTTACATCACTTGCATTTGCATCATTTGGCGCAACCTATATTTACAGTTCGATGCTTTCTACTTTAGCGTGTGGCTTGGCTAAAATGAAACTTCAATTTTGGTGTTATGGAGTAGGATCTATTCTTAAATGTGTTTTAATTGTTTCGTTCTTAAAAAATTTAGAAAACTGGACTGTCGTAATTTGGATCAACGTTTTGATACTTCTTATATACAGTATTTTGGAGCATATTAATATTAATAGGACGCTTAGTTCTTTAAAAGTAAATCAATGAATTTGGCTAACATTAAATATATTGGATTTTATAATGCTGATGGGATAAAGCCAGAACGGTCAATACCTTTGGCAGGAAGAAATAAAATGGATTACACTATTTCTGTTTTAAAATGTTTTTTTCAATCTGTGGAAATATTATCTCCTGCTTGTGTGGTAAATAGCTCTGCAAAAGAAGAATATGTAGATTTGCAAGACGGTGTGTCATTAAGGCTTTTTAGGAACATCTCTCCTTGTAACCGATTTTGTAAAGTTTTCAATCATTATTATTCTCAATTTCAGTTATTCATATACCTTCTTAAAAACACGAAACGAAATGAGCCAGTCCTAGTTTATCATTCTTTGGTGTATAAAAAGTTCATCATTTGGGCAAAGAAAATCAAACATTTTAAATTAATTCTTGAGTTGAATGAAATATACAGTGATGTATCTCAAGATTTTGAGAAGTATCGTGATTTGGAAAAAAAAGTAATAAAATATGCAGACGCTTTTCTTTTCCCGAATGATTTAATGAATAGTATGTTTAATCCGAAATGTAAACCATTTGCAGTAGAATATGGAATATACAAATGTTCGAATAAACTTTCTGAAAAGTTTGATGATAGTAAGATTCATGTTATTTATGCTGGTACTTTCGATCCCTCTAAAGGTGGCGCAGCAGCAGCAGCAGCAGCAATGTATCTTACAGAGAATTATCATGTTCATATTCTTGGATTTGGGACTGAAAAGCAGCGGATTGAGATAAAAAGAAACATTGAAGACATAAACAAAAAAACTTCGGCCACAATAACCTATGATGGATTACTTGATGGCAATGAATTTCTTGCTTTTCTACAGAAATGTCATATTGGGCTTTCGACTCAGAATCCTGATGCACCATATAATAATACATCGTTCCCATCTAAAGTTTTAACGTATTTGGCTAACGGTTTGCAAGTTGTTTCAATCGATATACCTGCAATTTCACAGAGTAAACTCGCCTCTGTTATTAAGTTTTATAAAAAACAGAGCCCCGAATCTATAGCTGAAGCTATTATGGAAGTTACGGATTTTGAACCTCATTACAAGTTACTAAATTCACTTGATCATCAATTTAAAGATGAACTAAAACATCTGATGAGGATTTTGTGAGAAACCATGACTCACGTAAATATTATAAGAAATACATATCCTAAATAGTATGTTGAGAAAATATTTAAATTGAATACTAACATATTTATATTATAGAACTACAGCCTTTTATATAATTCATCAGATAAATTTAATTGTAATCATGTCAATATTCAAAGACAAAGTCCTCCTGATAACAGGAGGTACCGGCAGTTTTGGTAATGCCGTACTTCGTCGCTTCCTAAACAGCGACATAAAAGAAATTCGTATCTTCTCTCGCGATGAGAAGAAGCAGGATGATATGCGTCATACCTTACAAAATTCCAAAATAAAGTTTTATATTGGTAATGTTCGTGATAGAATTTCTGTTGATATTGCCATGCGTGGAGTGGACTATGTGTTTAGTGCTGCGGCATTGAAACAGGTTCCGAGTTGTGAGTTCTTTCCGATGGAAGCCACTCATACTAATGTGTTGGGAACGGAGAACGTATTGCTTTCGGCGATTGAGCATGGTGTGAAAAATGTGGTAGTACTTTCTACTGACAAAGCGGCTTATCCGATTAATGCAATGGGTATCAGTAAGGCATTGATGGAGAAAGTTGCCATTGCGAAAGGGCGTGAGTTAGGCGAAGATGCAGGAACGACCATTTGCTGTACCCGCTATGGCAACGTGATGGCCAGCCGCGGTTCGGTGATTCCTCTTTGGGTGGAACAGATGACAGAGGGCAAGCCCATCACCGTCACTGATCCCAACATGACCCGTTTCATGATGACACTGGATGATGCTGTGGACCTTGTGATTTATGCTTTCACACACGGCAAGAACGGTGATCTTTTTGTGCAGAAAGCCCCGGCAGCTACCTTGGAAACACTTGCTGAAGCATTGAAACAGACTTATGCGAAGGTCGATCCGAAATATGGTGAAACAGAAGTGAAAGTGATTGGTACACGGCACGGTGAGAAATTATACGAAACTTTGGTAACCCGTGAAGAAATGGCAAAGGCGGAGGATATGGGCGGTTATTACCGTATTCCTTGCGACAATCGAGACTTGAACTATGACAAGTTTTTTACGGAAGGGAATGAAGAGATTGCCAGAATTGAGGATTATCACAGCCACAATACCCGCCGGTTGGATGTGGAAAGCATGAAAGAATTGCTGTTGAAACTTCGGTTTATACAAGAGGACTTGGGGCTGACGGCGAGAGCCAAATCACGTGAAATACGTTCTGAATGATATTGTGGTATGAAAGTGTTGGTACTTGGTGCGGCAGGCATGGCAGGCCATGTTGTCGCATTTTATTTTAAGGAACAGGGACATGAGGTGACGGCTTTTTCCCGTAAACCTTTCCCGTACTGTAAGTGGATTCAAGGAGATGCTTTTGATGCCGAGCATTTGCGGAGTGTTATTGTAAACGGTGATTACGATGCAGTGATTAATTGTATCGGCTTATTGAACCAATTTGCAGAGTCTGCTCCCGAAAAAGCTGTCTATATTAATAGCTATCTGCCCCATCAGATAGTGGCATGGCTTGGGGGCAAACGGACCCGCCTTGTGCAAATGAGCACCGACTGTGTATTTGCTGGTAATACGGGACCTTATAGTGAGGGGGCATTTCCTGACGGTAGATCGTATTATGACCGTACCAAAGCTTTGGGGGAGGTAGACGATGGGAAGAACCTTACTTTCAGGAATTCCATTATTGGACCGGACATCAATGAGAATGGCATCGGCCTTTTTCATTGGTTCATGAAGCAAAAAGGTTATATTAATGGTTTCACCAAGGCTGTATGGACCGGGGTGACAACACTTACTTTGGCAAAAGCAATGGAGAATGCGTTGGTTCAAAATCTGACAGGATTGTATAATTTGGTGAATAACCAAAGTATAACTAAGTACGATTTGTTATGCCTGTTCAATAAATATTTTCGTAATAATGAGGTTGTTATCAATCGGTCGGAAAACTTGGTGTTGGACAAAACATTGGTTTGTAACCGGACAGATTTCAACTTTGTAGTCCCTACCTATGAACAAATGGTTATCGAGATGAAAGGATGGGTTGATAACCATAAAGAATTATATCCTTTATATTAAGAAAGTTATGGGTAAATTGAAATTGATGACGATTCTGGGCACCCGTCCGGAGATTATTAAGATGTCGGCAATCATAAAGAAATGTGACAAGTATTTTGACCATGTTTTGGTACACACAGGGCAGAATTATGACTATACCTTGAACGAGGTGTTCTTCAAGGATCTGGGGCTGCGTGAACCCGATTATTTTTTGGGTGTGGTGGGCGAGAATATCGGCCAGACGATGGGCAACGTTATTTCCAAAAGCTATGAACTTATGGCTCGGGTAAGCCCCGATGCTGTGATTGTGCTTGGGGATACCAACAGTTGCTTGTCCATTATCTCAGCCAAACGTTTGAAGATACCTATTTTCCATATGGAGGCGGGTAACCGTTGTAAAGATGAGAACCTTCCGGAGGAGGTAATCCGCCGTATAGTGGATGTCACTAGTGATGTAAATTTGTGTTACAGTGAACATGCCCGCCGTTATATCCTTGATTCCGGTGTCAAGCCGGAGTACACCTATGTGGTCGGTTCCCCGATGCGTGAAGTATTAGATGACAATATGGAACAAATCAATGCAAGCGATGTGCGGGAGAGGCTTGGACTTGAAGAAAACAGGTACATCCTTTTGTCTGCCCACCGGGAAGAAAACATTGATATTGAAGCTAACTTCTTTAGTTTGATGAACGCTGTAAACGCCATGGCGGAGAAGTATGATATGCCGATCCTGTATTCCTGTCATCCTCGTAGCAGGAAGTTCATAGAACAGCGTGGTTTTAAGTTTGACAGCCGTGTGATTCAAAGCCGGCCTTTGGGATTCCATGATTACAACCATTTGCAGCAGCATGCTTTCTGTGTGGTTTCGGACAGTGGCACCGTACCCGAGGAAGGCAGTTATTTCAAATTTCCGGCTGTTAGCATCCGTACATCTACCGAACGTCCGGAAGCAATGGACAAAGGGGTGTTTACCATAGGCTGCATTACTACGGAAGAGGTGTTGCAAGCTGTGGATTTGGCAGTGGAAATGCACAAGAATGGTGATGATGCACTTGATGTGCCTGCATACAATGATGAAAATGTGAGTACGAAGGTTGTAAAACTGATTCAGAGTTATACAGGGATTGTTAATAAGATGGTTTGGAGAAAATGAGAATACTGCAAATTAATATCTTTTTCGATGAAGGCTCTACTGGCAAGATTGTAGCAGATATTCATAACCGTTTACTGCGAGACGGGCATGACTCTTATGTGATTTATGGGCTTGGACATGATGAAACGGTAAAAGACCCGAAGTACGAGTATAAGATAACTACAAATAATATAGCCAAATGGAGAGGGCGGTGGACGAGAATTATAGGATTACGCTATAATTGTGCAAGCTCATCTACCGAGAAAGCCATCGAATTAATAAAGCGGATTAATCCCGGTGTTGTTCACCTCCATTGTTTGAATTGTTTTTACATCAATCCATTTAAATTATTGAAATGGTTGGGAAAGAATGATATTCCGGTATTGGTTACCCATCATGCGGATCTGACAATTACGGCCAATTGTGACTACTCTTATTCTTGTGAAAAGTGGAGGACAGGATGTAGCTTTCATTGTAGTACCGCTAAAAAACAACTACATTCCAAACTTTTGCAATTTTCTAAATTCTCTTGGTTGCAAATGAAAACGGCTTTTGATGCGGTTCCAAGGTTATATGCTTCGGGCGTTTCAAGGTGGATGGCAGATAGAGTCAAGGCTTCTCCAATGTTTGAAAAACGTGAGTGCAGAATCATTGAAAATGGATTGGATACATCTTCGTTTCATTATCAAAAGGAAGCTGGACAGTTGAAACAAGAGTTGGGATACTCCCCATTGGAACGGGTAATTCTACATGTTACTCCCAATTTGTTGGCTCCCATAAAAGGCGGTAAATATGTAATGGAACTGGCACGACTAATGACTGATGTAAATTTCATTATAGTTGGAGCTAAGGGAAGTGTCCCCTTTGATATTCCCAAGAATGTCAGGATTGTGAGGCATACGTCATCCAAACAGGAGTTGGCCAAATATTATTCAATGGCCGACCTGACGCTTCTGACGTCTCAGAAGGAATCGTTTTCAATGGTTACGGCAGAAAGCTTGTGTTGTGGCACTCCTGTGGTTGGCTTTAAAGCGGGGGCTCCTGAGACGATTTCCATTTTGGAATATTCAGAGTTTGTGGATTATGGAGACACGGACACTCTTAAAAATGTACTATATAAGTGGCTTGCCATGGATATAAATAAAAATGTGGTTAGTAAAACAGCCATTTTGCGTTATGATGCGGAGAGGATGTATGAAAGGTATAATTCATATTACGTGGACATTATTCATAAATAGATGTATAAATGGGGTTTATCGTAACAGTAAATATCATTGCAGTAGTATTATCGTATTTCGCAAAATATAAAAAATGTAAATTCTTATTTTCTTTTGCTTTTATTCTTTTAACAGTCATTTATTCATTAAGATATGATTTTGGGAATGATTATTGGGGATATTTTGAGACATTCCATGAATGTCAAATATATGATAGTGAAGACTTAAGAATTGAGATAGGGTGGTATTACCTTTGCAAGCTGTGTGCCCCCATCGGTTTTTTTGGTTTAGTGATAGTTACAACGATTTTTCAGAATCTAATCGTTTATAAATTTATAAAGAAAAATGTTGAGGAGAATTGGTGGTGGCTTGCTGTGTTTATTTTTACATTCAATTTTAATTATATGTTGCTTGGATGTTCTATGATGAGACAATACACAGCTATGGTATTGTGCTTGTGGGCCAGTCAATATATTCTCAATAAGCGCTTTATCCTTTTTGCATTTTTCGTGGGACTTGCTATTTCTATGCATACAAGTGCCATTTTATTTGCTCTAACATATTTCTTTGCGTATTTTAGGCCCTCATTGTATAAGAAATATGTAATTATGATTTCTTTGGTAGTGGTTTGTGTGATGATTGCATTTTCTGAATTAATAGATGCTACAATTAATCAATTTCTTACTTTGGCTTTTTTTGAATCGTATGAAACATATTCAGACTGGGAGGCTGGAACTAAATCATTAGGTATTGTGTTTGAGTTGATGATGATGGCAATTCTTATGTTTTCCCATCCTAAACAAGAGAGCAACATTCAAATATATAATTGTACAATGTTGCTTTATTATTTTATAATGCCTTTTACATTTGTCATTTTAATAATAAACAGACTTTCGTTCTATTATTCTCTCTTCTCTTTGGCTTGCTTTCCTTACGCAATAAAAGAAATAAAGATGAAACCAATACAAATAATGATTCTGGTTATTTTTGTGTTTTTTACTGGGAGGCGATTTGTACAATCTATTACGGGAGAAACATACGGGCTATTTTATCAAACATTTAATACTATATTCGATTCTCCATCCTGGCTGTAGAACATATAAAACAAGTGTTCGTAATTAAAAAAATGTAATAGAAATGCTTCAAGATTATCCTAAAGTATTGATTTTTTCTAATTCCTTTAAAGATGGCGATGCTATATCCATATTGAATTTCTTCAATAACTGGCCCAGAGAGTCAATGTATTGTGTAGCTTCCACAGGCCGGGAAAATGCCAAATATTTTAAAGAAATGTATCTGCTGGGTGACAAAGAGCGTAAACCCATACCTCCTTTCAACTTGTTTGAACGAATTCCGAAAAGTAGTGTCGTTGTATCAGAGAATCTGACAGAAATATTTGCATATAAACAAGACGGCGGCTTAAAACGTAAGATGTACGAGAAGTTTCTTAGGCCGACAATGCAACTCTTTGATGTTTATGACTCTCGCATAAGGTACCAAATGTCAAACCAGTTGATAGAATGGATTGATAGAATCAAGCCAGATTTAATTTATTCATCGATAGGAGGTGTGGAAATGGGAAAACTAATGTTGTCAGTGAACAAGCATTTCCCCTCTATCCCCTTTGTTATTCATGGTTTTGATGATTGGATTACACCTACATCAGTTAACTTGTTTCGTTCTCGTCATGTGAAAAAGGCCGAAAAGATTTTGAAGGCCAATCTTGATATCGCTTCACTGCATCTTTCTACTACAGACAAAATGTCACTGGAATATAATCAGCGTTATGGAAAATCGTTCACTGCTTTTTATAATCCTATCATATTACCTAAGAGTGCCTCGGCAAATGTAATTGTCAGACACGATATAACCTATGTAGGCAAAATCTGGCTGCACAATTCGGAAGCCATAAAAGATTTCATAGAAGCTCTTTCTACCTATAATAGGCAAGGGGAAAAAGCGGTACTTAATATCTATACGGGAACTTCCGTACAAGCACTTTCCGGTTTAGGTATCATACAGTCTGAAAGTGTCATTATACACCCTCCGGTGAATAATTCAGAAATTCCATCGATATTATCAGCGAGTGGTGCATTGTTGTTGCCTATCTCGATTAATAAGGCAGCAGCAGCATTTGCCAAATACTCCATGTCTACTAAGATGGGAGAGTATATGGCAGCTAGACGACCTGTGATTTATTACGGTCCGGAAAATATAGCAATGACTGAACTGATTCAAAAAGAAAAGACGGCTTTGTGTGTGACAAATAGAGATTCAAAATTACTTGTCAATACGATTGAAATGGCTTTGAATAATGATGAAGCTTGTAAGCCAATGATTAGCAGAGCATTTAAACTGGCTAAAGAAAAGTTTGATAAAGAGGCTATAAGTGAAAATTTTCAGATGTTATTAATTGATTTAATTGGTAAAAACAAATGAATATTCTGATTATTGCCAGAGGGTATCCATCAAAAGAAGACTCACAATGGGGTGCGTTTGAGAAAGATCAAGCTTTTGCTTTGAAAGGATTAGGACACAATGTCAACATTATAAGTGTTGATAGAAGATTTGTGTGGAAGAGGAGAAAAATTGGAATTACAAAGATTGAGGACAATGGAATTAAAGTATATAATCTGTTTGTTATTCCTGTATTGGTAAGAATGATATTTGCAAATACGATTAAAAGATATTTGATAAGATATCTTATGAAGCATTACCTAAAAGAGAATGTCAGGCCTGATGTGATTTATTCTCATTACTTATTGAATAACTCATTAGGAAATGAAATAAAAAATAAATATGGCATTCCTTTGGTTGCAATGGAACATTGGAGCAAATTAAATGCGGATGTTCTTCCTGATTATATCAAGCGAATAGGAAAGAATGTATATAAAAATGCAGATGCGGTATTGGCTGTTTCAAATAGTTTATTGGAGCGACTAAGACAACATTTTGGTGTAGATGGCTATGTCGTGAATAATTTGTTAGGCCAAGAGTTTTTAAGTCCTAAAGTAAAGTCGATTGCTGATATGGACGGTAGAGTCTCTTTTCTAGCAATGGGCTCGCTCATTGCTAGAAAAGGTTTCGATTTGCTCATCGAAGCCTTTTATAGAGCAGAATTGCCCAAAGAGTCATGGAAACTGACAATTGTAGGTGGCGGTACTTTGAAAAAAAAGTTAGAGAAACAGATACAAGTCAAAGGGCTGGATTCAAATATTATATTGGTAGGGCAAAAAGATAAATTTGAAATTATTGATTATTTGCAAAATGCAGATGTATTTATTCTTTCATCGTTAAAAGAAACATTTAGTGTGGTATGCATTGAAGCAATGTCGCAAGGGGTTCCCGTCATAGCAACTTCATGTGGTGGCCCTGAGGAATTTGTGGAAGAGAAAGATGGCTTATTGATTAAACCGAATGATGTGGAAGCTTTAAAAGAAGCTATTATAAAGATGGTTTCAACTTATAGGTTGTATGATAGAAATTTGATTTCTGATGATTGTCTAAGGCGTTTTTCGTCCAATGCAATTGCGACGAAACTTACAAATATATTTACTAAGATAGTAAAGCAATAGATATGAAAAATTTAATTATTATTGGAGCTGGGGGAATGGGCAGGACTATGTATGATTTGAGTCGTGAGTCCCTCGGCTATAATACGGAATTTATCATTAAAGGTTTTATAGATGATGATTTGTCTGCTTTGAGTTCCTTTAATGGCTATCCGCCCATCTTGGGCACTATTTCTGAATATCAGCCATTGGAAGATGATGTGTTTGTATGTTCGATAGGAGGACGTTCAAGAAGTAATTGTACTCAAATGATTTTAGAGAAAGGAGGAAAATTCATTTCTTTAATTCACAAAACAGCCCGAATCGGAACAAATGTGCAGCTGGGAAAGGGAAACCAAGTGGGTGCTTTTACTACGATTGCTGCTGATGCACAAATTGGAGATTATAATTTTATTCAATCCTATTCAATCATCGGACATGATGTGAAAATAGGTAATTGGAATCGTATAGACTCACAAGTGATGATGGTGGGAGCTACTACGGTTGGAGACCATAATATGATTCATACAGGAGTAATGATAAATCATAATGTGCAGATAGGTGATGGTTGCACCATTGGGGCATGTTCGTTTGTGACAATGGATGTTGAATCTGGGTCAACTCTTTTTTCTACACCTGCAAGAAGATTAAAATGATGAGTGAGTTGCTGAAAGATAAAGTTTGTATTGTAACAGGTGCCGCTCAAGGTATAGGCAAGTCTATTGCCTTGAAAATGATAGAAGACGGTGCTATAGTATATGGCTGTGATCGTTTGGCGGATTCTATGCGTGATATGGAGCTGGAGTATGAAAGGTTTCATGCGTTATACTTTGACATGACAGATACACAAGCGTCCAAAGAGTCGATGATGCGAGTAAAAAAAGAACAAGGTCGTATAGATGCACTGGTAAACAATGCCGGTGTGGTGTTCAACAAGAAAATCGGCATGATACTCCGTCCTGAAACCGAACTTATGTTCCGGGTGAATGTGATAGCCGTGATAGAGATGGTGCAGCTGGTATCTCGCTTGATGGCTCGCAACGGTGGCGGTTCTATCGTGAACATCGCCTCGGTAACGGCCGTGCTCGGTTCTCCCGGACAATCGGCTTATTCGGCTACCAAAGGTGCTATTATAGCGTTTACCAAATCGGCTGCAAAGGAATTGGCTCCTCTTGGAATTAGAGTCAATGCGGTAGCACCGGGTATCGTGAAGACGGAGCGATTCTCTGAATTGTATGAAGAGAGTGGTGAGAAAATAGATACACGTATTCGGAAAATTGCCTTGGGGCGTTTGGGTACACCGGAGGATGTGGCAAACGCTTGTGCTTTTCTGGCTTCTGACAGGGCTTCCTATATTTCCGGTCAGATATTGGGCGTGGATGGTTGCGCTTCCATTTAGAATAAAATAATCAGATGATATTAGGTTTGAATGAACGACCGCAGGATGCGGCTGCCGCAATAGATGCTTCGGGGGCTATCTTGAGGTATGGGGAATTGTTATCCTTCTCTGAGAGAATCGGATCTTTGCTTCCTGCGCGTTCCTTATTGTTTTTGTTGACAGAAAACAATGTAGGGGGAATAGCGTGGAGTATGGGTTGTATTCATTCGGGTAATGTACCTTTGATATTGAATGCGCATATCGAAGAGGAGCTTTATCGTAATTTGTTTGCGATATATCGTCCCTCTTATGTGTGTCTTCCTACAAGTATGGCATCCGCATTGCGATATGAGAAAGTGTGTGAGTATTATGGCTATACATTGTTCCATACCCGTATGGAACAATGTGCGCTACATGCCGACTTGTCTCACCTGTTGCCTACTTCCGGCTCTACGGGCAGTCCTAAGTTGGTACGCCATAAGTATGAGAATATAGAGGCAGCAGCTTTGAATATATCGACTTTCTTTGGACTTACGTCTGATGAACGTCCGCTGTTGGTGTTGCCCTTGTATTATACAATGGGACTGTCTGTGGTGTTCAGTCATTTATATGTGGGGGCTACTGTGTTGATCACCAATCAGAGCATGACGGACAGGGCTTTTTGGAATTTTATGAAGGAACAACGGGCTACCAGTTTTACGGGAGTACCTTACAGTTTTGAGATATTGAACTTGATGCGCTTTTTCCGAATGGATCTGCCAGATCTGACCTTACTTACCCAAGGTGGTGGTAAGATGCCTCGTCAATTAAATTTGAAGTTTGCTGAGTATTGTTGTGACAACGGTAAACGTTGGATTGCCACGTATGGTCAATCGGAAGGTACCGCTCGTATGGCTTATTTACCTGCGGAATGGGCCATAGAGAAAGTTGGCAGTATAGGTTGGGCTGTTCCTAATGCGGAGTTGTCGTTGATAGATCGTGAGGGAAATCTCATAGAGGAGGCCAATATCGAAGGTGAGATGTGTTATCGCGGAAAGAATGTGACGATGGGCTATGCCCGTAGTCGGGAAGATCTATTATTGGGTGATGAACGCAATGGTTTTCTGTGTACCGGTGATTTGGCTTATCGGGATGAGGATGGTTGCTACTACATAGTAGGGCGCATGGGGCGTTTCTTGAAACTGTTTGGAATGCGCATCGGATTGGATGAATGCGAGCAGATCATCAAAGGGAAATATCCGATAGAATGTGCTTGCGTGGGTACGGATGAGAAGATGACCGTTTACTTGACTAATGAGCAATATGCGGCGGCTGTAAAAGAGGTGTTGGTGGAAAAGACCAAATTGGTGGCCTCGGCCTTTGAGATCAAAGTGATTGATGAAATTCCCAAGAATGAGTCGGGAAAGATATTGTATAGTAGGTTGAATTCATAAAAGTAAATAGCAATGACAAATATAGAGAAGTATAATAATGCTTTTGTAGAAGTGTTTGGTGTAGAAATCGCAGTGTTGAATGATGGCTTCTCAAAAGATAGCGTAGATGCGTGGGATTCTGTTCACCAATTGAATATAATCGCTTTGTTGGAAGAGTCTTTTGATATTATGTTAGACCCGGAAGATATTATGGAATTTACTTCATACGGTAAAGGACGTGAGATCTTGAAGAGATACAATGTTGATTTTTAATAGCCAGATCTATTGCAAGGGGTCGTTATAGTATGAATATTTTGATTATTGGAGGTGGACTTCAAGCATTATCTGTTGCTCGTTCTTTAAAAAAAGAAGGGTATAGTGTTATTGCCTTATTACATGAAGGGGATGTTTCAACTAAATCTAAATATATAGATAGACTTTATACTACTGATGTAACTCCGACATGTCAGAAGGAATATTTGGCTTCTGTACTTCCTGTTTTGCAGGAACAGGTCATTTCTGTAATTATCCCTTTAAGTGATGCAACCGCAGAGTTTCTAAGTATATATAAAATGGAATTGGAAAATAAATATAATCTTAAGTGTGCAATTCCTGATTATGATATATTTCAAAAGGCAAATGATAAATGGTTACTTTTAGATTTATGTAAGAAAAATAATATTCCTCATCCTAAAACAAGATTGTTAAATTCGGATAATTTGCAAGAAGCGGCAAATAAAATAGGATTTCCTGCATTGATAAAACCTAATATTTCCGTAGGAGCAAGAGGTATTACGATGGTTTGTTCTTTGTCAGACTTACAAGATAAATATGATGGGATAGTAAAACTATACGGTGAATGTACTCTCCAAGAATATGTGGATAATTCTGGCGCACCTTACTATAATGTAATGATGTATCGAACTAAAATGGGTGATATTGTCAATGTTGTAGTTATAGAGATTATCCGATATTATCCGATAAAAGGAGGAAGTAGTTCTTTTTGTAGGACGATTGATTCTAAAGCGTTATCTGAAATTTGTGCGAAGACGTTAGAAGTTTTGAATTGGGTTGGATTTGCTGATTTCGATATATTAAAAACGAAAGATGGAGATTTCAAGATTATAGAGATCAATCCTCGTGTTCCTGCTTCTATTCGTGCAGCTGAAGTTTCTGGTGTTAACTTTCCTGCTTTGATTGTTAATGATAGCTTAGGTATGAAAATAACCCCTTATACTTATGCTTCTAATAAACAATTACGTTATTTGGGACTTGATATTATGTGGTTTATATCATCGCATAAGCGTTTTTCTTGTGTGCCTTCTTGGTTTATTTTCTTTTCCGAAAATTTATACTATCAAGAAAAGGGTGCGATTGTTTTTTCTCTTTTTTCTGGTTTAAAAAAGATATGTTCTTCTTCTTTTCGTAAATCAAAATCAGGTATATGATATGCACCTTATTCCTTATAATTCCGATCTATATGAGCAACTTATGTCCTTTTTAGTTGAAAATTTTCTTCATAGGGATAGAAAATATCTTGAATGGGGGTTAATGCAGTCAACAAATGTGAAAGAGGAACTTTTGAGCCGTACTTTTTTATAAAAGATAAAGGCGAGATAATTGCTTGTACTAATGCTGATTGGAATAAGATAAAGATATATAGTAAAGAACAAAACTTTTATTGGGAAGGTAATACTATTATCTCAAAAAATTATCGCAGTAAAGGAGTCGGTCGAATGATTTATAAACAAATGGGGACATTTTTAGAGAGGTGTACTATTGGTTTTACTGAAGCGGCTTATAAGATACAACCGAGAGCTATCCCTCATTCAAAATCTGTTAGTCCAGTCTTTGTGTACTTGTCTGTAAATCGTTTCTTTTTAAATAGCTTATATAGAAAATGGAAACATTATAGACGGCAAGAAACAGATATTTTTATCCTTTGGAAATCATAATAGATAATGTGAATTTTTCCCGAATAGATAGTTTGGAGCAAATGTCTTTTATTTCTGATGGTTTTTGGCAGAATGATGATGTTGAAATTATTCGTGATAAGTCCTTCTTTGAGAAACGATTTTTTTAATATATATAATATGCTGTTTATGAGGGATATGTATGTGAAAATCTTATTTGTTATTTTGTTGTACGTTTGGCATACTATAAAGGTTTTTATATAATCTCATTAGTTGATTTCCGATATATAAAAGAGGATTATATAAAAAATATATATAAAGCAGTGTTGGATATAACCAAAATGAATCATGTAGGTTTTTATTTGGTATTAACCTCATTGAAAATGAAATTGTTGAATTTTTTTTCTGTGATATTGCGGACACATAAAAAATTGTATGGAAGTACTACTATTCCTGATATCAACAAAAAAAATTCTTTATTGATTACATCTGTTGATTCTGATTTGGATTTTGTATATTATTTATGAAAATATTAACTTTTGATACTGAGGAATGGTATATTGAAAAACATTTCAAGGGAAGTCGAAAAGAAAAGTACCAGCAATATGACGAATTGCTGGATTGGATTTTGAATACCTTGGAAGAGAGTGATACCAAAGCGACTTTCTTTTGTGTAGGGCAGTTGGTCGTTGAATTTCCTGATGTGCTGAAAAGAATAGCGAATGCGGGACATGAGATCGGAAGCCATTCGAATAAGCATTTGTGGATAAATAAAATGACTCCCGAAGCGTTTGCGGAAGATACACGTATCGCTTTGGGAGAGATTGAAAATTTGATAGGAGAGAAAGTGAAGAGCTTCCGTGCGCCGGCTTTCTCAATCGGTAAGAATAATGACTGGGCTTTTGATATATTGGCTGAAAACGGTATAGAATATGATTGTTCAGTGTTTCCTACCCATCGGGATTTTGGGGGATTCCCTCAATTTACCTCATCTGTACCTACGTTAATAAAAAAGGGAGCATACACATTGAAAGAATTTCCTATTTGCCCGGCTTCACTGATGGGGAAGCGTATCGCTTTTTCTGGGGGCGGTTATTTTAGGCTGGTTCCGCTATGGTTGCAGAAAAGCTTTATTGAACGTATGGATTATGTGATGTTTTATTTTCATATCAATGACTTGATCGAACAAAATTCTAAGTTTATGACCAAAGCTGAGTTTGAGGAATACTTTAAGGAGCCGGGAACTTTGAAGAATCGTATAACTCGTTATGTCAAGACCAATATAGGCAAGGGAGGAGCTCGGGATAAATTAAAGTTCTTATTGAGAGAATACTCGTTCCATAATGTGGAGCAGGCGGCCAAGGAAATAAGTTGGAATAAGCAACCGTTAATTGAATTATAAGTTTATGTATAAAGGTGGATTAAAACGGGATTTGGATTTTGTGATTGTTCTGACTGCTCTCTTGATAATTTGGCCCATATTACTTCTTTTGATTATTTTTCTTCATTTCGCCAACAAGAGAGCCGGTGTTTTCTTTACGCAGGATCGTACCGGAAGAAATGCCAAAATATTCAAGGCGATTAAATTCAAGACGATGACGGATGAACGGGATGCGGAAGGTAACTTATTGCCAGATGTGGCTCGTTTGACAAAGATCGGGAAAATAGTTCGTTCGCTTTCCATCGATGAATTGCCACAGTTGATTAATGTGTTGAAAGGGGATATGGCGCTTGTTGGACCTCGCCCTTTATTGCCAAAGTATCTTCCTTTATACTCGAAAGAACAGTTCCGTCGGCATGAAGTTCGGCCGGGAATCACGGGATGGGCACAAGTGAATGGGCGTAACAACATTTCGTGGACAAAGAAGTTTGAGCTGGATGTGTGGTATGTAGATCATTGCTCTTTCTGGTTGGATGTGAAAATAATTCTGCTGACTGTAAAGAAGGTGCTTTTTCGAGAAGATATTAATATGGAAGGTAATGCGACAACGGAGGCTTTTAAAGGTTATAATTGATCCTCTTTGACTTATCTGGAGTTTTTTAATGTCAGTCTTAAAGAGTGGTGTTTAATTTAGTAATCGCTCTTTTAATCACAAAATAAATCATGAATAAACGAATCTATCTTTGTCTCGCTCACATGAGCGGCAGAGAACAAATGTATATCAAAGAGGCCTTTGATACCAACTGGGTCGTACCTCTAGGTCCGAACGTGAATGGATTTGAGAAAGATCTGGAGGAATTCGTGGGTGAAGGTAAACATGTGGTGGCTCTGTCTACCGGTACTGCCGCAGTGCATCTGGCGTTGCTTGCCTGTGGCGTGAAGCCGGGGGATGAGGTGCTGGTACAGAGCTTTACCTTCTGTGCATCCTCGCATCCGATCACTTATCTGGGGGCTACACCTGTGTTCGTGGATTCGGAGGCGGATACTTGGAATATGGACCCTGTGTTATTGGAAGAGGCGATTCAAGATCGTATCGAGAAGACGGGAAAAACACCGAAAGCGATTGTCCCTGTGGCTTTATATGGGATGCCTTATAAGGTGGATGAGATTATGGCTGTCGCTGATCGGTATGGGATTCCGGTCATAGAGGATGCGGCGGAGGGTTTTGGCTCTCGTTATGATGGACGTATGTTGGGTACGTTTGGAAAATATGGGGTGCTGTCGTTCAATGGGAATAAGATGATTACGACCAGTGGCGGGGGTGCGTTGATTTGTCCGGACGGGGAGGCTAAGCAGGAGATCATGTTCTACGCTACGCAGGCTCGGGAGGCTTATCCGTATTACCAGCATGAGCGGATCGGGTATAATTACCGGATGTCGAATATTTGTGCGGGTATTGGGCGTGGTCAGATGACGGTGGCTGATGCTCATGTGGCTCATCATAAGCATACGTGTGATTTATACCGGGAACTGTTGAAGGATGTGAGAGGGATCACCTTGCATGAGAATCCTTCCGGTCGTTTTGATAGTAATTATTGGTTGAATACGATTGTCTTGGATCCTTTATTGAGGGTGAAAGGGCAGGAGAATGCTTATCAAGCAACGGTACAAGGTGCTGTTGGTGGTGCGGGCGGTGTGACTCATGCGGCGGTTAACGCACATACGGATTGCGAGCCGAATGCCAATGTCGAGGCGATGCGTGTGGGACTTGATGCGATGGGTATAGAATCCCGTCCTTTGTGGAAACCGATGCATAAGCAACCTGTTTATAGGGATTGCCCGGCTTATGTGAATGGGGTGAGCGAATCTTTGTTTAAGGTTGGGTTGTGCCTGCCTTCCGGCCCGTATGTAACGGATCGGGATATTGAGTATATCGTTGGAGGTATAAGGGGCTTGATTGAGCGTTGATTTTAACAGTTTTCATGAGCTAAATTCGTTTCAATGCGTAGGCCTAAGTAAAGGCTAATCATAAAGATTTTATTTTTGTTACGAGGAGGGTGTGTCATTTTGATGCACCTTTTTTTGTGTTCTTTAGCTGAACTTTTCCTTCGCCCCAAAGTCTTACTCTATTCGAGAGCGGAGTTTATGACCATGTGTGAGAGAGCTAGGATCGTGTTCCTACGCATTGGGTATTGGGAAAATATTGCAAATCGGCTCAAATATTGCGGTAAAGATACGACTATCGGCTCAATTTGAGCCGATAGTTGAAGGAAAATTAGTACTTTTGAGCCGATTTAGTGAAAGGAATGTTATGACTATCGAAACAGAAATCCTACAGGTATTGCACTATCATCCGCTATCAAATAGAGGAGCGATAGCTTCCATGCTGGTAAATGCACCAAGCGACAGCACCATGAAAAGACTCTTGGCTGATGCTGTCAGCAAAGGTCTTATAGAAGTGTATGGAAAAGGACCTGCTACCAAATACTCGCTTACTCCACAAGCTCAGGTAACGATGCCTTTGGATATTGATACCTATTTCAAGAATGAAATGGATGATCGTACTGTGCAGGAAAATTTCAATTTCGAACTCATAAAACAGATTCTGCCAAAGGTTTCACTTTTCACAGAAGAGGAATGTAAACGTTTGGATAAAGCTCAGTCCACTTTCAGAACCCACCTTGAAGAACTTTCTGAAACAGATTACAAAAAGGAGATGGAAAGACTGGGAGTTGACCTGTCGTGGAAATCTTCACAAATCGAGGGCAATACTTATTCCCTGCTAGAAACGGAGCGCCTGCTGAAAGAAAGACAGGAAGCTACTGGTAAGACAAGGGAAGAAGCTATCATGCTGCTCAATCACAAAGATGCGCTTGATTTTGTTCTCAATGTGCCCGACTATCTTAAGGAAATATCCGTCCACCGCATAGAGGACATCCATTCTTTACTGACCAAGGACTTAGGTGTGGAAAGAAACATACGACGCCGACGTGTGGGTATCACAGGTACGAACTATCGTCCCCTTGATAACGAGTTCCAGATTCGTGAGGCATTGGAAGATACCTGTAAACTTATCAATGGCAAAGACAATATCTTCGAGAAGTCATTACTTGCACTGGTTCTCCTTTCTTATATTCAGGCATTTTCGGATGGAAACAAACGTACTGCCCGTATCACAAGCAATGCCATACTGATAGCTAATGGTTATTGCCCAATCTCATTCAGAACGGTTGATTCCATAGACTACAAAAAAGCTATGCTGATATTCTATGAACAGAATAACATTGCCGCTTTCAAGAAGATATTCATAGAACAATTTGAATTTGCTGTCAAAACTTATTTTTGATTTCTTTTGTGAAAACTAACGGACTATTGTATTTACGAAACAACTTCTACTACTGAACAATTATAATTATGCCCCCGTCTTTCTTTCCCTTAGGGAGGATGAGAGAGACGGGGGCTTTTTTATGCTTCTAAACATGGAATGATAATTGGCTGGGATTTGGATAATCGCTAACTTGTCGGCGCTGAATCCGTGAAATTCCTTGCAGATTGTAAGCACCTACTAAATCATTCACGTTATGGAAATACATCTTGATAACTATTTGCCGGAATATCCTTCCTTCGTTTCCGGTATTCGCCGTGCTCCCGATCGCGGCTATTCGCTTACGCCCGCTCAAACAGAAACGGCATTGATGAACGCGCTTCGTTACATCCCTGTTGAATTACATGAGAAGCTAGCTCCTGAGTTCATGGAGGAATTATTGACCCGGGGACGGATCTATGGTTATCGTTACCGTCCGCAGGGAGACTTGAAAGCGAAGCCTATCTCTGAATATAAAGGTAAATGTATCGAGGGAAAGGCCTTTCAAGTAATGATCGATAATAACCTTTGCTTTGATATCGCTTTGTATCCTTATGAGTTGGTTACGTATGGCGAGACTGGGCAGGTCTGCCAGAATTGGATGCAATATCGTTTGATTAAGAAGTATTTGGAGGAGTTGACCGAGGAGCAGACCTTGGTGATTGAATCTGGGCATCCTCTGGGATTGTTTCATTCTAAGCCGGATGCCCCACGGGTGATTATCACGAACTCCATGATGGTGGGAATGTTCGATAACCAAAAGGATTGGCATGTCGCCGCCCAGATGGGAGTCGCTAATTATGGACAGATGACGGCCGGAGGTTGGATGTATATCGGCCCGCAAGGTATCGTACACGGTACGTTTAATACATTGTTGAATGCTGGACGTAAGAAATTAGGGATTCCACAAGATAAGGATTTGCGAGGCTATCTGTTTGTATCTTCCGGTTTAGGAGGAATGAGTGGCGCTCAACCTAAAGCCGCCGTGATTGCCGGTGCTGCCAGTATAATCGCCGAGGTAGACGCTTCCCGTATCGAGACACGCCGATGCCAAGGATGGGTCCAGCATGTGACGGATGATATGGGGAAAGCTTTCTCCTTAGCCGATGAGGCGATTCGTAAGAAAGAACCGATCTCTATCGCTTTTCATGGCAATATCGTGGATTTATTGGAATATGCCGATAAACAGGGGCTTTCCATCGACCTTTTGAGTGACCAGACCTCGTGTCATGCGGTCTATGAAGGTGGTTATTGTCCGGCAGGCGTGACGTTTGAGGAACGTACGGAATTATTGGCTCATCACCGGGAAGACTTTTGTGCTTTGGTCGATAAAACGTTGAAGCGACATTTCGAGGTGATCAAGCGTCTGGTTGCCCGGGGTACCTATTTCTTTGACTATGGGAACTCCTTCATGAAAGCGATCTATGATGCCGGTGTACATGAGATTTCCCGTAACGGTGTGGACGAGAAAGATGGTTTTATATGGCCTTCTTATGTGGAAGATATCATGGGGCCGGAATTATTTGATTATGGGTATGGCCCTTTCCGCTGGGTATGTTTAAGCGGTAAGCCGGAAGATTTGATTCGCACGGATCATGCGGCTATGGCGTGTATCGATCCGACTCGAAGAGGGCAGGATATGGATAATTATAATTGGATACGTGACGCGGAGAAGAACCGTTTGGTGGTGGGTACGCAAGCCCGGATCTTATATCAAGACGCTGAGGGGCGCTTGAAGATCGCCCTTGAGTTTAACCGAATGGTACGTGATGGGGAGGTAGGCCCGATTATGTTGGGACGAGACCATCATGACGTGAGCGGTACGGATTCTCCATTCCGTGAGACCTCTAATATACGGGACGGGAGCAATGTGATGGCTGATATGGCGGTGCAGTGCTTCGCCGGAAATGCCGCCCGGGGTATGAGCTTAGTCGCTCTTCATAATGGTGGAGGGGTTGGTATCGGTAAGGCGATAAACGGAGGTTTCGGTATGGTTCTCGATGGTAGTGAGCGGGTGGACGAGATACTTCGCTCTGCTATGATATGGGACGTGATGGGGGGTGTCGCCCGTCGCTCATGGGCTCGTAACCCGAATGCGATGCGTACGAGCGCTACTTTCAATGAGAACCGTGGCGAACAGTATCATATTACCCTCCCGTATATCCCGGAGAGGGCGTTTATTCATGAAATCGTACAAACATCATTAAATAAAAAGGTATGAGTACTTGGAATAAGATTATGGAATGTGTCCCTAACTTCAGTGAAGGACGGGATCTGGAGAAGATAGATAAGATCGTAGCGCCTTTCCGGGCTAAGACGGGTGTTAAACTGTTGGACTATAGTAATGATGAGGATCACAATCGCTTGGTTGTTACCGTGGTAGGGGAGCCAGTCGCTTTAAAACAAGCCGTATTGGAGGCCATTGGAGTTGCCGTTGAGCTGATCGATTTAAACAAGCATAGCGGTCAACATCCTCGAATGGGGGCCGTAGATGTGGTTCCTTTTATACCGATTCGCGGATGTACGATGGAAGAGGCGATCGCCTTGTCTAAGGAAGTAGGGGAGGAAGTGGGCGCTCGTTATGCCGTGCCGGTCTTCTTATATGAGAAATCGGCTTCCGCCCCTTACCGGGAGAATCTGGCGGCGATCCGTAAAGGAGAGTTTGAGGGGATGGCAGAGAAAATCCATCAACCGGAGTGGAAACCTGATTTTGGTCCGGCCGAAAGACATCCGACAGCCGGTACGGTCGCCATAGGAGCCCGCATGCCTTTGGTCGCCTATAATGTGAACTTAGGAACGAACCAATTGCGGATCGCTACGGATATAGCGAAGAAAATCCGTTTCATCGGCGGAGGTTTACGCTATTGTAAAGCGATGGGGGTTGAGTTGAAGGAACGTGGTATCGTACAGGTCTCTATTAATATGACCGATTATACCCGTACGGCCTTGTACCGGGCCTTCGAGTTAGTTCGTATCGAAGCTCGCAGATATGGTGTTCCGGTGGTGGGGAGCGAGATTATCGGCTTGGTTCCTATGGAGGCGTTGATCGATACGGCCTCTTACTATTTGGGATTGGAGGATTTCTCAATGAATCAGGTGCTGGAAGCTCGTATTATGGAATAGCGTATGGAGAATAGCAAGATATTAATCAGGAATGCTGCCCAGATCGTCACTTGTCATGGGGATAAGGCACGACGGGGAGCGGAGATGTCTGATTTAGGCGTTATCGAGGATGGAGCCGTAGCGATGTCTGATGGGGTTATTACGCATGTAGGACCTACGGAGGAGGTACTTCGAAACATCCATGCGGAGGATTATTTGGAGATTCGGGCGGAGAACCAAGCGGTGTTACCCGGATTTGTTGATAGCCATACGCATTTTATCTTTGGCGGTTACCGGGAGGAGGAGTTCTCTTGGCGATTGCGGGGAGATAGTTATATGTCGATCATGGAGCGTGGTGGAGGTATCGTGAATACGATGAAAGCTACCCGTGAAAGTGATTTCGATACACTATGGGACAGAGGGGAAGAACGTTTGGATGAGTTATTCTCCATGGGTGTTACCACGGTGGAGGGGAAAAGTGGTTATGGTTTGGATTTGCAAACAGAATTAGTTCAGCTTCGTGTCATGTCGGACCTGAATGAGTCTCATCCGATGGATGTCGTATCGACCTTTTTGGGAGCTCATGCTGTTCCTCCTGAATTTGCCGGTCGTACGGACGATTATGTGGATTATATGATCGAGGAAGTGCTTCCTGTCATCCGAGCCGAACATACGGTTACGTTTTGTGATGTGTTTTGTGAGAAAGGCGTTTTCTCGTTAGAACAGAGTGAGCGCTTGCTTCGTGCCGCCCGTCATCATCGTTTTAAATTGAAGATGCATGCGGATGAGATCGTTCCTTTCGGAGGGGCGGAACTGGCGGCCTCCTTGAAGTGTGTAAGTGCTGATCATTTATTACATATATCGGATACAGGCATCAAACGTCTGGCAAGAGCGGGTGTCGTAGCTACCTTACTTCCGCTGACTGCCTTTTCCTTGAATGAGCCGTATGCGCCTGCCCGGAAAATGATAGATGCCGGTTGCGCGGTGGCTTTAGCTTCCGATCTAAATCCGGGAAGTTGTTTCTCGGCCTCGATCCCGATGATGATAGCTTTGGCCTGTATCTATATGAAGATGACCCCTGAAGAAGCGGTAACGGCATTGACCATTAATGGAGCCGCAGCTGTGGGACGTGCCTCCGAGATTGGAAGTATCAGCGTGGGAAAACGTGCGGACGTGATCTTGCTGAAATATCCGTCTTATAAGTTCCTACCTTATCATGTGGGAATGAATCTCGTGGATACCGTAATTAAGGATGGGGAACTTTATATGATGTAAGATAAGAATTGTTGAATCATTTAAATCAAAATACTATGTTAGCAGACTTGACAATTAAAGATTTTTTGGCGGAAACGGCGGGTAGTGCTCCCGTTCCCGGTGGTGGAAGTATATCTGCCTTGAATGGCGCTATAGCGGCAGCTTTGACAGAGATGGTGGCCCATCTGACTGTTGGCAAAAAGAAATATGCGGAAGTGGAAGGACAAATGAAAACGATCGCTATCGAGGCGGCTTTGATCCGTGAGCGTCTTACTGAATATATTGATAAGGACAGCGAGGCTTATGATCGTGTATTCTCAGCTTTTAAGTTGCCGAAAGAAACGCCTGACGAACAGGTGATCCGTACGAATGCGATACAGAGCGCTACTAAAGAGGCGGCTATTGTTCCGATGAGGGTGGCGGAGGAGATCGGTTCCGTAATGGAGACGATTATCTATGTGGCTCACAAAGGTAATCAGAATGCCGTCACGGATGCTTGCGTGGCGATGATGGCTGCCCGTACTTGTGTATTGGGGGCTTTATTGAATGTCCGAATTAACTTAACGTCCATCCAAGACGAGGTGTTCGTCGGAAAGATGCGGAAGAAAGCGGATGAACTGGAGGCGAACGCTATCCGTGTAGAGCAAAAGTTATTGGATTGGGTGAAGACTAAATTATAGCATATGAGTAATGTTTATTATGTGGGTTCCGAGCCTCTCTCTTTTGAGGGAATCGAACGGATACTTACTCAAAATATGAAGTTGGAGCTTTCACCCGAGGTGAAGGAGCGCATCCAGCGTTGCCGGGATTACTTGGATCATAAAATCGAGCAGCAGGAGGGGCCTTTGTATGGGATTACTACCGGTTTCGGTTCCTTATGTAATAAGAATATCTCTCCGGACGAATTGAGCACCTTGCAAGAGAACTTGGTGAAAAGTCATGCCTGTAGCGTAGGGGATGAGGTAAGTCCGGTGATCGTCCGTTTGATGATGTTATTGAAAGCGCATGCCCTTTCGTTGGGGCATAGTGGCGTACAGGTGATCACCGTACAACGTATTCTGGACTTTTTCAATAATGACGTGCTTCCGATCGTGTATGATCGTGGCTCTTTAGGCGCTTCCGGTGATTTGGCGCCTCTGGCGAATTTGTTCCTGCCTCTGATCGGCGTGGGTGACGTTTATTATAAGGGCCGCAAACGGGAAGCGATCAGCGTATTGGACGAGTTCGCTTGGAAGCCTGTGAAGTTGAAAAGCAAGGAGGGGTTAGCTTTATTGAACGGTACGCAATTTATGAGCGCCAATGGCGTATTCGCCTTGATGCGTGCGTTTAGCCTGTCCAAGAAAGCGGATCTGATCGCTGCTTTATCCTTGGAGGCTTTCGATGGGCGTATCGATCCTTTCATGGATTGTATCCAGCAGATGCGTCCGCATCCCGGACAAATCGAGACCGGGGCCGCTTTTCGACGGCTATTGGAGGGAAGTGAGTTAATCGCCCGGAAAAAGGAACATGTTCAGGACCCGTATTCATTCCGTTGTATCCCTCAAGTGCATGGGGCTACGAAAGACGCTATCAATTATGTGGCGAATGTCCTGCTTACCGAAGTAAATTCCGTGACGGATAACCCGACGATCTTCCCGGAGGAGGATAAGATTATTTCCGGCGGTAATTTCCATGGTCAGCCCTTGGCGATTTCTTATGATTTCTTGGCGATTTCCTTGGCTGAGTTAGGAAATATATCGGAACGTCGTGTCGCTCAATTAATCATGGGTTTGCGGGGATTGCCTGAGTTCTTGGTCGCTAATCCCGGCCTAAACTCCGGTTTCATGATCCCTCAATATGCGGCTGCTAGTATGGTAAGCCAGAATAAGATGTATTGCTATGCGGCGAGCAGCGATTCTATCGTGTCCAGTAATGGGCAAGAGGATCATGTGAGTATGGGGGCGAATGCGGCGACGAAGTTGTTTAAGATCATGGACAACTTGGATCATATCTTGGCGATCGAGTTGATGAATGCGGCACAAGGAATCGAGTTCCGTCGTCCGGCTAGGACTTCCCCGATATTAGAGAAGTTCTTGAAGGATTACCGGAAAGAGGTGCCATTTATCGATGAGGATATTATCATGTACACGGAAATACATCGTACGGTGGCGTTTATTCGTAGGAAAGACTTTGTATATTAATGAATATCGTTAATAGAGGTTAGAAATCCAGCTGAATCTCCTATTCGGCTGGATTATTTTGTATTTTCGCCGTCAATCTAAACACAATCGATCTACTTTATGCAAAATGTAACAAATCCTACCGTGAAAACACACGTAGTTTGGCTGGATGTCGTACGCTTGATAGCCATGTTTACTGTTGTTTGCTGTCATTGTACAGACCCGTTTAATTTCTATCCCGGAGATTCTCCGATTATTGGGGATATTAAGTTTTGGGGAGCTGCCTATGGGGCTTTTCTTCGTCCTTGTGTACCTCTGTTCGTTATGATTACGGGAGCCTTGTTGCTACCGGTCCGGGAAGAGACTTCTGTTTTCTATAAGAAAAGGATATTGCGTGTATTCTGGCCTTTCTTGATTTGGTCTGTTATTTATAATTTATTTCCTTGGTTTACGGGACTGCTTGGTTTGAGGCCGGAACTTATTCTTGATTTCTTCCCTTATTCGGGAGAAGAGGTGACTCATCAATCGTTGAGCGTATCTTTAGACTATATCGCCCAGATACCGTTCAATTTCTCATTGTTGGATGTACATATGTGGTATATCTATTTATTGATTGGCTTATATCTCTATTTGCCGATCTTCTCCGCTTGGGTGGAGAAAGCGTCGGAAAAGGCGAAGCTATGGTTTTTGGTTGGTTGGGGTGTTACCCTGTTCATCCCTTATTACCGGGAGTTTGTATCGCCTTATATCTGGGGAGGATGTTCTTGGAATGAGTTCAATATGCTTTATTATTTCGCCGGGTTTAACGGTTACTTGCTTTTGGGGCATTATCTGCGGAATCATGATTGGTCGTCAGGAAAGATCGTTGGGATAGGCATTCCTATGTTTGTCGTAGGCTATGCCATTACTTTCTTCGGTTTCCGCTATACGACCGCTTTGCCTGCTTACACGGAGGAACAGTTAGAGTTATTCTTTTATTATTGTTCTCCCAATGTGGTGATGATGACGATTCCTATCTTCTTACTGGCGAAGAAGGTAAATGTTAAGTCGGATACGATTAAGCGAATGTTGGCGAACTTAACCATATGCGGTTTCGGTATCTATATGGTACATTATTTCTTTACGGGACCCAGTGTGCTGTTGGCGAGAGCCTTGAATATCCCATTGGGTTTACAGATTCCTGCCGCTTCTGTGGTAGCATTCGCTGTATCTTGGTTGATCGTATTGGGTATCAGGAAGATTTGCGGTAAGAAAGCCAAGTATATTGTGGGCTGAATTTATACGTACGTTCGCATAGGCTGATACGTATATAGGCGTAGGCCCATGCGAGCGTACGTGTAGGACGATACGTATATACGTGCGAGACCACACGTATATACGTATAAATCATCTTTATTTCTTGGTTACAATCACTCGCTCTGTCGGAGCCAGATGCTCGTTGCGATAGTCTATTTGCTTGACTACATTCTCGGCCAATTCTTGGAATGCCTTACCTGTGATCGAGTCCGGGTTCAACGCTACCGGCTTACCTTGATCTCCTCCTTCACAGATACTTTGTACGATAGGAATCTGTCCCAGTAACGGCACGTTCAGTTCCTCAGCTAGGCGTTTACAACCTTCCTTTCCGAATATATAATATTTGTTTTCCGGTAATTCCGCTGGGGTAAACCAAGCCATATTCTCGATCAATCCTAAAACAGGGACATTAACCTTATCTCCGGTGAACATGCTGATACCCTTACGAGCGTCCGCTAAAGCAACCTCTTGCGGCGTACTTACCACCACGGCTCCGGTTATCGCTAGTGTTTGTACCATTGTCAAATGGATATCACTCGTTCCGGGAGGTAAATCAATTAAGAAATAATCAAGCTCACCCCAGTTGGCGTCGCCGATCAATTGCTTCAATGCGTTGCTAGCCATTGCTCCACGCCATAGGACTGCGTCGTTTTTATTTACGAAGAAGCCGATGGATAACATCTTGACACCATAATTTTCGGCCGGCTTGATCAGTTCCCTGCCCTCTACCTCTTCCATATAAGGGCGAGCCTCTTCTAGGTTGAACATCTTGGGTTGGGACGGCCCGAATATATCGGCATCCAGCAATCCTACCTTATATCCTTGTAAAGCCAATGCGACAGCCAGATTAGCGGCAACGGTACTTTTACCAACTCCTCCTTTACCGGAAGATACGGCGATAATATTTTTTACTTGCGGTAATAATTTATCCGGTTCCGGGCGAGCTAACTGACGGGCTTTTACCGTGATGTTTCCCTTGATATTCACCTCCGGGCTTACATAGGTTAAGATAGCTGTCTCCGCGGCTTTTACTACGGAACGGATAAACGGATCATTTGGTTTCTCGAATAATAACGAGAAGGTGACATTCATACCATCGATACGAATGTTGTCTTCTACGAGGCCCATGGAAACGATGTCCTTTCCCGTACCCGGGTAACGAACGTTCTTCAACGCCTCAATAATCAGATTCGGATAGATTGTCATATCTGTTGATTTTTTTAAGTCATTCTTTTATTTACCAGAAGCCAAAGCGCTTCGTTTACTGCGATTAAAGCTACGATAAGGATCTAACTCTATTTCTACGTCAGGTTCCACCAATCGTTCCCTTTCTTCACAAACAAACTTGATGTATTTGATGTTTAATCCACGATCCAGCCATTGTTGCTCGTAATAGGTCTTGATGGATAAGATCTCATCCGCCAGATTGGAATGATATAGGTCGTCTGTACTGAACAATACGGGATAATGGTTCGCTTTTACCATCTCGCACGTATAGGTATACATAAAGTTACTGTCCGTTTTTAAATGGATAATACCATCTCCGGAAAGGATTTCCCGATACATTTTCATGAAACGGGTTCCGGTCAGACGCTTATTGACCTTTTTCATTTGAGGGTCCGGAAATGTGATCCAGATCTCGGCTACTTCGCCCGGAGCGAAGAAATAGGAAATCAATTCGATACTCGTACGTAGGAAAGCCACGTTACTCATCCCGGCTTCCAGCGATTCTTTCGCTCCGGTCCACATACGTGCTCCCTTGATATCGACACCAATAAAATTCTTATTTGGGAAAAGCTTTCCCAAACCTACGGTATATTCCCCTTTTCCACATCCCAATTCCAAAACAATAGGATGGTCGTTCTTGAAAAAACGTTCATGCCACTGTCCTTTCATATCAAACCCTTTTTCTTGTAGGGCGGCGAAAGGGTATTGGAATACGTGCGGATAGCCCGCCATATCGTCAAACTTAGCTAATTTATTCTTTCCCATGTCGCGAAGATAATACTTAAAAAAATGCTTTTTACGTTTTTTCTACTGTTTTAGATAGGGGTTTTTATGCGTTGGCGAGTCTTTTGAACATATAGGCTGTCAGAAGTTTTATTTGAAAGTGGAGTTGTAACGAATAAAAAAGGATATGTTGAGAGTATTTTTTAGATGCCCGATATTTAAGAATCCGAGGTTTGTCGGATTTGTTTGGTTTGCGACGGCCCTTGTCGCTTGCTTATTGAAATTACCTGTGGGAAGGACTTATAATAACTTTATGATTTATAGGGCTTCCTTTTTCCATGCGTTAGAGTTGAAAGACCTTTATATATATTATCCGAATGAATACCACGACCGGTTTTTATACGGGATCCCTTTTACGGCTATAATAGCGCCTTTCTCCCTCTTCTCTCCTTATATCGGGATGTTGCTATGGTGTCTCGCGAATAGCTTGCTGCTTTATATGGCTATCCGTAAACTCGGATTGGCGGATTGGAAACAGGCGTTTGTCATTTGGGTATGCTTGAATGAGTTATTTACGTGTGTTCTTATGCAGCAATTTAACATAGCCATAGCCGGCATGATTTTATTCTCGTTTATTTTTATTGAGCGGAAACAGGAGTTTTGGGCGGCGCTAATGATTGTCTTGGGTACGATGACTAAGATTTATGGCATTGTCGGTCTTGCTTTCCTGCTATTCTCAAAACGCCGGATCGCCTTTTTGAAAGGACTTATTTTCTGGGGCATAGTCTTGTATGTTCTTCCGATGTTATATACGTCTCCTCAATATGTGGCAAGTCAATACGTGAAATGGTATGAGGTACTTCTCGATAAGAATGTAGAGAATTTATTTACTCCTTATACAAATATCTCTTTGTTGGGGATGGTTCGTAAGATTTTGGGAGTCAATACGTATAGTGATCTCTGGTTGGTTATCCCCGGGCTACTTTTATTTATTGCTCCTTATTTTAGGATAAATCAATATGATAACCGGCGGTTCCGCATGCATTTTCTTTGCTCTACTCTTTTGTTCATGGTTCTTTTTAGCTCCGGAACAGAGAATAGCGGATATTTGGGAGCCATGATAGCCGTCTGCCTTTGGTATATAGGTACGCCTACCCGTAAGACGACTCCTGTCTTGAATACGGTACTATTCGTTTTCTGTTTTATTCTTACATCCCTTTCCCCTACAGATATATTTCCCTGTTATATCCGGAAAACGTATGTTATTCCTTATGCGTTGAAAGCACTACCTTGTGTGTTGATCTGGTTTAAGATCGTATGGGAGCAATTGACATTGGATTTTTCAGAGCCGCTTCATCGGCCGAAGACTCTCCCGGGTAAAGAGGAGGCGATCGACCTTATCTTGCCTTGTTATAACCCACAAGAAGGCTGGGAACGTTTGATGATCGAGAAACATGCGGAATTGGTAAAGATGCTTAAAGGTCGCTCACTTCGTTTTATCGTCGTGAATGACGCTTCGAAGAGAGGATTTACGAAGGATGCGGTGGGACGTCTTCTGGAGGCTCTCCCTGATACGATGATCGTAAGTTATGATACGAATAAGGGAAAAGGAGCCGCTGTTAGGGCTGGCTTGTCTCATTCCACTTCATCCATTACTTTATATACGGATTATGATTTTCCGTATGAGACGGATTCTATCTGCCGGATGGTAGAATGGTTGGAATCGGGATATGATGTCGTTATCGCCGTGCGGAATCATACTTATTATACCCATTTAAGTACTCGAAGAAAGATTATGAGTTATGCTTCCCGTATATTGAATTTTACGCTTCTAGGATTAACGCATACGGATGCTCAAGGAGGTTTGAAAGGTTTTAACCAGCGGGGAAAATCGTTCTTGGCCTCAACTCAGGTGAATCGCTTTTTATTTGATACGGAGTTTATTTATAAGGCTTCGCAGGAGTCGGATGTACTTATTAAAGACATGCCCGCTGATTTGCGGGATAACGTTCATCTTCCCAATATGCGTCGTGGAGTCCTTGCGGAAGAATTAAAGAACTTATTTTTAATCGCTTGGAGAGGGTAGGAGGATTACAGGGTTGTTAATAACCCTGTTGAAAACCCTGTGAATAACGGAAAAAGAACAAAAGAAAAAAGAGATACCTATTAATAGGTATCTCTCTCTTTTTGCTCTTCCTCTTGGACTTGAACCAAGGACCCTCTGATTAACAGTCAGATGCTCTAACC
>ERZ791881.46-NODE-46-length-150727-cov-18.135228_pt1 | contig 150727 bp, 130 predicted proteins | sample MGYA00510161_ERZ791881 | MGnify/ENA primary metagenome ERZ791881 (study PRJEB30046, sample SAMN00792073) | human gut metagenome | study: EMG produced TPA metagenomics assembly of the A metagenome-wide association study of gut microbiota in type 2...
AAGTAGCTCAGTTGATAGAGCATTAGCCTTCCAAGCTGAGGGTCGCGGGTTTGAGTCCCGTCTTCCGCTCTTTGAAAATATTATTAATCCGTTGGGCAAATACCAGAGTGGCCAAATGGGGCAGACTGTAAATCTGCTGGCTTACGCCTTCGGTGGTTCGAATCCATCTTTGCCCACAAAAAATTGCGGAAGTAGCTCAGTTGATAGAGCATTAGCCTTCCAAGCTGAGGGTCGCGGGTTTGAGTCCCGTCTTCCGCTCTTCTGAAAAGACCATGAATCTCATGGTCTTTTTTTTATTTTACCCCTTCAATATTTAATAAAATCAAACGGAAAGCACACCTTTCGATTTTAATCACTATCTTAGGTTTAGAAATTTATCTAACCAACTATTAAAGACTAAACCATTATGAAGAACTTCAGAATTGAATCATTAATCCTTGCAATCGGATTGTTATTGCTGGGAATTTGCATCCAAAAAGGATTTAAATCGTTCGCAGAACGCGACCGAAGCGTAAATGTCAAAGGACTTGCAGAAATGGAAGTACCGGCCGATAAGGTCACATGGCCACTTATGTACAAAAGCTTAGGCAACGACTTGAATGCTCTATACGACAATATAAAGAACTCAAATAAAATCATTACTCAGTTTCTTATAGAAAAAGGTATAGACGAGAAAGAAATCAGCATTAATGCCCCTGAAATCATTGACCTAAAAGCTGAACGATACAGTAATAATGACAATAATCCCTACCGATACAACGTTACAACTGTCATTACAGTAACTTCAAATAAAGTAGATTTAGTAAGAAGCCTTATAGCAGAACAAGGTGAATTGCTAAAAAGAGGTATTGCAGTAACAGGAGGCGACTACCGGTACAATGTGCAGTATGAATACACGGGACTTAATTCTATCAAACCTCAAATGATAGAAGAAGCAACCAAGAATGCACGTCAGGCTGCGGAAAAATTTGCAAAAGACTCGGAAAGCGAACTAGGAAAAATACGGCACGCCAATCAAGGACAGTTCACTATTACAGATCGTGACGCCAATACTCCTTATATTAAGAAAGTACGTGTAGTTACGACTATTGATTATTCGTTAGAAGATTAACAGATTAATCAGACATCAAAAGAATAAGAAGCAGAGCTCGCGTGCAAAACAATCCACCTGCACGCGAGTTTTTTTATAAACCCACAACACTTCTCCCCTATCTTCCTCCATGAGAAGAAGCCAAATACCCAAACCTGCTTATACAAGAATCCAACTATAAACATAAAGTAAGACTGGAAGCATAACCTAACACAGCCTAACCAGAAATTCCCAATATCTCTTAAAGTTTATATCAAAAAAATCATGAAATGTTGTATCATTCAGGATTTTATTGTACTTTTGCAGCCGATTTATATAAACAATATAAAGTCTAACACAATTAGTTATTTACAAACAATTTATTAATTTAATGGAAAACTTAAAAAACATTGCTCCTATTGAAGATTTCAACTGGGATGCTTATGAAAGCGGTGATGCAGTAACCAACGTAAGCAAAGAAGAACTTGAAAAAGCTTATGACAGCACCTTGAACAAGGTTAACGACCGTGAGGTTGTAGATGGTACTGTAATCGCAATGAACAAACGCGAAGTTGTAGTTAACATTGGCTACAAATCAGACGGTATCATTCCGTTGAGCGAATTCCGTTACAATCCTGATTTGAAAGTTGGTGATACTGTAGAAGTATACATCGAAAACCAGGAAGACAAAAAAGGACAGTTGATCCTGTCACACAAGAAAGCTCGTGCTACTCGTTCTTGGGATCGTGTTAACGCAGCTCTTGAAAATGAAGAAATCATTAAGGGTTACATCAAGTGCCGCACTAAGGGTGGTATGATCGTTGACGTATTCGGTATCGAAGCATTCTTGCCGGGTTCTCAGATCGATGTTAAACCTATCCGTGACTACGATGTATTCGTAGGAAAGACTATGGAATTCAAAGTTGTTAAAATCAACCAGGAATTCAAAAACGTTGTTGTTTCTCACAAAGCTCTTATCGAAGCTGAACTTGAACAGCAGAAGAAAGAAATCATCGGTAAACTTGAAAAAGGACAAGTACTGGAAGGTACTGTTAAAAATATCACATCATACGGTGTATTCATCGACCTTGGCGGCGTAGACGGTTTGATTCACATCACTGACCTGTCTTGGGGCCGTGTAAGCGATCCGAAAGAAGTTGTAGAACTCGACCAGAAGTTGAACGTTGTTATCCTTGACTTCGATGACGAAAAGAAACGTATCGCTCTTGGTTTGAAACAACTGACTCCGCACCCATGGGATGCTTTGGATGCTAACTTGCAGGTAGGTGACAAGGTGAAAGGTAAAGTAGTCGTTATGGCTGACTACGGTGCATTCATCGAAATCGCTCCGGGCGTAGAAGGTTTGATCCACGTATCTGAAATGTCTTGGTCACAGCACTTGCGTTCTGCTCAGGACTTCATGAAGGTAGGTGACGAAGTAGAAGCTGTTATCCTGACACTTGACCGTGACGAACGTAAGATGTCTTTGGGTATCAAACAGCTGAAACAAGATCCATGGGAAACTATCGAAGAAAAGTATCCTGTAGGTTCCAAGCACACTGCAAAAGTTCGTAACTTCACTAACTTCGGTGTATTCGTAGAAATCGAAGAAGGTGTTGACGGCTTGATCCACATCTCTGACCTTTCTTGGACTAAGAAAGTAAAACACCCGTCAGAATTTACTCAGATTGGTGCTGACATCGAAGTTCAGGTATTGGAAATCGACAAAGAAAACCGTCGTTTGAGCCTTGGTCACAAACAGTTGGAAGAAAATCCATGGGATGTATTCGAAACTGTATTTACTGTAGGTTCTATCCACGAAGGTACTATCATCGAAATGTTGGATAAAGGTGCTGTAGTAGCATTGCCTTACGGTGTTGAAGGTTTCGCAACTCCGAAACACTTGGTTAAGGAAGATGGTTCACAGGCTCAGTTGGATGAAAAACTGGAATTCAAAGTAATCGAATTCAACAAAGACGCTAAGAGAATCATCTTGTCTCACAGCCGTATTTTCGAAGATGCAGCAAAAGCTGAAGAAAAAGCAGAAAAGAAAGCTACAAAGAAATCATCTAAGAAAGAAGAAGCTCCTATGATTCAGAACCAGGCTGCTTCTACAACTTTGGGTGACATCGATGCATTGGCTGCTTTGAAAGAACAATTGGAAGGTAAGAAATAATTCTTAAATTCTAGATATCAGGAAAAGGGATTGTGCTAAGCACAGTCCCTTTTTTTATACCTTAAGCCTTGATTAACCTCAATCGTATTCCCTCATTTTATTTAAAATCTTTCTACCCATATTTTCGGTTCTCCATTAATATACCTATCTTTGTTTATATGGAAAAATTCGAAGTAAACATATTAGGATGTGGATCGGCACTACCGACAACCCGGCACATGGCAACCTCACAAGTCATAAACATCCGGGAAAAGCTATTTATGATCGACTGCGGAGAAGGTACTCAAATCCAGCTACGCCGCTCACGATTAAAATTCAGCAGGTTAAACCATATATTTATCTCTCACTTACATGGAGATCATTGTTTTGGACTAATTGGACTGATTTCTACATTCGGTATGCTGGAACGTACAGCCGACTTACACATTTATTGTCATCCGGAGCTGGAAAAACTGCTTACACCGCATATAGACTTTTTCTGTAAAGGCATGCCATATAAAGTTATATTTCATACCTTTAACCCAAGCGAGCAAACAATCATATACGATGACCGTTCCGTTACGGTAGAAACAATTCCATTGCGCCACCGTCTGCCTACTTGTGGATTTATCTTCCGTGAAAAACCAACTCAAAACCACATCAAACGTGATATGATAGACTTCTATCATATTCCTGTATGTATGATAAACCGAATAAAAAACGGAGAAGACTATGTAACAGAAGAAGGAACGGTTATTCCCAATGAACGACTCACAACTCCTTCCGATCCCCCACGCTCTTATGCCTACTGCTCCGATACTGCATATCTTCCACGCATTACAGAACAGATAAAAGGTATAGACTTACTGTTCCACGAAGCGACTTTCGCGAAAACAGAGGCAGCCCGAGCCAAACAAACCATGCACTCTACAGCCGAACAAGCCGCAACGATTGCCCGCGATGCACAAGTCAAGCGGTTGATTATAGGACATTTCTCTGCAAGATATGAAGATGAGGCACATCTACTTCAAGAGGCACAGAGTATCTTTCCAGAAACAATACTGGCACAAGAAAACATGAACATCACTCTTTAATGAGAATGTTAATAAAATCCAACCAACTTAAACCCTATTGCCTAGACAACAATCCAAACAACTGAAATAAAGAATCGAACAATATGAATACATACAACGAGGAAGATGTAATCAATCGACTGCAATATCCGGAAACTCAACGTGCTGCTTTCGGAGAAGTAGTAAAAGCATACAGTGAGCAACTGTACTGGCAAATCAGGCGAATGGTTCTCTCCCATGATGATGCAAATGATTTATTACAAAATACCTTCATCAAAGCGTGGAGCAACTTAAATTATTTCCGGGGAGAAGCTAAACTTTCTACCTGGCTATACCGTATTGCCCTAAACGAAAGCCTGAACTTTCTCAACAAGCAACGCGCACAGAATCAACTTTCGATTGATGATGAAGAAGCGATGGCCTTAAACAAACTGGAAAGTGATCCCTATTTTGATGGTGATCATACACAGCTTCTATTTGAAAAAGCAATTCAAACGCTTCCAGAAAAACAACGTATAGTGTTTAACCTGAAATATTTCCAGGAAATGAAATATGAAGAGATATCCGAAATTCTGGGAACAAGTGTGGGAGCCCTTAAAGCTTCTTATCATCATGCCGTAAAAAAAATAGAAGAATTTTTAAGCCAAAACGATTAAACCTTATGAGCAAACAGCTATCTAATATAATAAAGGAGGGTAACATACTATGAAGGAAGATAAAGATTTACTGAAGAAATATGGAAAGAAGAATCCTTTCACTGTTCCAGAAGGATATTTCCAGGATTTTAGCGAGAAACTGATGGAGCAACTTCCTGAAAAAGAAGTTATGCCTGAACCAGAAATCAGAATGTGGGATCGCATCAAACCATGGGTTTACATGGCTGCCATGTTTGTAGGTCTGATGTTCACTGTACGCGCTTTCGTAGGCGAACAACCTTCATCACAAAGCACAGATATGGAAATTGGAAATTATACAGAAATACCAGACGAATACCTCGATCCGATCGTCAATCAGACAATGATGGATGACTACGAATTATATCAATACTTAACCGAAGCTGACAACAATATTTACAACTAAAGAAAAATTAGACCAGACATGAAAAAACTATTTTATATTTTGGCTCTTTTCATAGGCTTCTGCAGTAGTGTATATGCGCAGAAGGCTAAACTGAGTAAAGAAGAGTTCCGTAATATACAAGAAAAGTTCATTACCGAAAAGGCAAACCTTACAACCAAAGAAGCCAAACAGTTTTTCCCGCTTTATTTTGAACTACAGGATAAAAAAACTGCCTTAAACAAAGAAGCCTGGAAAAAGATAAGAAAAGGTAAAGAAGAAAATGTAAGTGAAAGTGAATACGGTCAGTTGATAGAAGACGTTATAGAAACACGTATCCAAATTGATAAGCTTGACTTAGAATATGTCCGTAAATACAAAAAAATTCTTTCTGCCAAGAAAATTTTTGAAATACAGCGAGCTGAAATGAAATTTCACCGAGAGCTCCTGAAACCTAAAAAGAAAAAATAAAAAGACTCCATCAGAATTTTTATTGATATCGTACACTTACACAATAAAAGACCGGATGATGTACCCAACGAATACATATCCGGTTTTTTTATTATAGGCACTATAAAATATTTTGTGTAAATGGGAAATACGGGATTCAAGTTTGAGTCTCGTATTTTTTATTTACCAGATTTGCAAAATGAAGAAGATTATGAAAGAAAAGAATCAAGTAGTGCCCGATGAGGTGTTAAGCAAGGAGTTCCTTAGCCAGTTCAAGACAGAAGCGGATGTGAGCAAGTTTCTGAAACAGTTGCATGCCCAGGTGCTGGAGAAGATGCTTGAAGGCGAAATGGACGCCCATTTGGGCTATGAAAAGAATTCTGTGACAGGGAACAATACCGGCAACTCACGGAATGGCAGTTATCCGAAGAAAATCCAGACCGAACATGGAGAGTCTGTCATTTCTATTCCACGTGACCGTAACGGCCAGTTTGAGCCGATAGCAGTGCCCAAACATGAAAGTCGTGGACTTTCTATAGAAAAGCTCGTTATCTCCCTATACGCCAAAGGAATGAGCGTTTCTGACATAGAGGAAGAGATGCGTGAGATTTATGAAATAGAGCTCTCTACATCGGCCATTTCCATCATTACCAACAAAGTCAATCAGGCTGCCCAGGAGTGGCAGAACCGTCCCCTTGATCCTGTTTACCTGATAGTCTGGATGGACGGTATTGTCTTCAAGGTACGGGATAACGGCAAGATCATAAACAAGACCGTTTACCTTTGCGTCGGACTGAAACAGAACGGCCTGAAGGAAGTTCTTGGCATGTGGGTCGGCAAATCGGAAAGCTCTTCTTTCTGGATGGGCGTCCTGACCGACTTAAAAGCCCGTGGAGTGCAGGATATACTGATTACCTGTACCGACAATCTGAATGGATTTACGGATACTATCCGCAGTATATTCCCTCAGTCATCCACTCAAATCTGTGTGGTACATCAGATCAGAAACTCCTGTAAATATGTCGTTTATAAGGATAAGAAAGAGTTTACGGCGGATATGAAGAATATCTATAATGCACCCAATAAAGAGGTTGCAGCCACGGAACTTGACAATCTGGAAAAGAAATGGGGAGGAAAGTATCTATATGCCATACTTTCATGGAGAAACAACTGGGATGACCTGACTGTTTTCTTCCAGTTCCCGCTGGAAATCAGGAAAATAATCTATACTACAAATCTCATTGAAAACCTGAACGGAAAAATCAGAAAGTACACGAAATCAAAGCTTTCATTCCCTTCCGACGATGCAGTCAAAAAGACCGTGTATCTTTCACTTATGGAGATTGAAAAGAAATGGACAATGCCTATTTCAAACTGGGGCTTGATTATGAATCAATTTATGCTTATGTTTGAAAACAGAATCCAGATATAAGAACAAACTTACAGCTGAATCCTGTTTCCATTTACACAAAATTCTGGACAGTGTCTTATTATACAATGTACAGAATATTACAAACCTTTTTTCTTTGCTTCGTTCCACACTGCATCCATTTCCTCCAACGTCATGTCAGTGAGATTCCGCCCTTGTTTGATGGTATGCTCCTCCAAATAGTTGAAACGCCGGATAAATTTCTGATTGGTATGTTCCAGTGCATTATCGGGGTTAATCTTATATAGGCGTGCAGCATTAATCAAGCTAAACATGACATCTCCAAACTCAGCCTCAGCCTTTTCCTTATCCATGGTTGCCACTTCCGATTCAAATTCACCGATTTCCTCTTTCACTTTCTCCCATACCTGTTCGCGATCTTCCCAGTCGAATCCCACATTACGAGCTTTATCCTGTATGCGATATGCCTTTATAAGAGAAGGTAGAGCATCCGGAACACCGCTTAAAACAGATTTATTACCATCTTTCTCCTTCATTTTTATCTGTTCCCAATTCTCAGAAACCTGCTCAGCCGTATCAGCTTTCACTTCACCAAAAACATGAGGGTGACGGAAAATAAGCTTCTCACACAATTTATCACATACATCTTTTATATCAAAAGCGCCAGTTTCGCTTCCTATCTTCGCATAAAAAACAACATGCAACAGCACATCTCCTAATTCCTTACAGATATTCTTCTGGTCATTTTTTACTAAAGCATCACACAGCTCATAAACTTCCTCAATGGTATTTGGACGTAAGCTCTCATTTGTCTGTTTTCTATCCCAAGGACATTTTACCCTCAGCTCATCGAGTACATCGAGCAATCGCCCGAAAGCCTCCATTTGTTCTTTTCTTGTATACATATACAGTTTTCTTTTTTTTGAAAGACAAAATTACAAAGAAATTGGATTTTCTCACAAAAAATACTACATTTGTGAGAATTGATAACTAATTATCAAACAAACTTTGTAATAACCAATCAAAATTTAATAATTATGAATGCGCAAAGTATTGGAGAATCAGCAAAGGCAATATGGCATCTGTTACATGGAGATAACAGAAAATGGGAATACCAAGAGCTTAAAAAAGCAACCGGTCTTCGCGACAGAGAACTAAATGCAGCTATCGGCTGGCTAGCATGTGAAGGAAAAATCCAGTTCGACGAAAGTATGCAAGGACAAAATACTGCATTGTATATCGAACTGAGTTACTATATCGGATAAAAATAAAAATGCGTTGCATTTTCCACAACGGATATTGCAACGCATTTTTCAATACTCAAGATTCTACTTATTTCAACTTAATAAATAATTCACCTTCAACCTCGCTTGTTTCAATCTTGTCTTCTCTCAATAACCAACCCAATCCTAAGAACAAATCTTTATCTGCTTTCAATTTTGCAGCTTTTTTAAGTCCTTTCTGAGTCAAACCTTCATTTCCATTTAGTGCTTCCCAGATTTGTCCGGCAATAGCACCTGCTTTTTCTTGTAACATAGTTCTCTACTTTAAAACTGTAATATTAACTTCCTTCACAAAAGAAGTTTTGTCTGTATTGCGGTGCAAATGTAACGAAAAAAAACAGGAAGACACTTTTTTATGGAAAAATATTTTGATTCTGCCCCAATTTTAGACTTGAAAATATCCGAAAAGACAATATTTGTGTCAAAAGCTCTACAAATGTAGACATTATACAGACCCAATATACAAAAAACAACACTAAAGGTACGTTGATTCTTGCTTGAAACCGATATTTCTTTGTACAAAAAATAGAAAAACATCATGAAGAATAGTCAGAAATATCAGCATAAATTTCTTCTTTCTTCATGAATTTTTCTCCTTTGTGGGATATTTCTTAAATCTTACCTTCGTTTTCCAGAAACTCACCAAATATGCGAGCTGCTGTTTCTACCATCCAGACGCAAGGACGTTTCGCATAATACTGAGGAGTGCGTGCTTCTGGAGTAGAGACAATGGGTTCCTTTTTAGACAAACCAAGTAAATCAGCACAACGTAATGCTCCGGTTTCTTTTCTAAACTTATCTGCCAATTCTTGAACTAGGGCATAATTGGCAGCTTTCGCACCTCTGTCAGCACCTTCTAGCGCACAACGTTCCAAACCTGCAAGCAGAAACATTCCACATGCGGCTCCACACGTTTCACGCATTCGCCCGATTCCTCCACCAAACGAAGCTGCCATATGCAAAGCCTGCTCATGCGTAAAACCATATAAATCTGCATAAGCGGCTACAACCGATTGTGAGCAGTTATATCCTTCCTTAAAAAAGTTTACAGCTTTCTGTATACGTTCTTCTTTTGTCATATTTCAAGTACATTATTAATTGTTCTTCCTTCCATCCACGCTTTCAGGTTTTCCACAGCCTGATTCATCAAACGCATGCGCGACTCACGGGTAGCCCAAGCTATATGAGGAGTAATGAAGCAATTCTTCAGTTTAAGAAGCGGATTACCATTAGGCACAGGTTCCGAAGAAAGCACATCCAGTCCGGCTCCCAACAACTTGCCGCTCAGCAAAGCCTGTTCCAAAGCTTTTTCATCTATTAACCCTCCACGACTTGTATTGATTAGTATCGCACCTTGCTTCATTAGTGAAAGGCGAAATGAATTTACCATTTCTTTGTTTTCTGCCGTCAAAGGACAATGTAAACTAACGACATCACATGCAGAAAACAATTCATTAAGTGTCACTTTTTGGTATTTCTTAGGCAAACTTTTCTTTGGCTTGCTGGTATACACCCAAACTTCCATCCCCAAAGCTTCAGCTATTTGTGCCGTAGCCTGACCTGTATTTCCAAAACCAACAATCCCGATTTTCTTTCCGGCCAGTTCTATCAATGGTGTATTCCAGTAACAAAAATCGGGCTGTGCACTCCATACTCCATTATGCACTTCATGTGCATAATGAGCTACTCGTTGTGTAATATTCAACAAATGCGCAATAGCCATCTGGGCAACCGATTGTGTACTATATGCAGGAATATTGGTAACAACGATTCCACGCTGGCGAGCCACATCCAGATCAACAACATTATATCCTGTTGCCAAAACTCCTATATACTTCAGCTTTGGCAATAAATTCAAAATAAATCCATCAAGTATCGTTTTATTAGTCAACACAACTTCCGCATCTTTTGCACGCCGAACCACATCCAATTGAGCCGTTCTATCGTGCACTACGACTTCTCCCAGTTCTTCCAATTCCTCCCACCTTCTTTCTCCCGGATTCAGTGTATAAGCATCTAAAACAACTATTTTCATAACTATATCTTAAATTTATTCTTTAAAGCGATCGCCCCACAACTGCACCATACGGTCTTTTAATTTAGCTTCTGAAGGATTTTCCTGTGCATGCCAAAGACGATTATGACATACTTCATCGGGTAAAAACTGTTGTTTCACAAAATTGCCCTTATAAGCATGAGCATACTTATATTCCTTTCCATATCCTAACTGCTTCATCAGCTTAGTCGGAGCATTACGTAAATGAAGCGGAACCGGAAGATTCCCTGTCTGACGAACCAGCTCAAGAGCAGAATTAATCCCTTCGTAGGCAGAGTTGCTTTTGGGACTTGTTGCCAGATAAACTGTAGCCTCAGCCAACGGAATTCTTCCTTCCGGCCAACCGATTTTCATCACGGCATCGAAAGCTGCGTTTGCAAGCAGCAATGCATTCGGATTAGCAAGACCGATATCTTCGGAAGCAGAAATGACAAGACGGCGCGCAATAAAAGCAGGATCTTCCCCACCCTCTACCATACGTGCAAGCCAGTACAATGCCCCATCCGGATCGCTTCCTCGAATAGACTTAATAAAAGCAGAAATAATGTCGTAGTGCATTTCTCCATCTTTGTCATAAGCCAGCGGATTCTGCTGCAAACGCTCCACAACCTTATCATCTGTTATCACAACAGGCACGTTATCGTCTGCTTCTACTACCAGCTCCAGTATATTCAACAGTTTTCGGGCATCTCCTCCCGAATAACGTAGCATAGCATCTGTTTCACGCAATTCCACTTGTTTCTCTTTCAGAATAACGTCCGTAGTTATCGCATGATGCAACAGTTCAAGCAAGTCATCTTTTTCAAGAGATTTCAATACATAAAGCTGGCAACGGGAAAGCAAAGGACGGATTACCTCAAATGAAGGATTTTCAGTTGTTGCCCCTATCAAGGTAACTACTCCTGTTTCTACTGCTCCCAGTAACGAATCTTGTTGCGATTTACTGAAACGATGTATTTCATCGATAAAAAGAATGGGACTCTGTTGCGAAAAAAAACGATTGCTCCGTGCCTTATCAATAACATCACGTACATCTTTCACTCCCGACGTAACTGCACTCAATGTATAAAAAGGAGTTTCCAGGCGGTTTGCAATAATCTGTGCCAGCGTTGTCTTTCCCACGCCCGGAGACCCCCATAAAATAAAAGAAGAGATGCGTCCGGAATCAATCATCCTTCTCAGCACCGCCCCTTCTCCTACCAAATGTTTTTGTCCTATATAGTCGTCCAGTGTCTTCGGACGCATGCGTTCAGCCAATGGTTGAGCCATAATATTCTATTTTTTGGAATTTCCTGTATCTTGTATTATATTGAGAAAAGTTTTTCAAAAATAAGAAATTATTCTTTTAGAAAGTTCACAAAAAGGCAATAAAAAAAGCCTCTTTTCACAAAGAAGCTTTTTTAAGTTTTCAATAGGTATTAGTTTTTTTTAAGGTAAAAAGATTGTTTTCAGGATAACGCTACAAAGATGAGGGCTTTTTTTGAACTAAACAAATAAAAAACTATGTCTTAAAACATGTTTATCGTTTTTCTTTGTTTACATTCTGTCAAACTCCCCCTCCTCAATAGTATGACAAAGATATAAAATCTTTCTTAAAATAAAGAGTTTGCAGCCTTTTTTCTCTCTTTTGTAAAAATAATACATATTTGCTACCTTATAAAAAAGGATTTATTTTATAGTTTAATAAACAGTATCACCTCTCTTTTATAGGTAGTTCAGGAAAGAATCATTATTTTTGCACACAAAAGCGCGAAAACGCAAAAAAGTAAAAGTGTAAAACGAAAACGCTATGACAGAAATGAACGTAACGGAAAGTTCTGAAAAGAAAAGCCTGAACTTTATTGAGCAGATTGTTGAAAAAGATTTAAAGGAGGGAAAAAACGGAGGAAGAATACAAACCCGATTCCCGCCTGAGCCAAACGGATATTTACACATTGGCCATGCTAAGGCTATTTGCATGGACTTCGGTATTGCCCAACGATATGGTGGAGTATGCAACTTGCGTTTTGACGATACAAATCCTACAAAAGAAGATGTAGAATATGTAGAAGCGATAAAAGAAGATATTCAGTGGTTGGGATACCAGTGGGGAAATGAATATTATGCTTCCGACTATTTCCAGCAATTATGGGACTTTGCCATCCGTCTTATCAAGGAAGGTAAAGCATATATAGACGAACAAACTTCAGAAGAAATTGCAGCCCAAAAAGGAACTCCTACACAACCGGGAGTAGAAAGTCCATACCGTAACCGACCGATAGAGGAAAGCCTTGAATTGTTCCAGAAAATGAACAATGGCGAAATCGAGGAAGGTAAAATGGTGCTCCGTGCCAAGATAGATATGGCCAATCCTAATATGCACTTCCGCGATCCTATTATCTACCGTGTAGTAAAAACTCCTCACCACCGTACGGGTGATAAATGGAAAGCATATCCTATGTACGATTTCGCACACGGACAGAGCGATTTCTTCGAAGGAGTAACTCACTCATTGTGTACGTTGGAGTTTGTTGTACACCGTCCGTTGTATGACTTGTTCGTCGATTGGGTAAAAGACGGAAAAGATCTTGACGATAACCGTCCTCACCAGTATGAGTTCAACAAGCTGAATTTGAGCTACACGCTAATGAGTAAGCGTAACTTGCTGATTCTAGTAAAAGAAGGACTGGTAAACGGCTGGGACGATCCTCGTATGCCGACTATTTGCGCATTCCGCCGCAGAGGATATTCTCCGGAGTCTATCCGCAAGTTTATCGATAAGATCGGTTATACCACCTACGATGCCTTGAACGATTTCGCATTGCTGGAAAGTGCTGTTCGTGAAGACTTGAATGCACGTTCTACACGAGTATCAGCTGTTTTGAATCCGGTAAAACTGATCTTGACTAACTATCCGGAAGGAAAAGTAGAAGAAATGGAAGCCATCAATAATCCGGAAGATCCGAACTCTCCTACTCATACTATTGAGTTCAGCCGTGAATTGTGGATGGAACGTGAAGACTTTATGGAAGATGCTCCAAAGAAATTCTTCCGTATGACTCCGGGACAGGAAGTTCGTCTGAAAAATGCATATATCGTAAAATGTACCGGATGCAAGAAAGACGAAAACGGAAATATCGTAGAAGTATACGCCGAATACGATCCGAACACCAAGAGCGGAATGCCAGAAGCTAACCGTAAAGTGAAAGGTACACTGCACTGGGTAAGCTGCAATCATTGCCTGAAAGCAGAAGTACGCTTGTACGACCGCTTGTGGAAAGTAGAAAATCCTCGTGATGAAATGGCTGCTATCCGCGAAGCCAAGAACTGTTCAGCGTTGGAAGCTATGCAGGAAATGATAAATCCAGACTCGCTGAAAGTTTTGAAGGAATGTTATGTAGAAAAGTTCCTTGCAGATGCAAAACCGCTTGACTACTTGCAGTTCCAGCGTATCGGATACTTTAATGTCGACAAAGATTCTACCCCTGAACACTTGGTATTTAACCGTACCGTATCACTTAAAGATACCTGGAGTAAGATCAACAAATAAAATATAGACATATTCATAAAACCAGAAACACAGATTATGCAAAGCACTACGTAGAAGGGCGTATTTTTCTGACAAAATACATTCCTCCTGACTACGGAACAATTTGCATAATCTGCGTTTTTTATTTTACCTTTTAAATAAATAACAACCATGAAAGATGACTTGTCTTCTATTTTCCACAAACCAGAATTTAAAGAACTTCTGGCTAAATATGCAGATATGCTGGACAATCATACCAGTGTTTATTTTGAAGCCGACGAAATCACCCTATTGGCAGAATTCTATGCAAGCATGGGAAATATAAAGGCTTCGGAAGAAGTAGTGGACTATGGGCTGTCACTTCATCCCGATAATTTAGATATACTGATATTTAAATGTCATAATCTTATAGCAAAAGGTAATACCAACGATGCTCAATGCATATTAAATACTATAACCGACCAAAACGACTACGAAGTCAGGTTGCTACAGGCTGAACTTTATCTGGCACAAAAGCGTACTCAAGAAGCTGATGCACTGCTAGATCAGCTTTACCAAGAAGAAAAAGACATAGACACAATGCTCGACATTGCACATGTGTATATGGACGACCACCAGAAGAAAAAAGCCCATTACTGGCTGGAAAAGGCATACAGCGAAGCTCCGGAAAACATAGGAGTATTGGAGGAGATGGCTTCATACCACTTCAGTTTCGGCAATCCGGAAGAAGCCGTGAAACTATATAACCAGCTACTTGACGAAGCTCCCTATACACTCGATTTCTGGCACAATCTGATACGCTGCTATATCCGTATGTACCAATCAGAAAAAGCGATGGAAGCAATAGATTTTGCTATGGTCATAGATGACACAAATCTGATAACCTGGGAACTGAAAAGCAATTGTCTTTTGTTGGAAAACGAAATAGACCAGGCACTTGAATGTCTGTTTTATATAGAAAAACATACTACCGAAAAGCCATATATTCAAAATATTATCATGTCAATATACTTTATCGTACAAGATTACCAGAAAGTATTGGAGTATTCTGACAAGATAATAGCCAGCGGCAAACTGCCTTATTTTGAAATGGCATCCTTGTATCATAAAAGAGGAATTTCTCATTTACGACTCGAGAATCAATCTGCCTGCAAGGAAGATGTAGAACAAGGTCTGGCTTACGACAATCACAGCAGTGAATTATATCTACTGAAAGGTGAATTACATCTGGATGAAAAAAAGCTAGAAGATGCACAAACAGCCTTTCACTATGGTGAGTTGTTTGCCGAGGACGAAGCAGAAGCGGCAGCTTATATAGGTACAGCCTATTTCCATAATGAATATTGGGAACAGGCATTGGAGTATCTGAGAAAAGAAGAAGAATTAAATCCAGATACCATGCATAGTAACTATTATCTGATAGCATACTGTTATTATCGTATGAAAGAAGAAAAACTGACTTTTACCTATCTTGTACGAGGAGCCGTCTTTTCTTCCAGTTCATTGAAAAAAGAAGAACCAGTATTATCTCCTTTCGAAACCGACGAACATTTCTACGAGCTGGCAAAAGACATTTTTCTGAAAATAAAAAGTGGAGAAATCAATCCAATGGAATACCTCAACGAATAAAGCAATAATAAAATTGAAAGTAAAAGTAAAGTTTTTCTGATAAATATTTGGATTTTACATTTAAACAGTTTACATTTGCCATATACAAATAAAAGAAATATTTATGAACAATAATCTAACTATTCGCCATCATCATTCTCCTGACGTTAACATACGGTAGGCTGAGGTGTCGTATAGCTACAAAAATATCAAAGGCTTGCCGTTTCGGTAAGCCTTTTTTTGTTTGATAACTTAAAACTTTACAGAATATGCTTAGAATTGCCGTACAATCAAAAGGCCGTTTATTTGAAGACACAATGGCCTTATTTGCAGAAGCAGACATCAAACTTTCTACGTCCAAACGCACGTTGCTCACACAATCGTCCAACTTTCCGATAGAGGTCTTGTTCCTGCGTGACGATGATATTCCACAAAGTGTAGCAAGCGGAGTGGCCGATTTAGGTATTGTAGGAGAAAATGAATTTGTAGAACGTAAGGAAAAAGCTGATATCATTTACCGACTGGGATTCAGTAAATGCAGATTGTCGCTGGCAGTCCATAAAGAAGAAGAATATAACGGACCATCATGGTTTAACGGGAAGAAAATTGCCACATCATATCCCGGCATTCTACAAACTTATCTCGACAAACAAGGGATAAATGCAGATATTCATGTAATTACCGGATCTGTAGAAATAGCTCCCGGAATAGGTCTTTCTGATGCCATATTTGATATTGTAAGTTCCGGATCCACTTTGATAAGTAACAACCTGAAAGAAGTGGAAATTGTTATGAAAAGTGAAGCCTTGCTTATCGGCAATCCCAATCTGACACCAGAAAAGAAAGAAATTCTGGAAGAGCTCTTGTTCCGTATTGAGGCAGTAAAAGCAGCAGAAGACAAGAAATATGTGCTGATGAATGCACCAACCGATAAAGTAAAAGATATAATCGAAGTCCTTCCTGGAGTAAAAAGTCCTACCATCATGCCACTTGCAACCGAAGGATGGAGCAGTGTACATACGGTAATAGATCAGAAATGTTTTTGGGAAATTATCGGAAAGCTGAAAGCGCTTGGAGCACAAGGCATTTTGGTTCTCCCCATTGAGAAAATGATTTTATAATTGAAGTATCACAGAAAACCAACAACACCATGAATATCATACGCTATCCAGAACGTCTGGAATGGAATTTCCTGCTGAAACGCTCTGCCCTACAGACAGAATCTCTTCGTGAAACAGTTTGTGAAATACTGGAAAAAGTACGGACACAAGGCGACCGTGCTGTAATCGGTTATGAAGAGCAGTTTGATAAAGTAAAATTAAACTCACTGGAAGTGACAGAAAAAGAATTCGAAGAAGCTGAAAAAGAAGTAGATATTAAACTTAAAGCAGCCATCATGCTGGCATTAAATAATATACAGACATTTCACTCTTCACAAAAGTTTGCAAGCAAAAAAATAGAAACACTTCCAGGAGTAACCTGTTGGCAGAAAGCCGTTGCCATAGAAAAAGTAGGACTCTACGTACCAGGAGGCACGGCTCCCTTATTTTCAACAGTACTGATGCTTGCCGCTCCGGCACAAATAGCCGGCTGCAAGGAAATCATTTTGTGTACCCCTCCCAACCGTGAAGGAAAAATCCATCCTGCAATTCTATATGCAGCACGGGTAGCAGGAGTAAAAAGAGTATTCAAGGCCGGTGGTGTACAAGCTATCGGAGCAATGGCATACGGAACCAGCAGTATTCCGAAAGTATATAAAATATTCGGCCCCGGAAACCAATATGTTACAGTAGCCAAACAGCAAGTTGCTTTACGTGATGTTGCGATAGATATGCCTGCAGGTCCTTCGGAAGTAGCCGTTCTTGCTGATGAAACAGCCAACCCGACATTTGTTGCTTCCGACCTTCTTTCTCAAGCAGAACACGGTGCAGACAGTCAGGCTATACTTATTACAACATCCGAAACTCTGATTGACAAAGTAGCAGAAGAAGTCGATCGTCAGTTATCTGAATTACCTCGTAAATCTCTCGCAGAGAAATCCCTCCAGTCGAGCAAACTTATCCTCGTAAGAAGTATGCAGGAGGCTATTGACATGATAAACGAATATGCCCCTGAACACTTGATTATCGAAACGAAAGATTACACAGATATAGCCGAAAAAATCATCAATGCAGGTTCTGTATTCTTAGGATCATACGCTCCTGAAAGTGCAGGCGATTATGCTTCGGGAACTAATCATACACTTCCTACCAACGGATATGCTAAAGCATATAGTGGAGTTAGCCTGGATAGCTTTATCCGCAAAATTACTTTCCAGGAAATTACCCGCGAAGGAATCGCCACCATCGGTCCTGCTATTCAGGTAATGGCAGCCAACGAGCATCTCGATGCTCATAAGAATGCTATCACAGTACGACTTAATGAAAAACTTTAACCGAAACGCTTATGAAATCGCTGAAAGAGCTGACACGACCGAATATATGGGCTCTAAAACCTTATTCATCGGCACGTGACGAATATAGCGGAAAAGAGGCTTCAGTATTTCTGGATGCCAATGAGAATCCGTATAACACTCCCAATAACCGATATCCTGACCCACTTCAACGCGAGCTGAAAGATATGATTGCTCTCGTAAAAAAGGTCACCCCTGAACAAATATTTCTAGGTAACGGAAGTGATGAGGCTATAGATCTAGTATTTCGTGCTTTTTGCCGTCCGGGCATCGATAATGTCGTTGCCATAGATCCGACATACGGTATGTATCAGGTATGTGCTGATGTGAACGATGTAGAATACCGCAAGGTTCTGCTTGACAATACTTTTCAGTTCAAAGCAGATGAACTGCTTGCGGCTTCAGACGAAAATACGAAACTCATCTTCCTCTGCTCTCCCAATAACCCCACAGGCAACAATCTGTGCCGCAAAGAAATACTTACTTTACTTGAAAAGTTTCAGGGACTTGTCATAGTAGATGAAGCTTATATCGATTTTTCTGACGAACCTTCCCTTATAGGAGATTTAAAACAATATCCAAACCTGATCGTCTTTCAGACTTTCTCGAAAGCCTGGGGATGTGCAGCAATCCGTCTGGGCATGGCATTCGCTTCACCTGACATTATCGGCATACTGAGTAAAATCAAATATCCGTATAATGTCAACCGACTGACACAACAGGAAGCTATTCAGATGATGCACAAACATTATGAAGTGCAAAGATGGGTACAGTCATTACTTAATGAACGTGAGCGCATGATAAAAGAATTTGCCAAACTTTCATGTTGTACGCATATCTACCCGACTGATGCCAACTTCTTCCTGACAAAAGTATGTAATGCTAAGGCAATTTACGATTACCTGGTAGAAAAAGGCATTATCGTACGTAACCGTTCCGGCATAACTCTCTGTCAGGATTGCCTGCGAATAACTATTGGTACTCGTCCTGAAAACGATGCACTGCTTGAGGCCCTGAGAAAATATAAACCCTGACTATCTTATGAAAAAGAAAGTTTTATTTATAGACCGTGACGGAACATTGGTTATCGAACCTCCAATAGATTACCAGCTGGATTCTTTCGAAAAACTGGAATTCTATCCGAAGGTATTCCGTAACCTGTTTTTTATCCGACAGAAGCTTGATTTCGACTTTGTAATGGTAACCAATCAGGATGGACTGGGTACGTCATCTTTTCCTGAAGAAACATTCTGGCCTGTACATAATCTGGTAATGAAAACGTTCGAAAACGAAGGAATTATTTTCGATGATGTACAGATAGACCGAAGCTTTCCGGAAGATAATGCTCCCACCCGTAAACCCCGGACAGGTATGCTTACCCAGTACATCGATAATGATGCATACGATTTGGAAAACAGTTTCGTGATAGGCGACCGAGCTACGGATGTGGAACTGGCATATAACCTGGGCTGTAAGGCCATTCTTTTACAAAAAGACGACTCTATACTAAAAGATAAAAAACTGCAAGACACCTGCGTACTTGCAACAGCCGATTGGGATAAAGTAGCAGAGTTTCTGTTTGCCGGAGAACGTATAGCCGAAGTACGCCGCACGACTAAAGAAACTGATATTTATATCCGTCTGAATCTGGACGGCAGCGGAACATGTAAAATAAATACCGGATTAGGCTTTTTCGACCATATGCTGGAACAAATAGGCAAGCATGGAGGTCTGGATCTTACAATTCAGGTAAAAGGAGATCTTGAAGTAGACGAACATCATACCATCGAAGATACTGCTATTGCTTTGGGAGAATGTCTATATCAGGCACTTGGCAACAAACGAGGTATCGAACGCTATGGATATTGCCTTCCTATGGACGATTGCCTGTGTCAGGTAACTCTTGACTTTGGAGGACGCGCCTGGCTAGTATGGGATGCAGAATTCAAACGTGAGAAGATAGGCGAAATGCCGACAGAGATGTTCCTTCATTTCTTCAAGTCACTGAGTGATGCCGCACGCATGAATCTGAACATCAAGGCAGAAGGTCAGAACGAACATCACAAGATAGAAGGGATATTCAAGGCACTGGCACGAAGCATCAAAATGGCTGTCAAAAGGGATATCTACCACTATGAAGTTCCCTCCAGTAAAGGATGTATCTAACTTTAATCATTGTTTGAATATTCAGTAAAAAACAGAACCATGAGAAAATTGCTTGTTGTAATCATCATACTCATTGGTTTCACGATAGGAATAAACCTGTCGAGGGATCAAAAAGGATTCCGCACCTATCAGGAAGTATTGACCGAGTTAATCAACGATGCTCCAATGAAAACCTATCGCGACAGTTTCTACGGATACAGCATCCGTTATCCGGAGTTTTTCTCTCAGGAAATAACCGACAAAGGTTTTGTACGTTTAGGATATTGGGACAATGAGCGATTCGTTATTGAATGCTCTGTACTGAAAGCTCCGGACTCAAGTCCGGTAAAGATAAAAATGAAAGAATTGGCAACACAACTACATGCCGAAAAGCAAGAGTTATTACGTGACTCGTTTATTCTCAGCGGTCCACATTATGAAAATGGAAAGCGGATAGAAGGATACCGTTATTACGCCAAATACGTACGCAACCGAAAATTATGGTTTTCGTATACACTTTTTTATCCGGAATCATGCCACTCCTCTCTTACACGCATTTTCCGCCAAATAGACCAATGGGAAGTATAATAAAAAACATCCGGCATAAAGCTTTAAACGTATATTGCTTTTATGCCGGATGTAATATTTTAGGAAAAGAGATCTCTTTCTCTAGCTTTCCATTAGCTTATTGATGTTGTTCGCGTAACAAATCGTTTACAGTCTTTACCGGATTGAATGTGCTCAATGGAACTTCTACAAAGATTGTACTCCAGTCACTCATAGAGCCATTCCACAATCCCGGCAATTCCAAAGCTTTCAAATCTTTACCATTCTTCGATTTATAAGAGATAAATCCTGTAGCCTTATCTACATACTGTAACAAATTGAATTTATTTCCCTTATAGTCGCGTACAGCACAAACCAAATCTACCGGATTGAAGTGTGTACCCTTTTCGAACATAGCCTTCTTTTCCGGATCATTCATATCAATCTGAGAACTTTCCAAAATCTGAAGCGAAACAGTTCCGTCAGGATTATAAGCAAGGAACGGACCACCGCCCGGCTCACCTACATTCTTCACCATACCGCAAACACGCATCGGACGGTTCAGTTTCTTACGCAGGTAAATAACCAAATCGGCGTCTTCCAAATCCTTGATATCGCTCTTGCGACAACGTAACTGCTGCTGAACGAAACGGATAATTGTTTCCAGCTGATCATGGCTGTAATGACCACTATCCAGCAATTCCAAATAATCGAAAGCCTGTTTCTGCAAAGTAACCAGCACACCGGCAAGCAGTTTTTTATAAGTTACAGTATCGTCTTTCAAACGGTCGGGTACGACATTATCAATATTCTTGATAAATACGATATCAGCATCCAGATCGTTCAGATTTTCAATCAAAGCACCATGACCTCCCGGACGGAAAAGCAATTTGCCATTATCACGGAACGGCTTGTTTTCCATATCAGCGGCAATGGTATCAGTACTTGCCTTTTGTTCGGAGAAGCTGATATTATATTCCACACCATATTTCTGGGTATATTCGGCAGCTTTAGCATCTACCAGTTTCTGGAATAAAGCACGATGTTCACCCGATACAGTAAAGTGCACATTCACTTTTCCGGTCTTTCCGGCAGCATACAATGCTCCTTCTACCAGATGTTCTTCCAACGGAGTACGTACGCCATCAGCATAACGGTGGAATTTCAGCAAACCTTTCGGCAGAGAACCATAATTCAATCCTGCAGATTCCAGCAAGTTAGCTACTACAGCCTTATAATTATGTTCCGACAAAAGAGCCTCAATATCCTTACCTGTATTATCCAGGCAAGCAGCATTCAAATCATTATAAAAAGCAAAACTATGAATATGATCGAAAAATTTCTTTTCAAAGCTTGTAGTAGGCACGTCATAATCAGCACCCAAGAATTCGAACAAGTTTTTAAACATACGGCTTGCCGCTCCAGAAGCAGGCACAAACTTCACGATTTTCTTATCAGAGTCTTTATAAGCATCCCATGCTGCCAGATATTTTTTCTGGGCATCAGCATCGGCAATCATAATACCATTATTGTCTACAGATGCAGCCGCAGCCAGTTGCAAATAAGGGAATCCCTTTTCAAAGCAAGCCAGTTGCTCTTCAATCTGCTTCTCAGTAATACCTTTCTTTGCCAGTAATTCTTTGTCTTCGTGTGTTAACATATTGTGATAAATTTAAGTGATAAATATTCGTTTACAAATTGAATCCACCTCAAAAGTATAAAAAAACCATCAAGTTTGTAACAATAAAGGAAGAAAAAAACTATCTTTACCCACAGAAGCTGGCTGGAATACTTCTTTTTTACCCATTTAAATTAAAAAAGGATTTCAATTTGCAACAAACAGGTTCTCAACAAAACTAGAAAGACTATGGATGAACAAGTTTTTTTTACACCGGACGAACATAAACAGCTAATAGCGCTATACAAAAGACTACTGCAACTATCAGGAGACACTCTGCAAAAAAACGACTGCTGCAATCTGAAAAAACATTTGGTTAAAGTCATGTCGGCGGGAAGCATACCTCGTAATGCCTTTGGTATGAATCCGATTATAAAAGACATGCAGACAGCTGTTATTGTGGCAGAAGAGATCGGTATGAGACGTGCCTCTATCCTAGGCATCATGTTGCATGAATCCGTAAAATATAATCTGTGTACATTAGAGTCAGTCAAACAAATGTATGGCGAGGATGTAGCTGGAATCATACACGGGCTGGTAAAGATAAATGAACTTTATGCCAAAAGTCCGACCATAGAATCAGAGAACTTCCGCAATCTGCTGCTCTCGTTTGCCGAAGACATGCGAGTTATCCTTATTATGATAGCCGACCGTGTAAACTTGATGCGCCAAATCAAAGACTGTTCGAATGAAGAGGCCAGATTACAAGTTTCGAACGAAGCTGCTTACCTGTATGCCCCACTGGCTCATAAACTGGGACTATACAAACTGAAATCGGAACTGGAAGACTTGTCACTGAAATATACTCAACATGATGTATATTATCACATTAAGGATAAGCTGAATGCCACAAAGGCTGCCCGCGACCGATATATTGATGCTTTTATCGAACCGGTAAAAAAGAAACTGGAAGAGACAGGACTGAAATTCCATATCAAAGGGCGTACCAAATCCATACATTCCATTTATCAGAAAATGAAAAAGCAGGGATGCCCGTTCGAAGGTGTGTATGATTTGTTTGCTATCCGAATCATACTTGACTCTCCGATTGATAAGGAAAAACAAGAATGCTGGCAGGCCTATTCTATCGTAACAGATATGTATCTGCCCAATCCGAAACGTTTGCGCGACTGGCTGTCTGTGCCTAAAAGTAATGGCTACGAATCATTACATATAACTGTCATGGGGCCTGAAGGTAAATGGGTAGAAGTACAGATTCGTACCGAACGTATGGATGAGATAGCCGAAAAAGGACTTGCTGCTCACTGGAGATATAAGGGTATCAAAGGGGAAAGTGGTCTGGACGAATGGCTGAACTCTATTCGCGAAACACTGGAAAATGCAGACAGTGACCTGGAGGCTATGGATCAGTTCAAACTGGATTTATATAAAGATGAAGTTTTTGTTTTCACTCCTAAAGGAGATTTATATAAACTGCCGCAAGGGGCTACTGTGCTCGACTTTGCTTTTGCTATCCATACCAATTTGGGATGCCGATGCATCGGTGCCAGAGTGAATGGAAGAAATGTGCAGCTGAAACAAACGCTCAACAGTGGCGACCAGGTAGAAATAACTACTTCAAGCACACAAACTCCGAAGCGTGACTGGCTGAACTTTGTAACTACGTCGAAAGCAAAGACTAAAATCCGGCAGGCACTGAAAGAACTAGTAGCACGGCAGACTGAATTTGCTAAGGAAACACTGGAACGTAAATTCAAGAACCGCAAACTGGAATATGATGAAGCTATCCTGATGCGCCTTATCAAGAAACTGGGATTTAAGACTGTGACAGACTTTTACCAGAGTATTGCCAACGAAACGATGGAAATAAACGGCATTATCGACCGATATGTCGAAATGCAACGTAAGGAAACCGAACAACGGGAAGAAATAAGCTACCGAAGTGCTGAAGGTTTCAACATACAACAGACAACTGAAGGAAAAGATTATTACAAAGATGATGTATTGGTTATAGACCAGAATCTGAAAGGACTTGACTTCAACTTGGCTAAATGTTGTAATCCGATTTACGGAGATGATGTATTTGGTTTCGTGACAATATCAGGAGGAATCAAGATACACCGTTGTGACTGCCCGAATGCAAAAGAGATGAAAGCTCGTTTCCCCTATCGTATAGTCCGTGCACGATGGGCAGGAAAAAGCCAGGGCAAGCAATATCCCATCACACTCCGTATTGTGGGACACGATGATATAGGTATCGTAACAAACATTACTTCCATCATCAATAAAGAGGATAATATTCTGTTACGTTCTATCAGCATCGACTCACACGACGGACTCTTTTCGGGAATGCTTACAGTCATGGTAGATGATACCTCAAAACTGGAATCACTCATCAAAAAAATAAAGACTGTAAAAGGGGTGAAACAAGTAAACCGTGGATAATCATTTCTGCCTCCTTTTCAGCCTTTAAAAAACATGCCCAAGTTATGCACAAAACTTGGGCATATTTTCATAAATTTATCGAGAATTTTTTTTATTTTCTGTACAAACTTTCTGAACATGTATACAACTATTTTTAGTTCATCAGCATACAAGTCCAGAATTCCACTCTTCTTTTCTTCATTACCCAGACGTAACAAATGTTAATAAACCTAATTATGGCATATGAAATACAAAGAAAATCAATATCTTTAGGGCGTTTTTTTAAAATCTGAAGAAAAATGAAAAAAACTATCTTAACCACATTACTTTTAGTTGTGGCAGTACTGATGGTCATCGCTCAGGGTACAGCCGAAATCAAGTTCGAAAAGACAACACATAACTTTGGAGCTTTTTCAGAAAATAATCCTAAAGTCACTTGCAAATTCAAATTCACCAATACAGGAAATGGTCCGCTGGTAATTCATCAAGCTATCGCATCATGCGGATGTACAGTACCACAATATCCCAAAGAACCAATCAAGGCTGGTGAAAGTGGAGAAATAACAGTTACTTACAACGGAGCCGGAAAATTTCCCGGTCATTTCCGCAAGTCGATTACATTACGTACCAATGCCAAACAAGAGGTGGTACGTCTTTACATCGAAGGTGATATGACACCTAAAGGTTCAGAACCTCAACAGAACTAAAAGACAATAAACTCACAATAAAAAACATCCGGCTAGATCTTGTACACATAGATTTAGCCGGATGTTTTTTATTTACACTTGCACAATCCGATGGATTTAGTACTTTTGTATACACATTTAAAACAAACGACAATTCTAAAAACACACAAATCTATGAAAAATCTAATTCTCACAGCCATTGCTGTATGCAGTCTCAATACCATACAGGCACAAGAAATAAGTTACAAAAAGTGGGTAAAAGAAGCTCCTCGGCTGGAAGACTCTTTTTTCACTACTTCCAAAGCAAAAGAAGTGGCAGAAACTGTTCTTTTATACCAGCAACCTACAGACGGATGGCCCAAAAACATTAATTTTTTTCAGACACCCGACAACAAAGAAAAAGCTTTGGAAATCAAAAATGACATCAATGCCAGTACGATTGACAATGGAGCCACCACAACAGAAATAATCTATCTTTCCAGATTATACAATGCCACTCACGACGAAACATATAAAGAAGCGGCTATACGCGGACTGGACTATCTGTTCGAAGCTCAATACGAAAACGGTGGGTGGCCTCAGTTTTATCCGCGTCCTAAAGGATACTATGTCCAAATAACTTACAACGATAATGCCATGATAAATGTAATGAATCTGCTTCGCGATGTAAGTAACGGAAAATCCCCTTTCACCTACCTGCCAGAATCAACCCGCCAAAAAGCTCAGAAAGCAATAGATAAAGGAGTAGAATGTATACTCAAAACACAGGTTAAACAGCATGGTAAACTTACCGTTTGGTGCGCACAGCACGACCGTGAAACATTTGCTCCGGCAAAAGCGCGAGCTTATGAGCTTCCGTCACTGAGTGGAGCAGAATCGGCTAATATCGTAATTTATTTAATGCAGCTTCCTAATCCTTCAGCAGAGGTTATTCAAAGTATAGAATCAGCAGTAAAATGGTTCAAAGATTCAGAGATAAAAGGCATTAAAATAGAATCCTTCATCAATAAGGATGGAAAGAAAGACCGCCGTGTAGCACCATGTGAAAACTGTAAGCCAATGTGGGCAAGATTTTATGAACTAGAAACTAACCGTCCTTTTTTCTGCGACCGGGATGGCATAAGGCGCTATCATCTGTCCGAAATCGGCTATGAGCGTCGTAATGGATACAGCTGGCTGAACCGATCTGGAGAAAATGTTTATAAAGAATATGCTCAATGGCAAAAAAGAATAAGAAAATAAGACAGTCTGAAATATAACACACATAGAAATAAACTGAGTATTTTCTGAAATTACAGAAAGCCAAAAGGCTCTATCAGTTCCCCACTTGTTGGAATGATAGAGCCTTTTATAAAAACGTGTAAATCTCAGGAATTAAAAGATTACACCCAAACGAAAACCGACATTACTTTGTCCTGTCACATCTCCAGTAAGCGTTGACATTTCATTAGTCATATAATTATAATATCCTGCTATGTGGAAACCAAAGCGACGATAAGGAGAAGGATATATTTTTAAGCCAAGTTCTGGAGAGGCATAAAATCCCCATCCGTCATCGTAAACTCCTCCTGTACCGTAGTATGTAGTATAACGAGTAAAAGCAGCTCCCAATTTTACACCAACATACGGTTTCACATATCTGCCGTTATACAAATTATAGGAAACACTTGCACCAAAAGGTAACTGATAGGCTGAGCGCTGCTGATCTGTTGTCAACGCCTCAGTTGGAGATAGCTGAAGTGTCTGTCTGCCTATATATTTATGATTGGTATGAAAATTAATAAAGGCTCCTACCGACCAACGAGGTGTCAACTCATACAGCCCTTCAAAATTCATTCCCCATCCGCTTATCTTATCGGCAAAATCTGTAGAAACCGGTGCATTCATCTGCCAATCAACAATAAGATGTGCCTTTTGAGAATCCCACTGAGCGTAGCTTTGCGTTGCAAACATAGCCAAAGCACAGAATGCCAAGGCCAGTTTTTTGAATATACTATTTGTTTTCATTATTAACATCCTCCATTATTTTTCAGTATTGATATAAGTAGACTGATTGAAAGCCTGATCAACTCCATTCAGTAATAGCTGCATGTTTATTTTACTATTGTTATACTGGAAGCCGGATGCACTGGCATACCATACAACCGGAAGCTTTTTCTGAGTGCCATCTTCACTTTTATCAGTCAAGTCGACTATTTCCATAACCAGCGTATTAGTATCATAGCTATAAGTTACAGGATATGAATAATACCATCCACTCCACCAGGGTCCCCAAAAGCCACTGCTCCACCAGCCGCCAAACGGATCGCCCCAATAGCCACCACCAGTTATCACCTGATTGGTTTGTGAAACATATGAGAGCTGCAAACCTATATTTGCCTGATCTTTTAATTCCGGGTCAGTAATACGTTCATATCCCCGACGATTCATCTGACTTTCTACCGCGCTGATAATCATTTTAGCATTCTCATCCTTCCAGTATGAAGCATGTACTCCACTTGCTTCCAAAATACTATCCGGCAAGAAATAAGTCTGAAAACTACTGAAGTCTGTATTACTGTCATGGTCTGTATATACCACCAGATCTGCATCCAGTTCTCCCATATCTGGATCTTTTTCGCACGACGCCATAAATACTCCCGTCATGCAAGCCATAATAAATAAAATCTTTTTCATAAGTCTTAAATTCATTATATTTACAAATATCACAATGAACGTCCCTTAAAGACACTGCTTTTCTGTATAGGCAAAACCACTCCGTTCAACGTCATTCGGTTGGAGTTGAAATTAGGATTGATTTCCACCGTAGCTTTGTTTGTTCCCTTCGGCATACTGATATTTACCCGGGCAGAAATACCTGTTCCCATTACATTCATCGAAAGTGAAAGATTTCCTTTTTTATCAGTCTTTACTTCATAATCGGAAACACTGCCATCAACAGTTACGCCACCTATTCCGTTCGGACCACTGACAGGTATATTGAATGCCACCTGCACTACAGCTTTATCGCCTTTTACGGAAACAAAATTCGTATTCGAATTAACGTAAGCCATATTGCCGTATTTAAATACAACCTGGTCAGCTTCCAATGTAAAAGCCTTTTCATTAATAGCCTGTATAGCTTCGACAGCAAACAAGCTATCCAACTGTTCTTGCAAAGCTTTTTTCTCTTCACGAGACAACTTCTTCTCTGTGTCTTGTGCCTGAATATGCCCCGCCAATAAGGTCAAGGTCATTATCATAAATAATACAATCTTTTTCATAAGCTTCTTCTTTTTAAAAGTTTCAATTATAAAACAAATATATTGCTCTTTTGCTGCATACATATCATTTAAAAAAGTATAAAAGCCTGATAAAAAATTCTTTTCACATTTATAATTAGTATCTTTAGAGAAACACAAAGCAATCTTTTATGTGTAACCTAAAAATCTCTAATTATGAATAACATAACAGACATCACCATCCTGATAGCCGTCATCGCACTGGCCATGTGGCCCGTAGTCCTGCTCGTATTGAAAACAATGAACATCCGGAAGAAACGTCTGGAACATTTAGAACGTATGACAAAGACAGAGCTAGAGAGCATAAGTACACAAGAACTTGTTATCAGCGTGCTGAAAAAAATCGGCTGCCAGCCTGAAATAAACAATGAAGGACATGTTACATTTAAATATCAGGGAGATGATTTTTATATCGCTGCCGAAGAGGAAAACCGTTTCATCATGATATGGAATCCTTGGTGGGGATCAATCAATACTGACAACGAGGCTTTTCCTTACCTGAAAGAAATCATCAATCTAGTCAATGTCAATTCATTGGTTACAACAGTTTTTATGGTAGATGAAGATGAAAAGACCGTAGGAATCCATTCACACTGCCACACTTTTTTCTCACCCAACGAAGGTGAACTGGAAGACCACTTAAAAATGTTGCTCGACTATTTCTTCGACACCCACAATGCTATAAAAGAATACATGAACCAACTGGGCAATACTGCCGTAGCAGAAGAAGAAAAGAAAGAACGGGTAAAGGTAAAAGGATTTGCCGCATACAAAGAAAATACAGTTCCTATCGAGACAAAAACAGAATAAGCTCGCAAAAAATACGTAAATTTGCGGCATGAAACGAGTTTTAGAAGAAAATAAAGGAATCCCAGCATCACTATTGTGGATGCTGGCTATTATTGCGGGAATATCCGTTGCCAATCTGTATTATAACCAACCATTGCTAAATAAAATAAGTGAGGACTTACGGGTTTCTGAGTTTACAGCGAACCTGATTCCAATGACTACCCAAATCGGTTATGCGCTTGGATTGTTATTCATTATTCCCCTTGGAGATTTATATAAACGCCGTAACATCATTGTTATCAACTTCCTGTTACTTTCCGTAAGCATGCTGGGATTTGCTGTAGCCCAAAACATTTATTTTGTTTTACTGGCTTCGCTGATTACGGGCATCTGCTCTGTCATGCCACAGATTTTCATTCCGATAGCAGCACAGTTTTCACAGCCGGAAAAGAAAGCACAAAATGTAGGAGTTCTGGTAAGCGGACTGCTGACAGGAATCCTTGGCTCGCGGGTTGTAAGTGGTATTGTAGGAGAATACTGGGGATGGAGAACCATTTTTTACATTGCTTCTGTATTAATGCTTATCTGCATATTCGTTATTGTCCGCATATTGCCTGACATGCCTTCTAACTATAAAGGTACTTACACCGGACTAATGAAATCTGTATTTACTTTGGTAAAGGAAAATGCTACACTGCGACTGGTTTCTCTACGTGCCGGAATCTGTTTTGGATGTTTTCTTACTTTATGGGCATGCCTGGCCTTTAAAATGAGCGGAGCTCCTTTCTACGCCGGAAACAATGTCATCGGTATGCTTGGTTTATGTGGTATTGCCGGAGCTATGACTGCTTCCTTTGTCGGTAAGTTTGTACGTATACTGGGAATTAGAATGTTCAATTACATAGGTTGCAGCATCATGATTCTCTCGTGGCTTATCCTCTATTTTTTTCAGGACAGCTATATCGGAATCATAGCCGGTATTATTCTGATTGATATCGGTATGCAGTGTGTACAGATAAGCAATCAGACTTGTGCATTGTCGCTCGTTCCACAAGCCTCGAACAGAGTCAATACTATTTTCATGACAACATATTTTCTGGGAGGATCACTTGGAACATTCCTTGCCGGTACATTCTGGCACCAGTTTGGATGGGCTGGAGTTACAGGTGTAGGTATCTGTCTGGCAAGTTGTTCATTACTGATTACTGCCTTTTCTAAACATTAATTCATTTTCACTGCCATGAATAAGCTTCAGATTTATACCAACGACTGGCTGAAAATACATCCATATACAGCCGTACAACCTTCAGATAGTTATTTTGTAAACCTGTCGAACAAACTATATGGTGCTTGTACATTAACCACACTACCGGATATTTTCCGTAAAAAATTGAGTATGTACATTGCTGCCTATCTGGAAGATCAGATATCAGAATTAGGATTATGGCAAAGTTTTACAGCCGAACACAAACGTTTGTACGGCAAGTATCTTCCCTTTTACCCTACAAACTCCAATTACGTAGCTGATGAAATAAACGAGGAAGATATCCGTTTTATCATTTGGAATACATGGCAAAAAGCAGCTTCTCTGCACGAAAAGACATATATAAATCCCAATGAACACGCTATTGAAGAACAGGCAGGAATCTTTTACGGAATCTTGGAGGAGGCTTATGAAAATGCTCCCGAAAATGAATCCTTAAATCATTATTTCGACCATCCGGGCACCGCTGTAGAAGCAGACCGTAAACTGACATGGCTATTCGGACATAGTTACCTGACAGAGCCTTCGATGCTGCCTTATATCGAACAAATTGCCCCAAATGACCGTTTTATTGTGCCTGTCGGCCCACTGGCATTGTTCCTGCATGAATGGATTTCCCTGCTTACAACGTCAGATGCCTGGAAACAAATAAACGGACTCTTTACCGGTAACCCTGAAATTCCACAAGAAATTCAGGACAAGAATCGGGAAATATACCGTAATTTTATTGAAGGCACAAATGGCAAGAGAATTGTTTATCTGAACGGTTACACCGAACTACGCCGCTTTCTGGTAAATGTTCTCAAATGGCAGGATGATGACAACCATACTCTCCCTCAAATGAAAGAATATAAAAATTTCATTTTAATGACAGAACCAGAAAAAGGGGTATTGCTTGCGAAAGATATCTGTGAATATATTGCTGATCGGGAAAACCCACTTTATGACAGCAAAAAAGCACAAGCAAATGCTTTCCGTATGCTTACAGAAGAAATGCTTTGTCCACCCGACCTATTGGTACACTGCATAAACAACAAACTTATTCCCGACGCACAACTACCCGACGGAACAGAAAAAGAACTGGTACAGCAGAACGCAGACTTCATAGCCAGACATTCTTTATTATATTATTATCGGGGAGATTAATCTCAATTGTATAATAAAAACAGAGAGGTGAAAATATCTTTTTCAAGATTCCTTTCACCTCTCTGTTTTATATAAATCTAATCAGTCTTATTAAAATTCGATTACCAATGACTGACGAGCAGACAAAGTAAGATTCTCTGTAAAATCAATTTTCTTACCTGTTGAAACAATCTTTCCTTCCTTAGATTCTTTTGTCAAAGCTTGATAATGACTACTTGGCAGAACTTGCTCTCTATCCGTACTGTTCAAGACAATCATTTCTGTTTTACCTTCACTTGTACGAGCATACAAATATATTCCTTGTTCCGGAATATGATACTTTACAGTTTTGTTTTCTGACATCTTGTTAAGTTTTTTAGTTTTGCGCCGCAAAGATAAAATTTAATGAAGCATTTATAAAAATAGAAATAGTTAAAAATCAAGTATTAGCATATTTTACTTGATTTATATCAAGAATATATTCTGTAAAAATACTCTATTTAAAGTCTTTTGATCTTCTACATATAGAGAATGCGAAAACAACAATGTATAAAAATATTTATGCACAAAAAGAAACCGGATACATATTTCAATGAAACATGCATCCGGTTTTCATATCATTTCAGAATCAAATCAGAACATACTATTTTAATATTTTATTTTGAAAAGTCTTTCTTCCTGAAGTGATTCTTCTAACTATAACAGATTCCTTTAAAACTCACTCGTAAAATGGAATTTAATATGCTTGAAGTCCATCTGAGCCATCTGAAGAACATAACCGCTATCGGCCAGGAATACATCACGTCCCTCACGGTCTTTCGCCATATACTGGTATTTACGTTTCTTGAAAGCTTCCAGTTCTGCCGGATCATCACTTTCTATCCAGCATGCTTTATACAGACTGATAGGTTCCCAACGGCACTTAGCATTGTATTCATTCTCCAGACGATACTGAATAACTTCAAACTGCAACTGACCTACTGTTCCGATAATCTTTCGACCATTAAACTGATTGACAAACAACTGAGCAACACCTTCGTCCATCAGCTGATCAATACCCTTATTCAACTGCTTGGTTTTCATCGGGTCAGCATTTTCTATATACTTGAACATTTCAGGAGAGAAGCTAGGCAAGCCTTTAAAATGAAGCACTTCTCCTTCGGTCAATGTATCTCCGATCTTAAATGTTCCGTTATCAGGTAATCCAATAATATCACCAGCCCAAGCCTCATCGACCGTAGTCTTACGCTGTGCCATAAACTGAGTAGGCGAAGAAAAACGCATCGTCTTGTTATGGCGTACATGTAAATAAGGCGTATTACGAGTAAACTTACCCGAACAAACCTTACAGAAAGCAACACATGAACGATGGTTCGGGTCAATATTTGCCGTAATCTTAAAGACAAAACCTGTAAACTTTGGCTCATCTGGCATTACAGCACGCTCTTCTGCTTGTACTGGACGAGGACTAGGTGCAATTTCGACGAAACAATCCAACAATTCCTGTACACCGAAGTTATTTAATGCAGAACCGAAAAATACAGGTGCTAATTCGCCTTTCAGGTATTCGTCTACATTGAAAGCCGGATATACTCCGTCAATCAGTTCCAGCTCACCACGCAATTTATCAGCAAGTGGTGTACCAATATGATTATCCAGGTCTTCTGTATGGATATCAACTTCTACCTTTTCAGTTACTACCTGCTTGGAAGGCTGAAACAAATTCAACTTCTGTTCGTAGATGTTATATACCCCCTTAAAACGAGGACCGCTTTCAATAGGCCATGTCAGAGGACGAACATTGATAACCAGTTCTTCTTCCAGTTCATCCAACAAGTCGAACGGATCTTTTGCTTCACGGTCCATCTTGTTGACGAAAATAATAACAGGAGTGTTACGCATACGACATACTTCCATCAGCTTACGTGTCTGCGTTTCCACACCCTTTGCACCATCCACAACAATAATAACACTATCTACAGCAGTAAGTGTACGGTAAGTATCTTCCGCAAAGTCCTGGTGTCCCGGAGTATCCAGAATGTTGATTTTATAGTCGTGATAATCAAACTCCATCACAGAAGTTGTTACAGATATACCACGTTGCTTTTCGATGTCCATCCAGTCGGATGTCGCAGTTTTCTTAATCTTATTCGACTTAACAGCTCCAGCCACCTGAATCTGTCCACCGAAAAGCAATAACTTTTCAGTCAACGAAGTCTTACCGGCATCCGGATGCGCAATAATCGCAAATGTACGTCTTCTTTCTATTTCAGCGTTCATTCTTATTTATCTATTTACCTTTTTATTTATCTTGATAACAGTTTATCGATACATTCTTTCAGGCTGTCTACCCAATAAGGAATTTCTATGCCATACGTTTCCTTAATTTTCGTTTTATCGAGTACGGAATAATGAGGACGGTTCGCCTTTGTAGGATATTCTTCCGTATGAAGAGGTCTAAGTTTACAAGTTCCAATACCAGCCAGATGATGAATCATCTGAGTAAAATCGTACCACGAACAAACTCCTTCATTACTATAATGATATATACCTGGAACAATACCTTTATTGATAGCTGCAAAAATAGCAACAGCCAGATCACGCGCATAAGTAGGAGTTCCAATCTGATCGAATATTACTCCTAATGCTTCTTTTTCCTTACCCAAACGAATCATAGTCTTCACGAAGTTATTTCCGAAAGTAGAATATAACCACGCAGTACGGATAATCATCGTATTGGAACAATATTTCATAGCCTCCTGTTCACCGGCAAGTTTAGTCGTTCCATAAACAGAGTCAGGACAAGTAGCCTGTTCTTCCTTATAAGGAATATGCGCAGTACCATCGAAAACATAATCGGTAGAAACCTGTACCAGATATCCTCCACGGCTTTGAATAGCCTTTGCCAAATATCCCGGAGCAAAATGATTCAGCTTGTCACAAAGTTCTCTATCATCTTCCGCTTTATCAACAGCAGTATATGCTGCGCAATTCACAATAATATCTATTTGATGATCAGTTACGAAATTCATCACAGCCTGCTCATCACATATATCCAGTTCAGCAACATCTGTAAAAAAGTATGCATACTCTTTATTAACCTCTGCAAGCAAACGCATTTCATTACCCAATTGTCCGTTTGCTCCTGTAATCAAAATATTCTTCATCTCACTATTTGATTTATTCCAGATCCAGTTCTCCCTGTTTATCCTTTATATAATATCCGGCAAGCATAGCCAGTAAATCTCCTATTACTTTCAATGCTTTCTGTGTGCCTTCGGTAATTTCCTTTTTCTGAAGCTTCAACATCAAGACACCATACATGGCATCAAAACAAGTTTCAAGTTCAGGCACATCTTTATCGGCTCCTTTTGAGCGTAATTCCACAATAAAAGGCAAGGCTTTATAATAAGCTGCGCTATAATACGGAAATTTAGGAGAAGCCAGCAAACGCAAATGCAAATCAGTCAACCAGACGATTATATTTTTATTAATCTGGATATGCCCTTTTTCCATCACCCCCTCATCATGCATCATATTAATAAGATCGGCATACCATTGTATCAATGCTTTTTTCTGCTCTTCCGACAATGAAGGATAAGGCTCTACAATATTTTTTTTAATCCGCTCTATATCAAAACCGTTAGCACGAATCAAATCTTCCACCTGCCACATATACAGCAGGTATTCGGCAATATTCTGTTGTTTTAATTGTTGAGAAATATACATATCAAGATAAAGATTTTCCTGCAATAGCCAATACGATACCAATAATCGAAGCAATTATCACTACCACGCCGATAATACGATTCAAAATCCAAATACCTCGTACATTAAAGCGTGTACGTACCTTATTTACAAAATAGGTAATGCCAAACCACCATGTCAAGGCTCCTATGATAATAGCGAGATATCCCACCAATTGAAATCCCAACGGACTACCCGGCATTACAAACGAAAAGCGGGCAAACAAACCAATAAAAAGAAAGATTATCAATGGGTTGGAGAATGTAACAAAAAAAGCAGTAATAAAATTATGAAGATAAGTACCACGATTGGCAGAAGTGGGGCGAAGAGATTTTACCGGATTACTGCGAAAAGTATATATACCGAAAGCCAGCAACATTATACTACCAACAATCTGAAGAAAAATCTGGTGTTTAAGAATCAGTTCATCCATAAAGCTCATGCCGTACCCTGTTATCAAGGCGTAACATATATCGCTTAAGGCAGCTCCCAAACCTGTTACAAAACCAAACCACCGTCCCTTGTTCAGTGTCCGCTGAATACAAAGTACGCCCACAGGTCCAAGAGGAGCTGAAACCACTACCCCAACAATAAACCCTTTCACCAATAAATCCAGTATAGTAACCTGTTCTATCCAATTCATAGTGCAAAGATGCTACTTTTTTTATAAAGTACCTATATTTCGTTTCGTTTTTCTTTCGTACAAAAAGGAGTTTATGTAACTTTGCACTGCATTATTCCGATAATAAGATTATCATTTTAACAAACATAAACAAGTGCTATGATTCTATTTTTCAGAACACCCACTAACAGTGTAATTGCTACCGAATGTAGTAAAGAACCGAACTCTGAAGACATCAAGAAATTATGTTGGCTGTACAGCGACGCTACTGTCGAAGTGGAAGAAAACCTTAAAGGCTGGTTCATCGGTCCACGACGTGAAATGATTACTCCGTGGAGTACAAATGCCGTCGAAATTACTCAAAACATGGGTCTGGAAGGCATCCGCCGTATCGAGGAATATTTTCCGGTAAAAGATGAAAACGCAGATCATGACCCGATGCTGCAACGTATGTATCACGGGCTGAATCAAAAAATATTCGATGTAAACATTAAGCCTCAGCCAATCGTTTACATTGAGAACCTAGAAGAATATAACGAACAGGAAGGTCTTGCACTTTCACGTGAAGAAATGGACTATCTGCTGAAAGTAGAAAAAGACCTGGGTAGAAAACTGACAGACTCTGAAGTTTTCGGATTTGCACAAATCAACTCAGAACACTGCCGCCACAAAATATTTGGTGGAACATTTATCATCGACGGACAGGAAATGGAATCATCACTTTTCCAGATGATCAAAAAAACCACTCAAGAAAATCCTAACAAAATCATTTCTGCCTACAAAGATAATGTGGCATTTGCTGAAGGTCCGGTAGTAGAACAATTTGCTCCGAAGGATCACTCAACTTCCGATTATTTCATCATCAAAGATATAAAAACAGTTATCTCTCTGAAAGCAGAGACACACAACTTCCCGACAACCGTAGAACCATTTAATGGTGCTTCTACAGGTACAGGAGGAGAAATCCGTGACCGTATGGGCGGTGGTAAAGGTTCATGGCCTATTGCGGGAACTGCTGTTTATATGACTTCATACCCACGTACAGACGAAGGCCGTGAATGGGAAAATATCCTTCCTGTACGCAAATGGCTGTATCAGACTCCTGAACAAATCCTGATTAAAGCGTCGAATGGTGCTTCTGACTTCGGTAACAAATTTGGTCAGCCACTGATTTGTGGTTCTGTACTTACTTTCGAACACCAGGAAAACAATGAAAAATATGCTTACGATAAAGTAATCATGCTTGCCGGAGGTGTTGGATACGGTACTCAACGCGACTGCCTGAAGGGTTCTCCCGAAGCTGGTAATAAAGTAGTTGTGATGGGTGGTGATAACTACCGCATCGGTTTAGGTGGTGGTTCTGTATCATCTGTAGAAACAGGACGTTATTCTTCAGGTATCGAGTTGAACGCTGTACAGCGTGCCAATGCAGAAATGCAGAAACGTGCTTATAACGTAGTACGCGCATTGTGTGAAGAAGATGAAAATCCGATTGTTTCTATCCACGACCACGGATCGGCCGGACACGTTAACTGTTTGTCTGAGTTAGTAGAAGATTGTGGTGGTCTGATTCACATGGATAAGCTTCCTATCGGCGACGAAACATTGTCTGCAAAAGAAATTATTGCCAACGAATCTCAAGAACGTATGGGATTGCTGATTGATGAAAAAGCAATCGAACATGTACAGAAGATTGCCGACCGCGAACGTTCTCCGATGTACGTTGTTGGAGAAACAACAGGCGATCACCGTTTTGCATTCGAACAAGCTGATGGCGTACGTCCGTTCGACTTGGCAGTAGACCAGATGTTTGGTTCTTCTCCTAAAACATACATGGTAGACAAGACTGTAGAACGTCATTATGAAAATGTATCATACGATACTGCAAAATTAAATGAATATATCCGTCAGGTACTGCAATTGGAAGCAGTAGCTTGTAAAGACTGGTTAACCAACAAGGTAGACCGTTCAGTTACAGGTAAGATTGCACGCCAGCAGTGCCAGGGTGAACTCCAGTTGCCGTTGAGCGACTGTGGTGTTGTAGCTCTTGATTATCGTGGAGAAAAGGGTATTGCAACAGCATTAGGTCATGCACCTCAGGCTGCATTGGCAAATCCTGCTGCAGGTTCTGTACTTGCTGTTTCAGAAGCTCTGACCAATATTGTATGGGCTCCTATGGCAGAAGGTCTCGACAGTATTTCTTTATCAGCCAACTGGATGTGGCCTTGCCGCTCACAGGAAGGTGAAGATGCACGTTTGTATACAGCAGTAAAAGCTCTGTCTGATTTCTGCTGCGCATTACAAATCAATGTGCCTACTGGTAAAGACTCTTTGTCAATGACTCAGAAATATCCGAACGGAGAAAAAATCATCAGCCCGGGAACTGTTATAGTTTCTGCAGGAGGAGAAGTTTCGTATGTCAAGAAAGTTGTTTCTCCAGTTATGGTCAACAAAGACAAGTCAACTTTCTACCATATCGACTTCAGTTTTGACGAACTTCGTTTAGGTGGTTCTGCATTCGCTCAGTCACTGAATAAAGTTGGTGACGACGTACCAACCGTACAGAATCCGGAATATTTCCGCGATGCCTTCCTTGCTATTCAAGAACTGGTAGACAAACAACTGATTCTTGCCGGACACGATATTTCAGCCGGAGGTATGATTACTACTTTACTTGAAATGTGTTTCGCTAACACAGAAGGTGGTATGGAAATCAACCTCGACAAGATTAAGTGCGATGATATCGTCAAGATTTTGTTTGCTGAAAACCCAGGTGTTATCATTCAGGTAGCAGACAAACACAAATCTGAAGTAAAGAAGATTCTGGACGAAGCCGGTGTAGGTTATGTCAAGATTGGTGTTCCTACAGAAGAACGTCATATCTTAGTAACTAAACACGATGCAACTTACCAGTTCGGCATTGATTATCTGCGCGATGTATGGTATTCTACTTCATACCTGCTCGACCGCAAACAGAGTATGAACGGATGTGCCAAGAAACGTTTCGAAAACTATAAGCAACAACCTTTGGAAGTTGTATTCGATAAATCATTCACTGGTAAATTATCACAATTCGGCCTTAATCCCGACCGTCGCACACCAAGTGGAATCAAAGCTGCCATTATCCGTGAAAAAGGAACCAACGGTGAACGCGAAATGGCATACATGCTCTACTTGGCTGGATTCGATGTGAAAGATGTTACCATGACCGACCTGGTAAGCGGACGAGAAACTTTGGAAGACATCAACATGATAGTATATTGCGGTGGATTTGCAAATTCCGACGTACTGGGTTCTGCCAAAGGTTGGGCAGGAAGCTTCTTGTTTAATCCGAAAGCCAAAGCTGCTATTGATAAATTCTACGCTCGTGAAGATACGCTGTCACTGGGTGTTTGCAACGGTTGCCAGTTGATGATGGAACTTGGTCTGATTACTCCGGATGACAAGAAGAAGGGCAAGATGCTGCACAACGACTCTCACAAATTCGAATCAGCATTCTTGGGTGTAACAGTACCGATGAACCGCAGTGTAATGTTCGGATCTTTGAGTGGTTCAAAACTGGGTATCTGGGTAGCTCACGGAGAAGGTAAGTTCTCATTGCCTTATCCGGAAGATCACTACAACGTGGTATTGAAATATTCATATGACGAATATCCAGGTAATCCGAACGGCTCAGACTACAGCGTAGCTGGTATCGCTTCTCAGGATGGACGTCATCTGGCAATGATGCCACACTTGGAACGTGCATGCTTCCCATGGAACAATGCATACTATCCGCTTGACCGCAAAGACAATGACCAGATCACTCCGTGGATGGAAGCCTTTGTCAATGCACGCAAATGGGTAGAAGCTCATAAGAAATAAAAATATCACTTGATTTATAAAAAGGTGCTGTTCTTTTACCAGAAGAAACAGCACCTTTTATTTTTCTTCGTTTTGTTTTGAGAAATCAGCCTTTTTCCCGACATTTGCATAATTTCATTCTCGGAACAAAACAAATAATAATGAAACGAACGACTCTAATTATAACGTGCTTATTACTATCGTTTTTCCTTCCGCTACAAGCCCAGATTTTTGAATATATCGATATGGATAATGGACTCAGCAGCCGAAGAGTTTTATCTATCCAGCAAGATAAACAAAATTATATATGGATTCTTACTCACAAAGGTCTTGACCGGTATAATGGAAAGCAATTCAAGCACTACCAACTCCACCGATGCAACAATCCTCTCAGCTTCTATCCCAATCTGAATTTTCTTTATACAGATAAAGACAGTACTATTTGGGAAGTCGGCAAAGATGGATTCGTTTTTCGTTACGACGAACAAAGAGATTCCTTCCAGCTAGCGTTCGACTTACGGGCAACAATTCCCGCACTGAAAAAAGCTCCTATATCCAGTGTTTACATGGATTCAGAAGCAAATATTTGGTTTTGCACAAATCAAAGCCAATACATATATAACTATCATCAAAGTAAAAATTATCAGTTGTCACCTGTTATTTCAGATAAAATTATCTGCATAACTCAGGCTGAGAAAAACAAATATTATCTTGCATCCGAACATTTGTTATACGAAGTACAACTGAAAGGAGAACAACTCACTGAAATAAAGAAGATACAACTTCCCAATGTTCATCTGATAGACCACATATATTACCATAGCCCGACAAAGCAATTGATAATAAATACGTTGCTAGACAAATTGTTTATATACGATATCGAGGAAAAAAAACTGGAAAGCATGGGCAACTCCATGAAAGACATCGGAGTAAATAAGATCATTCCAAGCAAGAAAGAGAAAGATGTCCTCCTCATTGCAACAGACGGTGACGGAGTATATAAACTGGACTTGAAACAATTAACGTTAAATCATTTTCTGAAAGAAGATACCCGTAAGCCCAATAAGATGAACGGAAGTATCATCAAAGATATTTATATGGATAGTGCCAACCGAATCTGGAATGTTATCTATCCAACAGGTATCACCATATACACCGAAAAATATCCTGCTTACGAATGGTTCATGCACTCAGCCAATTACACTAATTCGCTGGCAAACAACTGTATAAACGGAGTTATGGAAGATTCGGAAGGTGATTCCTGGTATGCAACGAGCAACGGTATATGTTATTTTGATGTAAGTGAAAACAAATGGATAAACTTCTCACCATCGCATTCACCTAATGGAGAACGAAGTGAGAATCACATATTTACGTCACTATGCGAAAGCAGTCCTGGTATCATCCTGGCAGGAGGATACATGTCCGGCATTTATAAAATAGACAAAAGAACAAAAGAAGTAACCTTTTTCCAGCAACAAAACATCCGACAAGGAGAAGGGCCAGATAAGTATATCCGCAGCATTTACCGCGACAATGAAAGACTTATCTGGATTGGAGGATTTTACCGACTAAAATCATATAGCCTGACGACAAAGGAGGTTTGTGAATACAACATTGGTTATCCTATTACATGTATTACTCAAAAAGATGAGCATTCTTTATGGATAGGAACAATCAATGGAGTCTTTGTATTCGATAAATTAAAAAAACAAGCAATACCTCTGGATACGGAATTTGATATTCAATGTATCAACATGATATACAATGATCCGTCAGGAAACTATACATATTTCGGTACTTACGGTGACGGATTATTTATTTTTGAAAAGAAGACAGGAAAAGTAACCCGATATTACGACGAAAACTGTGGACTGATCAGTAACAACATATACAGTATCGTACCAGACAGAAACGGAAATCTTTATCTTGGAACAGAAAATGGACTGTCCTTTTTCGACATAAAGGCCAATAAGTTTATCAACTGGACCAAAGAACAAGGATTGCTGGCTGCCAGCTTTAATCCTAACGCGGCCATACATTCGCGCGACGGTTACATGATATTCGGAAGTAATGAAGGAGTCATCGTATTACCCGATAGTATCCAGCTTCCGGAAACATTTTCCAGCCACATGATATTCTCTGATCTGAGTATCATGTATCGTACCGTACATCCGGGAGAAAAAAATTCTCCCCTTACTCAGGCGTTGGACAAAACTTCATGCATTGAGCTGGACTACGATCAGAATACATTTTCGATGAACGTATCGTCTATCAACTTCGACAATCCTTCCAACATCATGTACAGCTGGAAACTGGAAGGATTTTATGATCGCTGGTCACCACCTTCAAGCGATAACCTGATAAGATATACCAACCTGTCACCGGGAAATTATACATTACGCGTGCGTGCTATACTGATGGACAACCATCAGATTCTGGAGGAACGTGAAATACAAATTTTAATCGGACGCCCTATCTGGATGACATTCTGGGCATTCCTATTGTACGCCCTGATTATCATCGGAATTAGCTATGCTATTATCCGTTACCAGATGATACGCCGCGACAAGCAGATTTCACAAGCCAAAATCAACTTTTTCATGCAAACGGCACACGACATACGTACGCCGCTGACGTTGATAAAAGCACCGTTAGGAGAAATCCTGAAGAATGAACAACTTACAGAACAAGGTACAACCAACCTGAACCTTGCCATACAAAGCACGGATAATCTTTCGGAGCTGGCAAACAACCTGATGGACTTCCAGAAAGAAGAATTATATAGCTCCAAGATATCAGTAGTACGCTATGAACTGAATCAATATATACAAAATTATATGCAACAGTTCAAAGCATATGCAGAACAAAAAGGAATAGACTTCCAGTATAAAAGTAGCTTTACCAGTCTGGAAGTCTGGATAGACCAGAACAAGATAGATTCCATTTTACAAAATCTGCTGAGCAACGCATTAAAATATACGCCGAAAGGAGGAAGTGTCACCATAGAAACGGACCATAATAAGAACCGGTGGATATTGACTATAAAAGATACCGGAATAGGAATTCCTAAAGAGGACCAGAAAAAATTATTCAAATTCTTATTCAGGGGAAAAAATGCAACCAATCAGCTTATCACCGGATCTGGAGTTGGCATGCTACTTACTTACAGACTTATCAAAAACCATGAAGGAAAAATAAGTTTCAGCAGTACAGAAAATGTAGGAACAACATTCCAGTTAAGCTTCCCGATTCAGAGCGAACATTATCAATACAGAAATGAAGGTGTTGATCAGAATCTCAGAACCGTTTTGTTGCAAGATGGTATAGTTGCCCCTATGCCCGAAGCAGAACAGACACAAATTACGGCTCATCCTGACAGTCCTCGAATCATGATAGTAGAAGATAATGCCAGCCTTCGTTTATTCCTGATGAAAAGCTTGTCGGATATCTATCAGGTAGATGGAGCCGAGAACGGTCAGGAGGCAATAGACAAGATAAAAGTTCAGCAACCCGACTTGATTATATCGGATGTTATGATGTCGGTTATGGACGGGGAAACGATGTGCCGTACACTGAAGTCAGATATCGAAACCAGCCACATACCTATCATCCTGCTGACAGCTTTAGGCGACAAGAAAGATATTCTCCGCGGACTGGAAACAAAGGCTGATATGTACATTACCAAGCCTTTCGACCTGATGGTGCTGAGAGCCAATATCAGCAACATATTGGAGAACAGAGAAATCATACGCAAGAAACTTCAGCAAGCGTCAGTCAATATCGAGTCTAAAACAGAAGATATACCGATGCCGACCAACCTGGACAACGAATTCATGCAAAAGGTTACCGTACTGGTAAAAGAAAATTTAGGCAAAGACCTTACGGTAGATACCCTTTGCGCTGGAATGAATATGAGTCGTACCAGTTTCTATAACAAGATAAAAGCACTTACAGGAATGGCTCCAAATGATTTTATAAGAAATATACGTATGCAAGAGGCAGCTGCTCTTCTCAAAAGCCAGCGGTATACTGTAGCCGAAGTAGCCGACATGATGGGATTTGCAGATCCTAAATATTTTACCGATACGTTCAAGAAATTTTATGGCGTACCACCTAGCATATACAAGAAAAATGAAGAATAAACAATAAGTATAAGACAATGAATTTTTACATCAAATCGTTTCTGATTTTTACCCGTATCGGAGCATTTACCATAGGAGGCGGATATGCCATGGTTCCTTTGATAGAGAACGAACTGGTAGACAAACGAAAATGGATATCAAGAGAAGATTTTCTCGACCTGATGGCATTGGCACAGACCGTACCGGGTATTTTTGCTGTCAATATAGCTATTTTCATCGGATACAAACTGAAAAAGTTCTGGGGGGCTTTCTGGATGGCACTGGGAACGATCCTTCCTTCTTTTATCATCATGCTTGCCATTGCACTGTTTTTCCAGCAGTTCAAGCATATTCCGGCAGTAGAAAATATCTTTAAAGGCATCCGTCCCGCAGTTGTAGCACTCATTGCTGCTCCAACATTTAAAATGGCCAAATCGGCAAAGATCAGCCGGTATAATATCTGGATTCCCTGTGTTTCTGCCCTGCTGATCTGGCTGCTCGATTTCTCTCCTATCTACGTTATCATACTAAGTGGACTAGGAGGATATCTGTACGGACGATACAAGAATAAACAAAACCAACAGAAGTAAAATAAACAGCTATGATATTTTTACAATTATTCTATACATTTTTCAAGATAGGGCTCTTCGGATTCGGAGGCGGATATGCCATGATTTCGATGATCCAAGGCGAGGTAGTGACACGCCACGAATGGCTCAGTTCTAATGAATTTACCGACATCATAGCTATCAGCCAGATGACTCCCGGTCCGATCGGAATCAACTCCGCTACCTATGTAGGTTATTCAGCTGTTGTCAATGCTGGATATTCTCATGCAGTAGGCATCTTAGGTTCTACTATCGCTACAGTTTCTGTAGTGCTGCCGTCATTCATTCTGATGGTACTGATAAGCAAGTTTTTTCTGAAATATCAGAAACATCCGATTATTGCTTCCGTATTCGAAGGATTACGCCCGGGTGTTGTCGGATTGCTGGCTGCTGCAGCACTGGTATTGATGAACGGAGAAAACTTTGGAACATACAACTGGCAGATTCTCACAAGCATCATACTGTTTGCCGGCACATTCATAGCGTCGTATCGCTATAAAGTAAATCCGATTCTGCTGATAGTAATTTGCGGTATTATCGGTTATGTAACTTTCGGATATATTCTCACCCCTCAATAACACAATCAGAAATTGCTGAAATTAATAAAAAAACATCAGCATGTTTTCCTAAAAACATGCTGATGTTTTTTATTTTTTCGTACAAACTTTTCATATGATTTCAGCTTCTTTTAAGACATCCGGATGTAGTAACCCGATACCTCCCTCACAATTCACAGACAAGCTGAGAAGAAGCAAACAAGGCTTCGAATGAACAATAAACCTCGGTATTCCTTTCCGTCCTTAATATCAGATGATTAGCAGATTCCACTTCGAGCAAGGGCAAACATTCCTTTCTGTCCGCTCCCGGCAGTTCAAGACATAAAAAGCCATTACGGTTCATCGCATTCTGCGCCCAATGGCGGAGAATTTCATCGGAAGCCGACAAATAAATAGATTTTCCTCCCTTTACTTCTGGAGAATAAATGCCATGCATCGAATCAAAACGAATGTCTTCGTGAGGAAACAGTGTATCCATTCTGTGAGCCAGTATCAAGTCTTCGGTTACCCCACATTCCAGTCCTTTCCCTTTTTTCAGCAGCCAGAGTTTATCACCAAGCACCAGCGCCTGTTCTATATCGTGAGTAGACATTAAGATAGCCCGCTGTTCTTCCGATGCCAGGCGATGGAGCAATGTCATTATCTCAATGCGACTTACCACATCAAGAAAGGCAGTCGGCTCATCAAGCAATATCAACGGACATTCCTGAACCAATGCTTTGGCTATCATCACTTTCTGACGCTCTCCATCCGACAATTCCGCTGTATATTTTGAAGCTTTTTCCGCCATGCCGACTGCTTCCAGCGCATGGTCGATGATTTCATGATCTTCTTTTCCCAAACGTCCGAAGAATCCGGTATGAGGCTGACGCCCCAAGGCAACCAGTTCACGTACGGATAATCCTCCAGCCTGTGTCTTATCCGTCAGAACAATACCAATTTCCCGGGAACGCTCTTTAGGAGAATAACTGGCCAACGGCTTACCTAGTAAAGTAATATCCCCCGACAAAGGAGGCTGGACAGCAGCCAACGTACGAAGAAGTGTCGACTTTCCCGCACCGTTTGATCCAAGCAAACAAGTCAGCTCACCACGGCACAAAGCAAAATTTAAATGACTATGAACTACTTCTCCCCGCTTACCATGCCGATAACCGATAGTTAAATCCTTGGCCTCTATGACAACAGACTGTACTTTCATTTTTAATTAAAATACTGAATCTTACGCTGATTGATAATAACATAAATAATGACCGGAGCTCCCAAAAGAGGAGTCACGGCATTGAGTGGAATAATGCCTACTTCTCCGGGTAAAATACAAATCAGGTTACACAACAGTGCAACAGCACTTCCCGTAAGCAACGTTACCGGCATAAGCATATTATGATTGGATGTGCCCAGCATTAGCCGCGCCATATGAGGAACAGCCAATCCGATAAAGGCAATCGGACCACAAAAGGCTGTAGTTACCGCAGTCAGCAATCCGGTAGCAATCAGCAGCCAGTTGCGTACCCTGCGTATATTTACACCCAGATTTTCTGCATAGCGAATGCCAAGCAACAGAGCATTAAGAGGTTTTATCATCAACACAGCGATAAGCAATCCCAACAGCGTTATGATAGAAAAGCCGGGAAGCTGCTTCATCGATACGCCACCAAAGTTTCCCATTCCCCAAAGTACAAACGAGTGTACCCCTTCGGCTGTAGAAAAGAAGTTTAATAATGAGATGATGGAAGAAACTACATAACCTATCATAATACCGGCAATAAGCAACATCACCGTATTTTTAATTATGGCAGACAGAGATAAAATGATTGCCATCACCAAAGCCGCACCGGCAAATGCCCCAGCTACTACAGAAAGAAAACCTGAAAGTACAAACTCTCCGGCAATGATACTTCCTCCACCTGCCAGCAGAACAAGTGCAACTCCCAGACTTGCTCCCGAACTGATACCTAAAATAGAAGAATCGGCAAGCGGATTACTAAATACGGTTTGCAGCATCAGGCCCGACGCAGAAAGAGCCGCTCCACAAAGCAGAGCTGTGATACACTGAGGAACACGCGACTCCCATACGATAAACTGCCAGCTGTCTTTTTCTACTTCTCCGCCAAAAAGGATGTTTGCTACGGCTTTCATCGGAATATCTACCGAACCGAAAACCAGATTGGCTGCCATAAGCAGCACAATCATTACAGCAAGTACACAACCATATATATATCCTCTATTTGTCTTCATGCACACACTTTCTGAGATATCACTCCGCTAAATTAGTAAAATATCTTGGAGTATAATCTTTCAAGATATCAGGATGAAATACTTTTACCAAATCCTTAAGCAACAATTCTGGATGAAAAGGTACTTCCTCATAAAAAGAAATGCGGCTGGTATTACATCCATATACCCGACGATTGCGGAACGCATCAAAATTGGCATATGGCGCATAATCACTCTTCAGTTCTCTATAAGTTTTATCCACCTGCTGATTATATTTTATCAGCCAGAAATCGGCGTGCTGTCCTTTATCGAATACTGTTTCAAAAGCCAAAGAAGCAGAACCGCTTTGAGGAATATCGGCAAATATATACCGTGCCCCCGCATCGGCATACAGTTTTGCCATTGTACTGTTTCCCCCCGGCACATACCATGTACCACCGGTTTTCAGTTCTGTAATGACAGTCGGTTTCGGTGTTATGTCTTTCACTTGATTCCGGAGTGAAAGATAGGCCTCCTCTACCCCAGCAAACAAAGAGTCTGCCTCAGCCTCTTTTCCAAACAGCAACCCATAAAAACGTACCCATTCGGCACGCCCCAATGCTGAAGTTTCCATATAGTCGGCACATTCAAGAATCGGTATATTCAGCTTTTCTATACGTCCGTAACCACCACTGTTTTCGTAAGGTGAAAGCAAGATACCGTCGGGATGCATGTCTATCACTTTCTCTATGTCCGGATTCATACTGCTCCCCGCATCGGTTATTTCTTTCTTCCGACAACTTTCCAATATAGCAGGAACACGGATGTACTGCAAATCACATACTCCTTTTATTTTATCCAGTGCGCCCAACTCCTGTAAAAGTCCGCAGTGCACAGACGAGAATATCAGGGAGTTTGATAAAGGAACCCGAACAATTGTACCCTCCGGCAAGGATGAAGGACACGAATCCTGTTTATTAACCAACAAATATGTATGCAACGTTTTCAGTGTGTCCCAGGGATTACGCAGGGTAACCTGAGTATAATGCTGGTATTTTACAATTTGCAGATTCTCTGCATAGCGTAAATTCAGTGTATCACCTCCTTCTTGCATAAAAGAGGTCTTGCTCTTCCCGTTACAAGCGGAAAACAGCAAGACCATAAGTACTATATGGGCAGATAGTATGTATTTTTTCAATTCATTTCTCATGATTATAAGAATTTATCGGTCTACAATAAACAAAGCAATATGAGAAATAATCATTCTCACATCAGCTTCCTCAATATTAACATAGTAAAAACATAGTTCTTGCTACTCTTTCCTCGAGAGCACAAGCATGATTTCGTTTTGCAGGTCTTCTGACTTACTCCGGTTTGTTATGCCTTCCCACTTTCTCAAACAGAAGAAAGCAGTGGCCTGAAGTAGTAAACAAACCTTTACAAAGGAGCTTACAGCAGCGGGACTGTCCGGGACTTTCACCCGATTCCCTTTTCATCCGTGGCCTCGCATATACCAATCGGAAGCCTGACGGAACAAAACTGTGACAAATATATGCAATAAGTACTTATAATGCAATAAAAGGTGAACCAAAATCCAATTTTATTTGTTTACTTTGTGTTTATATTAAAAGTTGATATCATCTATGATTACTGCAGAAAATATTTTACTAGTCGGGTCTATTTTAATCTTTACAAGTATTCTAATCAGCAAAACCGGATATCGTTTCGGTATCCCTACCCTGCTGTTATTCCTGCTGGTAGGTATGGCTTTCGGCAGTGACGGTCTCGGCATTCAGTTCAACAGTGCTTCAGACGCTCAGTTTATCGGCATGATGGCACTCAGCATCATCTTGTTCTCGGGAGGAATGGATACCCGATACGCCGATATCAAACCAGTCTTAAAGCAAGGTATACTACTCTCTACTGTGGGAGTATTGGTCACCACACTGCTTACCGGATTGTTTATTTTCTTCCTTTCGCATTACACGCATGCCAACATAGAACTTACTCTGATGGTTTCTTTGTTGCTTGCTGCGACCATGTCGTCTACAGACTCGGCCTCGGTATTCAGCTTGTTGCGTTCACAACGTATGAACCTTAAATACAATCTCCGCCCCATGCTGGAGCTGGAAAGTGGAAGTAACGACCCGATGGCATATATGCTTACCATTGTACTGATTCAGGTTATCGGCAGCGGAAGCAATTTCGACGTAACAGTCATACTGAAAGACTTATTTATACAGTTCCTGTTCGGAGGAGTCATAGGATACGCCTTCGGTAAGTTCGCTGTCTGGCTTGTCAATAAAATAGAACTTTCCAACAGTGCTCTCTACCCGATTCTTCTGCTTAGTCTGGTCTTCATCACATTTACCCTTACCGACCTGGTTAAAGGAAACGGCTATCTGGCAGTATATATCGCCGGAATGATTGTTGGAAATGCCCGACTGGCTTACCGGAAAGAAACCAATACGTTCATGAACGGACTGACATGGCTGTTCCAGATAATCATGTTCCTGACTTTGGGACTTTTGGTCAATCCTCATGAAATGCTCGATATCTCTGTAACAGCTCTGCTTATCGGCGTCTTTATGATTCTGATAGCACGTCCGGTCAGTGTATTTTTGTGCCTGCTTCCATTTAAAGGAATCACTAATAAGGCACGAGTTTTTATTTCCTGGGTAGGACTAAGAGGAGCCGTTCCTATTATTTTTGCAACTTATCCGGTAATAGCACAAATTCCCGGCTCAAACCAGTTGTTCAATATCGTATTCTTCATTACTCTGTTATCGCTTATTATACAGGGAATGACTATTTCGAAAATGGCACGCTGGCTCAAGCTTGACTTGCCTGAAGAAAAAGAAGGTAATGAATTTGGTGTAGAACTTCCAGAAGAAATTGATACCCATCTGGATGATATCACGCTTACAGAAGACATGCTCTCAACCGGAAACCGGCTAGCCGACATGAATATTCCTAAAGGCACACTCGTGATGCTTATTAAACGAGGAAACGAATTTATTATTCCTAACGGACAGATAGAACTCCATGCCGGAGACAAACTGCTGGTAATGTCTGAAAAGAAATAAAAGTAAGGTTTACAGCTGTTTATTTCCATTTTATTTATTACATTTGGGAAACAACTTTAAAATCAAATCTTATGGAAACATATCTTTTTTGGTTGGTTCCCATTGCATCAATTCTGGCATTAGCTTTTGCCGGATATTTCTACAAGCAAATGATGCGGGAAAGCGAAGGCAGTCCTGAAATGCAGAAAATAGCTGCCCATGTTCGCAAAGGAGCCATGTCGTACTTAAAACAACAATACAAAGTTGTTACGCTTGTTTTTATCGGACTCGTTATTTTGTTTGCCATCATGGCATACGGATTCAATCTGCAAAATCACTGGGTTCCGATTGCTTTCCTTACAGGAGGATTCTTCTCGGGACTATCGGGCTATCTGGGAATGAAAACTGCGACCTATGCTTCGGCACGTACTGCCAATGCTGCACGCAATTCACTGAACGGCGGGCTACGGATTGCTTTCCGAAGCGGAGCAGTAATGGGACTCGTAGTAGTCGGACTAGGGTTGTTCGACATTTCCTTCTGGTATATTCTTCTGGACAAATGTATTCCGGCAGATGCCATGAATCCGACGGCTAAATTATGTGTCATCACCACTACAATGCTTACATTCGGAATGGGAGCTTCTACACAAGCCTTATTCGCCAGAGTTGGAGGAGGTATTTATACGAAAGCTGCCGATGTAGGAGCTGATTTGGTTGGCAAAGTGGAAGCCGGAATTCCCGAAGACGATCCACGCAATCCGGCAACAATAGCCGACAATGTAGGTGACAATGTCGGTGATGTAGCTGGCATGGGAGCCGACTTGTATGAATCGTATTGCGGATCAATACTTGCAACAGCTGCACTAGGAGCAGCAGCCTTCATCGGAACAGGCAATACAGAAATGCAATTTAAGGCTGTTATTGCTCCGATGTTGATAGCAGCAGTAGGAATTATCCTTTCCATTATTGGCATATTCGCTGTACGTACAAAGGAAAACGCTGGCATGAAAGAATTGCTCAAAGCGCTCTCTACCGGAACAAACCTCAGTTCTGTTCTCATCGTAATAGGTACATTCCTTATTCTTTGGATGCTAAACATAACCAATTGGGTTAATATTGCCTTTGCTGTAGTAGTAGGACTATTGGTAGGAATCATTATCGGACAGTCTACCGAATATTATACATCCCAATCGTACAGACCGACTCAAAAGCTTTCGGAAAGTGGAAAAACGGGGCCTGCTACTGTTATTATCTCCGGAATCGGGCTGGGAATGATCTCTACAACAGTACCAGTCATCGCAGTTGTAGCTGGAATCATCCTTTCTTACTGGCTGGCATCGGGCTTCGATTTCACCAATATCGGTATGGGACTATACGGTATAGGTATAGCCGCTGTAGGAATGCTCTCGACATTAGGCATCACCTTAGCAACCGACGCTTATGGTCCGATAGCTGACAATGCAGGAGGAAATGCCGAAATGAGTGGATTGGGCGAAGAAGTACGTCACCGTACCGATGCACTCGACTCTTTGGGAAATACAACAGCTGCTACAGGAAAAGGATTCGCCATCGGTTCGGCTGCACTGACAGGACTTGCTTTGCTGGCTTCCTATATTGAAGAAATACGTATCGGTTTGGAACGTATCGGAACAACACTTCTCGAACTACCAGGTGGTATCAGCATAACGATCCGCGAGGCTAGTTTCACAGATTTCATGATGTATTACGACGTAACACTGATGAACCCAAAGGTTCTATCGGGTATGTTCATCGGAAGCATGATGGCCTTTCTGTTTTGCGGTCTGACTATGAATGCCGTAGGACGTGCTGCTGCCAGCATGGTAGAAGAAGTTCGCCGGCAATTCCGTGAAATAAAGGGTATACTGGAAGGCAAGGCAGAGCCGGATTACGCACGCTGTGTACAAATCTCTACCCAAGGAGCCCAGCGCGAAATGGTCTTTCCATCACTTCTGGCCATAATAGCTCCTATTGTCACCGGATTATTATTCGGAGTTCCAGGAGTAATCGGACTGCTTATCGGAGGATTGTCTTCCGGATTTGTTCTGGCTATTTTTATGGCAAACGCCGGCGGTGCATGGGATAATGCCAAGAAGTATGTAGAAGAAGGTAACTTCGGAGGTAAAGGCAGCGAAGTACATCGTGCAGCAGTAGTAGGAGATACAGTAGGCGATCCATTCAAAGACACGTCAGGCCCCAGCTTGAATATTCTTATTAAATTGATGAGCATGGTAGCTATTGTCATGGCAGGACTGACTGTATCCTGGAGCTTATTCTAAAAAAGAATAATACTCACATTGATAATTTTTATCCCCAATATCCTTCACTATCTTTATTTTCTTTACTGTCAGTAATAAAAGGTAGTGAAGGATTATTTTTATAGAATCGATGTGCTTTTCCTTCATTACTTCTCAACGCATCACACATATTAGTTTCTTTTAAAACTATTTCTTTTACAAATAAAATCACCAAAAGTTTGTGAAGCAGATAAAATAAAGCTACCTTTGCGGCTTTAAATTATCAAAAATATATTTTAATGAAGAAATTTTTACTTATCGGCGCAGCGACGATAATCGTTTCAAATCCAACTTTTGCAGGAGATTATTTAACTAATACCAATCAACATGCCGCCTTTTTACGTATGGCAGCGCGTGGTGCCTCTATTGATGTAGACGGTGTATATAGCAACCCAGCCGGACTAGCCTTTTTACAAAAAGATGGTTTTCACCTCTCACTAACCGGACAAAGTGCATATCAAACTCGTGAAATTGCTGCCACTACAGGATTATGGACATTAGATGGCAAAGAAACAACACAAAATTATAAAGGTACAGCATCAGCACCGTTCATTCCTTCTTTCCATGGTGTATATAAAGATGGGAACTGGGCTGTTTCTGCAAGTTTTGCTATAACAGGAGGAGGAGGAAAAGCTTCCTTCGACAACGGTCTGCCAATGTTTAACTCTCTGGCAATTGGGGGAATTTATAAAAACGAACAACTGGCTGGTTTAATAGGAAAACCTGTTACTCCTAATATGTATGATATCAATACCGCAATGGATGGTAAACAATATATTTATGGTGTACAGCTAGGATTAAGCTATAGAATCAACGACTGGCTGAGTGTATACGCTGGAGGACGTATGAACTATGTAAAAAGCGGCTATGAAGGATATCTGAAAGCACAGTTAAAACAAGATTTCGGAGGAACGCAATTAATGAATCTGGCACTCGACTGCGAGCAGACAGGTTGGGGAATTACTCCAATAATCGGTGCCGACGTAAAACTTGGAAAATGGAACTTGGCTGCCAAATATGAAATCAAAACAAACTTAAATATCGAAAACAAGACTAATACTTTAGATGCTCCAGGGGTACCGGAAGAAGTTCTTAAACCTTATGCTGATGGAGAACAGACTCCCAGCGATATTCCTGCATTTCTGAGTGTAGCTGCCGGATACGAAATTTTGCACAACCTGCGTGCTTCGGTAGAATACCACTTCTTTGATGACAAACATGCAGGTATGTTGAATGACCGTCAGAAGACATTGAAGCACGGAACACACGAATACCTTGCCGGAATAGAATGGGATATCATCAAGGAATTAACTATCAGTGGAGGTTTCCAGAAAACGAACTATGGATTAAGTAATGATTTCCAAACAGATACAAGTTTCTACTGTAGTTCATACTCACTAGGATTCGGAGCAAGAGTCAACTTCAATGAATCATGGAGTATTGATGTTGCATATTTCTGGACTAACTATGATGATTATACAAAGACTACAGAAAGTTATAATAATACCGGAGTAAAAGGTACAGATGTATATAGCCGTACGAATAAAGTATTCGGTCTGAGTCTAAATTATCATTTCTAAAAAGTAAGATATATTTTCGGGGAAGCTAAATATTCTCTACTCTTCGCCTGTCATTGATTTTATCATCTGTTTGTCGATAAAATTAATGACAGGCTTTTTGTTTTTACCATAAAAAAAATGAATACTACTCCCTAAAAGTTTTACATATAACTTTGAGGGTGCAGTTCATTTTTTTAATAGAAAATAACACACCCCAATGAATTTAGCTGAAAGAGATTGAACTTCGTAATTTTTTTTTCTTAACTTTGCGCTGCATCTTAAAGAGATTACAAACAACTTTAAACAAAAAATATTGAGATTATGATGACTATTGACAAATTCAACTTTGCCGGAAAAAAGGCAATCGTTCGCGTTGACTTCAACGTACCTTTGAACGAAGAAGGTAAAATTACTGACGATACTCGTATCCGTGGTGCTCTGCCTACTTTGAAAAAAGTATTGGCTGATGGTGGTGCTCTCATTATCATGTCACACATGGGTAAACCAAAAGGCAAAGTAAACGCTAAATATTCTCTGAGCCAGATTGTAGACGCTGTTGCTGCTGCTTTGGGTACTCCAGTTCAGTTTGCTCCAGATTGCGCTAAAGCTCAGGAAGCTGCTGCTGCTTTGAAACCAGGTGAAGTTCTGTTGCTCGAAAACTTGCGTTTCTATCCTGAAGAAGAAGGAAAACCTGTAGGTATCGAAAAAGAAGATCCTGCTTACGAAGATGCAAAGAAAGCTATGAAAGCTTCTCAGAAAGAATTTGCTAAAACTTTGGCTTCTTACGCAGACTGCTATGTAATGGATGCATTCGGTACAGCTCACCGTAAACACGCTTCTACTGCAGTTATCGCTGACTACTTCGATGCTGATCACAAGATGTTGGGTTACCTGATGGAAAAAGAAGTTCAAGCTGTAGACAACGTTTTGAAAGATATCAAACGTCCGTTTACTGCTATCATGGGTGGTTCTAAAGTTTCTACTAAGATCGGTATTATCGAAAACTTGATGGACAAAGTAGATAACTTGATCCTTTGCGGTGGTATGGCATTTACTTTTGCAAAAGCTCAGGGTGGTAAGATCGGTAACTCATTGGTTGAAGATGACAAACTTGACTTAGCTCTTGACATCATGGCTAAAGCTAAAGCTAAAGGTGTTAACTTGGTTTTGGGTTGCGACTGTGTAGCTGCTGATGCATTTGCAAACGACGCACACACTCAGGTTTGCGACGACAAGAACATTCCTGACGGATGGATGGGATTGGATGCAGGTCCTAAGACTCGTGAAGAATTCAAAGCAGCTATCAAGGGTGCAAAGACTATTTTGTGGAATGGTCCTGCTGGTGTATTCGAAATGGACAACTTCGCAGGTGGTTCTAAAGTAATTGCAGAAGCTATTGCTGAAGCTACAAAAGAAGGTGCATTCTCATTGATCGGTGGTGGTGACTCTGTAGCTTGTATCAACAAGTTTGGTATGGCTGATCAGGTTTCTTACATCTCTACTGGTGGTGGTGCTTTGTTGGAAGCTATCGAAGGTAAAATCCTTCCGGGTATCGCAGCTATCCGTGGCGACAAATAATTTAGACTAACACTCTATACCTAAGAGTTATATGAGAGGACAATTCTCTTCCGAGGATTGTCCTCTTTCTTTTTTCATACATCGAGCAACACGTTTTTCATTTTGGCATTACAGTTATTATTGCTGCCCGATAAGAAATCTTCATCAGCCTTCATAGGCCGTTTGAAAAAGAGCTGGTCATCATACTACTTTGAAAGAGCTGTTTTTCTGTATAAACATTACTCTATAAATTATTATGTATCAGACCAAGATATGTTTACACTGGCATTTCCCGTTTATTAAAACAATGTTCAAACGACTATATTCAAGCAAATGCCAACAATCGTAAAAGTTCTACCGGACAGCAATAGAACAAAATAAAATAAGAGATATACCCCTAATAAAAAAACTCCTTTTATACCCGCCCAGAGCAGTGTATAAAAGGAGTTTTTTATTATAATACAAGAGTCTTATCCCAAGAAAGAAATCAGCACACCGGCAGCAACAGCCGAACCGATAACACCTGAAATATTACTTGCCATACAATACTGAAGCACATGATTCTTCGGGTCGTATTTCAAAGCAATTTCATTGGCTACACGGCTTGCCATAGGCACAGCACTCAGTCCAGTAGCTCCAATCAGCGGATTAATCTTCTTCTTAGTGAAGAGATTGAAAACCTTCACAAACAAAATACCACCTGAAATAGACAATGCAAAGGCAAGGAAACCACCAATTACAATACCGATAGTAGTCCAATTCAGGAAAGCATCTGTTGTCATAGTTGCTCCTACTGAAATACCCAGGAAGATAGTTGCTGCATTCATAATACTATTGGAAGCAGCATCAAACAAGCGTGAAGTATTGCTACCGATTTCCTTTACCAGGTTACCGAACATCAGCATACCGATCAAAGGTACTGCACTCGGAACAAACAAAGCTACAATGGTTGTAACTACGATAGGGAACAATATCTTCAGCACACGCAGGTTCTTGATTTCTGTCTTCGAAGGATATTTCTTCTCCTGTTCTTTCATATTGATAGAAAGTTCCTTCTTAGTACACCAGATACGAACAACCAGCGGAATGATAACCGGAACCAAAGCCATGTACGAATAAGCCGCAATAGCAATAGGACCTAACAAATGAGGAGCCAGCTTGATTGTTGTAAAGATAGCTGTCGGACCATCTGCACCACCAATAATACCCAGTGAAGCAGCTTCCTTAGGAGTAAATCCCATCAGGATAGCAACCAGCAGTACAGCAAAAATACCCAACTGAGCAGCCGCTCCAAAAATAGAAAGACGAAGATTACGAAGCATCGGTCCAAAATCGGTCAATGCACCTACTCCCATAAAGATGATAGGAGGAAGGAATCCTGTCTTGATCAACATATAATAAATGAAGTTCATCAAGCCCAGCTCATGAGCAATTTCATGCAGAGGCATTTCCCAGACGTTCTTCATCACACCATTCACCATCACCATGCCATTCTCATCAGCCTGTATAACTCCCATATCGCCACCCGGGAAATTGGCTAGCAATACCCCGAAAGCTATCGGCACAAGCAGCAAAGGTTCATACTGCTTTTTGATACCCAGATAAAGGAGAATAAAAGCAATGGCATACATGATGAGAAACCGCGGATCAGCAACAATATTGCTGAACGCAGTCATATCATATAATCTTGCAAATATATCTTCCATTATAATATCTTCATTAATACATCATCTTCTGATACGGAATCACCCGAATTAGCACAAATGGCAGTTACGGTTCCGCTAAACTCGGCACGTATCGCATTGTAAGTCTTCATAGCTTCCACGTAGCATATTACGTCACCCTGGTTCACCTTATCTCCTACCTTCAGCGGAGTTTCCTGAGCATTCTTGGTCAGGAAGAACTTACCTTCAAGCGGTGAAAGCACTTCTTTACCTTCGCCAGCAGGAACTGCCGCAGGCTGTTCTGCAGGAGCAGCTGCCTGAGCACCATGCAAAGTTGCAGGATTAACATCACCAAAGGCTACTGTTACACGATATGGCTGGCCGTTGACATCAACAGTCAATATCTTAGTCTGATCGTTGGCCATGTGTACTTCTTCCTTCGCTTCACGGCGTTTCTTCACATCTTCCAAGAAATCAGCTTTAGCCTTTCCACTCTTGTAGGCCTCATACTGAGCCGGATGCATAGCGTATTCGAAGAGTTCTTCATCGTCCTGACCGGTTTCCCATTTCTTTTCCCACATCATCTGACGATATTTATCCAGCTGGTCAGGATAATTATCCTGAGGATTACCTGTAAAGAATTTACGTCCTTCACGTTCAGCCTTTTCCACAATTTCCGGAGCCAGTTTGCCCGGCAACTGTCCTGCCTTACCCAAAATCATATCCCAGATATCATCGGCAATCATACCCCAGCGTTCCTTACCTTTTTCCATCTGGATAACATTCATCATAGCCAGATTCTTTACATACTGGCTAAACGGAGTAACCAGACAAGGATAACCTACACGCGGCCATACATATGCCACTTCATCAAACAGCTTAATAAGCAGTTCATCCTGAGTCATAAACGGCAAATTACGTTTTGCCTTATATTTATTGATAGACTCCAGATTGGTTTCCAAATCGGCCATCAAGCTACCCATCATACCACCCGGAAGTCCCGGACCGATCAGTAATGAGTTCATCAGACGGTTACGCGGACTGATATACAAGCCCAGAAAATCATCCATAAATTCCTGAATCAGCGAACGTACTTTCATGTAGGCCTGCATATTGATTTCAGGAACTTTAAAGCCGGCATCTTTCAACATTGCCTGCACACTGATTACATCGGCATGTCCTGTACCCCATGAAAGAGGTTCCATACCAACATCTACATAGTCACATCCGGCCTTACATACCTCGAGGATAGAAGCCATATTAAAACCAGGTCCGGCATGAGAGTGATACTGGATAGTAATATCTTTCTTTATCTGCTTGATGCCGGCAACGATCTTACCTAAGAAAACCGGACGTCCGATACCTGCCATATCCTTGATACAGATTTCATCACATCCGGCTTCAATCAGTTTCTTTGCCATATCCAGATAATATTCTACGGTATGCACCGGTGAATATGTGATACACAGACAGCACTGAGAAATCATTCCAGCATCGTGAGCATAACCGATTGAAGGGATAATATTGCGAACATCATTCAGTCCGCAGAAGGTACGTGTAATATCTGTTCCCTGAGCTTTTTTTACCTTATAAAACAATTTGCGTACGTCGGCAGGAACCGGACTCATGCGCAAGCCATTCAAGGCACGGTCTAACATATGTGTCTGAATACCTGCTTCGTGAAACGGTTTTGTCCATTCACGTACAGCTTTATTCGGGTTTTCTCCAAAAAGCAAATTAACTTGTTCAAAACCTCCCCCATTTGTTTCAACACGAGCAAAACACCCCATTTCGATAATGGCTGGGGCCACCTTAACCAACTGGTCTACGCGAGGCACATATTTTCCTGCGCTCTGCCACATATCACGAAAGACCAGACTAAATTTTACTTCTTTTTCCATTGTAAAAGTAATGTGTTTTTCTTTAACAGATTCATTTCAATTTTTCAATCTTTATCACCTGACCCTTACCGGCAGTCAGAATTTCCACAGCGGCCTTAATAGCATCCATTGCCCCGGCATCTGTAGAAGGCCCACTTGTAACAGGCTTCTTCTTCGGCTCTTCTTCAGGGGCTATCTTATTCACCACAGAAATAAGGAACTGACTTATCCAGATAACAATCAGAAGAATCAAGAAAACGGTGCACATTCCGACCACCATTAACAATAATCCGACTCCGATGTTCTCCATAATATAAATAAGTTATTAATTGTACAAAAAAACACTCTCCAGAAAACCAGTTTCTAAAGAGTGTCCCAAAATTACGGATTCAGATTACATTTCGTAAATATCCGCTATTAAATAATGTAAATTTATCAGAATAAAATATCCTGTAAAGGCTTGCGGTTCTTCTCCGGAACCTCCTGCGAGGCAGGATATCCTACCGGAACAAGGGCTACCGGCTCTATGTTTGCAGGCAATCCCAATATCTCCTTACAGAGAGGTACATCAAAATTGCATACCCAGCATGTTCCCAATCCTTGTTCGGCTGCAGCCAGACACAAATGTTCTACTGCAATAGAAACATCCACATCGGTATGATCTTTGTTGTCCAACTTACGATGCCATGCTACATTATGATCGCCACAGGCCACAATGATACAAGGAGCTGTCTTTATCCATTCACGGGGATAGGCAGATTTCAAGGCTTCCAGCAGTTTTTTCTCGGTTATCACAGCAAATTTCCAAGGCTGGAAATTTACAGCCGACGGTGCAAGACGCACACACTCCATTATATAGTCCAGCTTGTTTTGTTCTATCGGACGTTCCTCATAATTCCTTACTGAATAACGTGCTTTTACAAGTTCCAGAAAATTCATTTTATCAAACAGTTAAAGATTTCATATCACAAAAATAACGAAAGTTATTTCCACAAAAAAGTATCCGTCTGGATTTTTATATATTCGGCATATCCGCACAGAAAAGTCGAATGCATACTAAATGCTGACAGAAAATTCGATTCCTACGATATTGGCAGACCGTTTCGGTTCATACTGACGGCAATAGAAAACATTACATGAGCACTGACTTGACAGTTTTACATTTACTCCCGGACGATAACGCATACGCGCTATGCTGAAAAATACGTCCTCTCCTACCGGCTGGTAAAGTTCTACAGAAAAATAGGGTTGTACTTTCCAGGATACAGGTGCGTAATCGATCTTTATCCGCGAGCGGAGCCTGCTTTCTACATCTCCTTCGAAAAAGGTCTGCTGAAAAAATTCCCGTAAAGACAATTTAAAATCATGACATTTCAGATATCCCTGCGCTCCGGCAAGATAACGATGTCTGAACTTCCACCCTTCACTACCTCTATTCCGGTAATGTACTTCATACAGTCCTTCCAACTTTAAGAAAGACAATATATTGTAACCAGCCCCCAAATTCAGACTTACACGATCGGCTTCCTTCAGATGGTTTTTCGAACGAAACTCTGCCACCCCCGACAGATTCCAGCGGCTCGTCACTTTATAATTTAATTTGACTCCTGTCCATGTGGCAAATTCATCCGACTGTGCACAGGCTGTATGTACGGTCATAAAAGCAAGACACACCATACAGACTAAACGGATAAGAAGCTTTATTATGTTTTTCATGCCACAAACAATTATCAGCGTTAACCAGAAGGAATACAAAGATAACAAATTAGCTTTTAGTATCCGAAGAATAGTCCTCAAAAAAACATCAGCAAGTTTAGCTGAAAAATTGCTCAATTTTAAAAAAAACATCAGCAAGTTTTCGCAAACATTTCATGATGTTTTTTCATTCGCTCCCCAAAAATCTAAATGAACTTTATTCATTTATTGTATCTTTGCAAAGCATAAAAACAAGACATACAGATTATGAAAAAACTAGCAATATTCGATCTTGACGGAACATTGATTGATACAATTGCCGACCTGGCAGGAGCAACCAATTACGCATTGCAGGAATGTGGATTTCCTACACACGAAACAGATGCCTACCGCTATTTTGTAGGAAACGGAATAAACAAACTTTTTGAACGTGCCTTACCCGAAAATGAACGCAGTGAAGCGAATATTCTGAAAATACGTTCTCTGTTTATACCTTATTATAATATACACAATGCAGACCTTAGCCAACCCTATCCGGGTATAACCGATGTACTGGATACACTGCAACGCAAAGGTATGATGCTGGCAGTAGCCTCTAATAAATATCAGGAAGCTACCTCCAAACTGATCAAACAATATTTCCCGCAAATAACATTCGCACAAGTATTCGGACAGAGAGAAGGAGTACCAGCCAAACCCGATCCCAGTGTCATTTTCGAAATTATTGAGAAAACGGGAGTAAAAAAAGAAGAGGTCGTTTATCTCGGAGATTCATGTGTAGACATGCAGACTGGAATAAATGCAGAAGTAACCACCATAGGAGTAAGCTGGGGATTCCGTCCACGCACGGAACTGGAAGCATACCATCCTGATTTTATAGCCGACCGGACTGAAGATATACTACAATATCTGGCAGAATAAAAAAATGCCACAGGCTGCAATAATCATACAGCCTGTGGCAAAACAAAAAAACTGTTATCAAATAGAAAGTTCGTCAAGCACTTCAATCAGCGACTTATCCAAAGGTTTGTCTTTCTTGATAGCCTCAGTGAAAGGAACATACACAATTTTATCATTGCGGATACCTATCATAACATTACGCTGGTCTTCTTTCAAAGCCTCGATAGCTCCTACTCCCAGACGGCTAGCCAAAATACGGTCGTAAGCACTAGGAGAACCACCTCGCTGCAAATGTCCCAAGATTGTTACACGTACATCGTACTGCGGATATTCATTTTTCACACGCTCTGCATAGTACATTGCCCCTCCGTTTTTCGGAGCTTCCGACACGATGACTATACTGCTGTTCTTCGACTTACGGAAGCCACGACCGATAAATTTCTCAAGCTGGTCTACGTCAGTCTGGTCTTCAGGAATAATGGCTGCTTCTGCTCCAGAAGCAATCGCACTGTTTTGTGCCAGAAAACCGGCATCACGTCCCATCACTTCAACGAAGAAAATACGATCGTGTGAAGTTGCTGTATCACGAATCTTATCCACACAGTCTACAATTGTGTTCAAGGCTGTATCATATCCGATAGTAGAGTCCGTTCCATACAAATCATTATCAATAGTTCCCGGCAAACCGATGCAAGGCACATCAAACTCATTGGCAAATATCTGCGCTCCGCTTAATGAACCGTTTCCGCCGATTACAACCAATGCATCAATACCAGCAGCTACCATATTATCGTATGCCACCTTACGGCCTTCGGGAGTCATAAAGTCTTTCGAACGTGCAGTCTTCAAGATTGTTCCCCCACGCTGGATAATGCTGCTGACATCCTGAGTCGTAAGTTCCTTAATCTCATTACGGATCAAACCTTCATACCCTCTGTAAATACCTTTCACAGTATAACCGTTACAAATGGCACTGCGAGTCACAGCACGAATCGCTGCATTCATTCCTGATGCATCACCACCTGATGTCAGGATACCAATACACTTAATTTGTTTCATAATAACTCGTTTGTTGAATTTTCCAATTCCTAAATATCCTAAAAACAGTCCCCAAAAATAGAACATTTCTACAAAACAAAGTAATCCGTATGTATAAATAACTATAAAAAGACAGTTTTCACGTCCGATAGAACAGAGTATAATCTATGTTACTTATTTTTTCAAATACCGTACATATCCTCAATATTTACCTGACACGCTGATACATAATGTTATCAATAGAACAATATTTGTAACATAGCTGTCAATCTCCAACAACATAAATCCATATTTTTGCAACAAACATTAATTCAAATCAACAATGAAAAAACACATCCGTCTACTCACATTAGCAGCCATAAGTCTGGCAGGATTTACTTATGGCAACCAGCTTCAGGCTTCATCACCCGATAATGCCATTTTCAGTCATTTCACCTATACCGGACAGGACAAAGTTTATAACGATAACAAGCTTTCAGCAAATGAATTTTATAGTCCCATATTACAAGGATGCTACCCAGATCCTAGCATTTGCCGAAAAGGAAATGATTATTATCTGACATGCTCTTCATTTGCCGTCTATCCGGGAGTACCTATATTCCATTCTACTGATCTGGTAAACTGGAAACCGATAGGTCACGTCCTCGAACGTCCTTCACAACTAAAACTACAAAACTGCAAGATCAGTGAAGGTATTTATGCCCCCACTATCCGATATAATCCATACAACGATACTTTCTATATGATTACGACCCATATCGGAGGAGGATTGGGGAATATCATTGTGAAAACATCCGATCCGGCAAAAGGCTGGAGCGATCCTATCAAGCTAAACTTCGACGGAATAGATCCGTCTATCTTTTTCGATGACGACGGTAAAGCTTATATAGTGCATAATGACGCTCCCGAACAGGCTTTATATGAAGGACATCGAGTAATTAAAATCTGGGAATATGACGTGCAAACAGACCAAATAATAGCCGGAACAGACAAAGTTATAGTAAATGGAGGTGTTGACATCACCCAAAAACCAATATGGATAGAAGCTCCTCACCTATATAAAAAAGAAGGCAAATATTATCTGATGTGTGCAGAAGGAGGTACGGGCGACAACCATTCGGAAGTAATTTTTATCAGTGACAGTGCTACCGGACCGTTTGTTCCGTCGAAACAGAATCCGATTCTTTCGCAAAGACATCTTCCGGCAAACCGTCCGGATAAGGTCGACTGGGCAGGACATGCCGATATAACAGACACTCCTTCCGGAAAATGGTACGGAGTATTTTTAGCTGTACGCCCTAATGAATGCAACCGAGTTAATACTGGAAGAGAAACCTATATACTGCCTGTCGACTGGTCGGGAAAGTTTCCCGTTTTCGAAGGTGGCATGCAAGCGTTGCAACCCAAATTAAAAATGCCTGATGGTGTAATAAACCAGACGGGAACAAACGGGTTTGTTCCCAACGGAAACTTCACATTTACAGATAACTTGAATTCACTCCCACTCGATAACCGATGGGTAGGCATTCGTGATGCCCGTGAAAAATTTATCTCAATAGGAGAAAACGGATTACAAATAACTCCTTATGCTACTGACATAACAGAGGCAAGACCAACTTCAACACTTTTTTTCCGCCAGCAACACAACTGCTTTACGGCTTCTGTAAACCTGCAATATAAACCGACAGCAGAAAATGAACTTGCCGGAATGGTGTGTTATCAGAAAGAATCGTTTAATTATGTATTCGGGATAACCCGAAAAGGAAATGAATGTTACTTACTGCTTCAGCGTACAAATAATGGAAAATCGGAAATCGTTGCTAATACTCCTGTCGATATGCAACAACCCTTATATTTACAGATACAAGCCGAAGGAGATAAATACAGATTCAACTATTCTACCGATGGACATTCTTTTAAAAATTTAGGAGGTATTGTTTCCGGAGATATTCTCTCAACTAATGTAGCTGGCGGATTTACAGGAAATATGATTGGGCTATATGCTACGTCTGCCAATATGGCTCATCCTCAATAAACAGGTAAACAATTATCAGCAAAATCCCGGCTCCTCTCTAATAGAAAATGAGCCGGGATTTTGATATATATCAGATAAAAGAGTTTTCTGCTGCAACTATTTAGCAGAAAGTTTGTCGATTTTAACAACTTCGTACACTCCATCGTACTCTGCAGCAAAACCTTCCTGCGATTTACCCATATCTCTTACCTCTAGTTCTGCATGCACAGGTACTCCATTCTTTTGTCCTTTAGTCAGTTCATCATACTGCTTGTAAAGCTCTCCGGTTTTGTCTATCACCCAATAGCAGACAGTATCTCCATCAGCAACAAACGACCGGACTTCATGAGCTATAATCAGCTCTCCTTTTACAGAAATTGTTTCTTTTTGTTGTGCAGGCAATACTGTCTGAGAGGTCTGTGCCTCATCACTTCTGGAATAGGAATATACCGTACCGTTTTTCTCCAAAAGTAAAGTTTTATCAGACAAATCTTTAATCACCAATGTATCAGAAAAAGCAATCGTCTGGTGGTTGCCAATACTTTTACCGGCGAGAATAAGTACATCCCCCTCTTTTTTCCATGATTCATACTGAAGAGTAGCCATATTTATAGAAGAAGCTGTTCCATCGGGCTCAAGAACAAAACCCTGCTGCATATTTTCCATACCCGGTACAGGTTCAACCCATGCACCTTCTATACTGGCTCCGTTACATGCCGGAAGTAAAGCCATACAACCTAAAGCCATTGTGCTTATCCAAATAAGATTCTTCATAACTTTTATTAATTTAATATTGAATTTAAAATGCAATTTATCAAGAAAATATCGAATCTGCAAAAACTGAATCTAAAGATAATTTAATGCATGCCTGAAAAGAAAAAAGATAATGCCCGTAAAAATCGGGCATTATCTTAAAAACAGAAGCATAACCTTATCAGTTTTTCTTAAGTTCAAAATCGAATGTTGCCGGAACAAAACCAGGCAATGCAACAGGTTCATTGTCGCCTTCACCCAACGAAACTTCAGGGACATAAATCTTGAACTTCAGATTTGTTGTTTCTACTTCGTAATTCGCTCCATCAACCGGAGATACTTTAACCTCAATATGTAAATTCTGAGCCTCTCCACCTTCAGTTTCCGACGGAATTGATACATTCAGTTCCAAAGGCTTCGGATCGAGAACGAATAAAATACTATCTTTTTCTGTATTCAGTTCCGGTTCGTATCCTATCTTATAACTTACATCACCTACTGCTTCTACAATCTTATTCGCAGTTTCCTCATCACCAACAATATCAAGTACAATATCTTTTATCGGGAAACTGTCAAAATAAACAGTATCATTGTCCACCTTTACCGCAACATCTGTGCCCTCAGGAGTATCTTCTCCTCCATCAGTTCCGTCTTCCGTTGTAGAAGATTCAGTCAGATAAAACATTTTTCCTGTATAATTGCCAAACATATGATCTGTTGTCACTTCGACAGGAGGTGTCGGAGTTGTTTCGTCGTCATCACTGCAAGCTACAAAGCCCAAAGAACATCCAAGCATCAGCATGGAAATAAATAAACGGTTCAGTTTAATTTGTTTTTTCATTTCTCTAATTTTTCGTTTGAAACTTCAATTACTAGTTTTATCAGCTGACACATAAAAAATGCCAGGTAACAAGTATTACTGCACAAGTTTATAGAGAAAAATAAATAAAATTTTTATTGAAGAATTTTAACATTTAGCCATGCAGGATTCATATCAATTCATCATTTAGAGAGTAAAAAGCTATTTAATGTTCAACAAAAAAACATATATTATGAAAACTCATTTTCCATTTTGCAAGGGATTTATAATGGCAGCAGCACTGACAAGCATTATGGGATTGTCATCTTGCCTGGATGACGATGATGAAAACTATTATAATATTAATTATCCTAATGCACTGGTTACTGTTAAGAGTGATGCAAATGATAGTTTTTTCCTCCAGCTGGATGACAGTACAACACTGCTACCGGTAAATCTCGCATCTTCTCCCTTTGGAGATAAAGAAGTGCGTGCTCTTGCCAATATAGAAGAAGTAGATGAACCAAGCGGAGCATATACTAAAGCTGTACATATTAATTGGATAGACAGCATTCTCACCAAACCGATAGCTACTGACTTGGGAGAGGAAAATGACCAGACTTACGGAACAGACCCTGTAGAAATAGTTAAAGACTGGGTAACAATAGCAGAAGACGGATATCTGACCTTACGATTCCGTACTGTATGGGGAGCAGGATCTCAACCTCATTTTGTAAACCTATTACTGGGAAATAATCCTGACAATCCGTACGAAGTAGAGTTCAGACACAACGCATATGGAGATACATACGGCGAGTCTGGAGATGCACTGGTAGCATTTAAGCTGGACGGGCTTCCTGATACAGAAGGAAAGACAGTAAAGCTTACTCTCAAATGGAAATCATTCAGCGGAGACAAGTCTGCAGAATTCGATTATTGTACACGTAAATCGCTGGCTCCTCAGAACTCAGCAATTACATCTGTAAGAAGCAATTACAAACTCAAGTAACCCCTTTATAAATATATAGATACACTTAAAGAAAACAAAAACCTAGAAAATGTCCCGGTAGCATGATTTTCCATATTCTAAATAACCGCATACCATAACTTTTATCATGCTTACCGGGACTTTTATTGTAATACGTTATCTCTACGTATTATACAATCTTCACCAATTGATCCCTTCCTATTGAAAAAATATTGGTTGCCGAAAACCATGTCCCGACAACCAATAACGAATCTTTATTTATACTCAAATTCCACAATATTTTGCGTATCAGCCTATGAAGAAGATATATAAGCTTTAAACTTGCCCCGCTCTGCAACCCATTCATGTTTGCGGTCATCAAAGAATTGTAAGTCCTCCGGTTTTATCGTAAAAGTTATTTCTTTTTCTTCACCTGGTTGAAGTGAAACCTTCTGAAATCCTTTTAACTCTTTCTGCGGACGAAGCAAAGAACATTTTTCATCTCCAATATACAATTGAACGGTTTCTTTTCCGGCTACCGCTCCTGTATTCTTAACCTTTACTGAAACCGACAGAGTTTCTCCTTCATTTATTTGTTTAGCCAACAAAACAGGCTTACTATACTTGTAAGTAGTATAACTCAATCCATAGCCAAACGGGAAGAGAGGTTTAATCTTCTTAGTGTCATACCAGCGATACCCAACTAAAATATCCTCTTTATATTCCTGTTTGATGCTATCGCCCGGATAACTCATTTCGCCATAAAAATGAGCCGGACAATCTTTCAGTTTTACCGGATAAGAGAAAGGAAGCTTTCCGCTAGGATTTACTTTTCCTGTAAGCACATCAGCCAGTGCATCTCCTCCAACCGAACCTAGATACCAGGACTGTACGATAGTTGGAACCTCTTTTACCCACGGCATCTCGACAGCATTTCCACTTACGATTACAGCTACCAGATTCTTATTTACTTTCAACAAGCCCTCAATCAGTTCATTCTGACCAAAAGGAAGTTCGTAAGACAAGCGGTCACCTCCTTCACAATCTTGGAAATGATTCTTGTTCAATCCGCCAATAAAGATAACCAGATCAGCCTTAGCTGCCTTTTCTACGGCATCATTGCGTAAAGAATCGACTGTAGCCTGAGGTATTTTTTCCTCACGACCATACATTGGACGGCCAGCTGCATATCCTTGTGCATATACAATACGATTACCAAAGTATTTTTTCAGTCCATCCAACGGTGATATAAATTTCTTCACTTTCAATTCGGAAGAACCTCCTCCCAACATCAAATTACGTGTAGCATTATCACCTACAACCAATATCTGCTTATACTGATCAAGAGCAACAGGCAATAAAGCTGGTTGCTTTTTGGCTGCTTCATTTTTCAATAGCACGATACCTTCTGTTGCTACCTGATAAGCAGCCTGTTCATGAGCTTCATTGGTCATCGATCCAAAAGGTTTCTGACGATTCATGGCTGTACGGAAAATCAAGCGCAAGACACGAGCAGCCTTATCGTTCACTACCTCCATCGGTATTTTTCCTTCCTTAACCATCTTCAGATAGTTCTTTCCCAAATAGTAGTCGTCATACCCAAACTCCGACTCAGAAGTCAAACCATTGGTATACGATCCCATTTCAATATCCAGTCCGTACATGCCAGCTTCATATGTATCATGTGCGGCTCCCCAGTCGGTTATCACACACCCGTCGAATCCCCATTCACCTTTCAGTATGTCATTATTCAGCAGTTTATGGTGAGTAGCATGCATTCCGCGTACTTTATTGTATGCCCCCATGATGCTCCATACACCACCACGCTGTACGGCAGCTTTAAATGCCGGAAGATAAATTTCATACAAAGCACGATCGCTAACCTGCACATCAATGTGCCCGCGCCAAAGCTCCTGATTATTTAAAGCATAATGTTTCACACAAGCGGCCACACCGTTTTTCTGAACTTCCTGAATATAAGGAACACACATCTCAGAAGCCAGATAAGGATCTTCTCCCAAGTATTCAAAATTTCTTCCGTTAAGTGGAGTACGATAAATATTCACCCCCGGTCCTAACAGTACATCTTTCTCGCGGTAACGTGCTTCTTCACCAATCGCTTTACCATACTTCGCAGCCAAATCCGGATTCCAGCTAGCTGCCAGACAAGTCAATGCCGGAAAAGCTGTACAGCTATCACTCGTCCATCCGGCATACCCCCAGTCGTTCCAATTAATTTCGGCACGAACTCCATGTGGTCCGTCACTCATCCACAGTTCAGGAATACCCAAACGTGGACAACCGGGTGAACTGAATTTACCCTGAGCGTAACTGAGTCTTGTCTTCTCTTCCAATGTCATTCGCTTCAGAGCATCCTGTACTCTTACTTCCAACGGCTGTTTATCATCCAGATAAACAGGAATATCCGTTTTATTTTGTGCATGTAACGAAGCACATGCAATACTCAATAATCCTATAAAAATAAACGTCTTTTTCATAATATTCTTTTTTCAGCCAAGATAATATTATTCTGAAACAATATCAACTACAGCTTCTTTTAATCCCTCAGAAATCGCTTTCAAACGCGCTGCTCCTGTTTTTCCATTATTCTGCAATACGACCAAGCATTTACCGTTGAACGCCTTTCGTTTATTATCTTTAAAACGTTCCATCGAAGTCTGGCTTCCATTGTCAACTCCAGCTATAAACAGGTTTCCTTCTACCTCAAAACGAACCAGATTATCCGCAAGAGGACAAATATTTCCTTCGGCATCCAAGATTTCTACTGTTACAAAACTCAAATCAGTACCGTCTGCTTTCAAGATATTTCTATCTGGAGTCAGACGTATCATACTCGGTGTTCCCGCTGTACGAATTTCTTTTTCGGCAACCACTGTTCCTGCTTTTCGAGCAACAACCTTTACACTTCCCGGCTCATATTTTACATGCCAGGAAACATGTAAATGATTATCATCTTTCGATTTTATTCCTTGTGATTTACCATTCACAAACAGTTCCACTTCATCTGCCTGATTGTAATAACACCACATATCAACATCCTGTCCCTCGGTCCAGTTCCAATGCGGGAAAAGATGCAAGACTTGTTTATCTGTCCATTCCGACTGATAGAGATAGTATACATCTTTAGGAAAACCAGCCAAATCAACAATACCAAAATATGAACTGCGTGCAGGCCAGCCATAAGGAGTCGGTTCACCGATATAGTCGAAACCAGTCCATACATATTGCCCGCTGATAAAATCATTTTTCTTTATCAACAGCAAACTTTCTTCATGAGTATTTCCCCAGGGAACATGACAGTTTTCATAAGAAGAACATGCAAATGTTGAATCATAAAATGGTTTATCCCAGCGTTCAGGCCAAATAAATATCTGGTCGCTCGGCATCCGGTAATATCCACGTGTCATCAGAGCCGAATTACTTTCCGTAATGATAAACGGTTTGCCAGGGAAATTCTTTGGAACCTCAGGAATGTTGACATTATGATAATTATAGCCAATGATATCCAACGCTCCGGAACGGAACAAATGATTAGCAGGATTAGGTTCATTGCATCCAGCTGTAATCGGACGAGTCGGATCTAAGGTTCTTACAAAATCGGCCAGTTTTTTTGTAAGTAAAGAATTTACACTTTCTTCACCTTCCTTAGCCAGCATGTCTGATGAGTGGCCGAAATTCAGAATCAGGTTAGCTTCTTCCAGACTTAAAGTATCAGCCTGCGCATCACTCCATTGTTCCAATACCTCATTTCCGATACTCCACATAAAAATAGAAGGATGATTACGGTCGCGAAGAATAAAATCGTGCAAATCTTTTTCATGCCATTCATTGAAGTAACGTGCATAATCATGAGCAGTCTTTTTCTTGCGCCACATGTCAAACGCTTCATCCATTACAATAAATCCCATACGGTCGCACAAATCAAGCAGTTCTGGTGCCGGAGGATTATGTGAACAACGGATACCATTACAGCCCATTTCTTTCAAGATCTGCAACTGACGTTCGATGGCACGTACATTGACCGCTGCTCCCAGGCATCCCAAATCATGATGCATGCAGACACCATTTATTTTGACCGGCTTGCCATTCAGCGTAAATCCTTTCGCAGCATCAAAAGAGAACGTACGAATACCGACAGGAGTTACATAACGATCTACACATTGTCCATCTTTCTGAATTTCTGTAACCAAAGTATACATGTAAGGACGCTCAATGCTCCACAATAAAGGAGAGCTTACCTTTAAATCTTGAGAAACATCAACAGCCTTTCCTGCTATTGTATTCAGAGAAGACTCTGCCTGAGCAACTTTCTTTCCCTCTGCATCTTGCAGGATAGAATAAACAGATACTCCAGCATCTGCCTGCGTTCCTATATTCTCAACCGTTGTAACGACTTTCAAAGAAGCCTCCTGAGTATCAACACTTGTTGCAGTAACATAGGTTCCCCACTCTGCAACACGGATATCTCCTGTTTTCACCAACCATACGTTACGATAAATACCACATCCCGAATACCAGCGAGAATTAGGCTGTTCAGCATTATCAACACGTACAGCTATCACATTCTTTTCTCCCCACTTCAGATATGGAGTCAAATCGTAACTGAATGAAATATATCCATAAGGACGCTTGCCTAACGAAATTCCATTAATGAAAACTTCCGAATTCATGTAAACTCCATCAAACTCGATACGAAAATGTTTTCCTTTATCTCCGTCCGCTGGAATAAACGTCTTCCGATACCATCCGATACCACCAGGCAAAGCACCTCCACCTGTTCCCGAAGGATTATCCTGACTGAAATCTCCTTCGATGGCCCAGTCATGGGGTAAATTTAATTTTCTCCAACCCGAGTCAGCAAAATCTACTTGTGCAGCCAATGAATCATCACTCAGAGAAAAACACCATCCGTCATTAAAGCTCAGTCTTTCTCTCGGCTCAGAAGAAGGAGAGCTGCATGCTCCCAATAAGAACATGCAGCACACTCCTATTATAATAGATTGAATAAATTTATGACTCATAAATTTTACAACTGAATGGTTTGTGAAGTTCCATTATATTTTACAACAATACCTTTAGCATTCATATCGAACGGCTTCGGGCTATTGGCATTCACTTGAATTATTTCGAATGTACGTTCTTTCAACATACCGTCAAACTCACCTGTACGTTCTCCTATTACCAATTGCTTTTTAGCTTCGTTGTAAGTCATCGGAATCATCGCATATTTACCTTGCTCATAATTATAGTTTACACCTTCATCTTCATATAAAGTAAAGGCAGCATCCGCACCCTGATAAACAAACAACTTGATATGTTCTGCCTGCTTTTCATCCGTATACTGGATCTCAGGACCGAAAGGTACAATTGAACCGGCACGCACGAACAACGGAATACGTTCGTAAGGAGCCTCTACCATTTTCTTCTCACCACCTGCCTGGAACTTGCCGGTATAGAAGTCGTACCATCCTGCTGATTTCGGGAAATATACCTCACGACTTCTGTCGCCGTAATGATAAACCGGAGAAACCATGAATGACGGACCGAACATGAACTGATCGCCAACATTGTTTACATTCGTATCGGCAGTAAAGTCCATTACCAGCGGACGCATAATCGTATAGTCGTTAATCCATGTCATACCAGCCAGTGAGTAGATATACGGCATCATGCGGTAACGCAGTTTAGAATAATAAACAACCGAATTGTAAGCCGGATGACCTTCGGGAGCAATTTCCCATATTTCGCGGAACGGATATTGTCCGTGTGCACGATACAACGGACAGAATGCACCAAACTGATACCAGCGTGCATTCAGTTCACGCCATTCCTTATAATCAGCATTTTCTGTTTTTGTTTCATTCCACTGTTTCTGTCCTGCTACATAGCGATTCTCTACACAGAAACCACCAATATCCATTGTCCAGTAAGGTATACCGCTTACTGCAAAATTCAATCCGGCAGTAATCTGTGCTTTCATATCTTCCCAGCGGGTTCCTATATCACCACTCCATGTAGCTGTAGAATAACGCTGCAAACCGGCAAATCCAGAACGGGTAAGCAGGAAGACACGCTTATTATTGTCTACACTGCGCTGGCCGTCATAGATTGCTTCAGCATTCATCAGTGCATAAGCATTGAAATATTCTGCAGAAGGTCCCAATGCTGTAGGACCGCATAAATCCTTGCGATATTGCAAATCCGTACAGTCGCGTACGTTCGGTTCGCTGGCATCCATCCACCAGGCATCAATACCCAACGGATAATAATGTTCGTACATCTGCTTCCAGAACAATTTACGTGCATCTGCATCGTAAGCATCATAGAAGCCATAATGATAACCCGGACCTACCCAGTCTTTCAGGTTGTCCTTAACCGACTGCTGATAAATCCAGCCATTCTTATCAAACTCCTTGTAATGTTCGGTTGTTACATAGAATTTCGGCCATACAGAAATCATCATACGTCCGTGCATGGCATGAATGGAGTCGACCATAGCCTGAGGATCAGGGAAACGGTTCTTGTCGAATTCATGACTTCCCCAGGCATCTTCTGGCCAGTGATTCCAGTCGAGGACAATATTATCAATCGGAATCTGACGGTCGCGGAAACCTTTCAGTGCACCAAGCATTTCATCAGATGTATTATACTTTTCACGGCTCTGCCAGAATCCCATTGCCCATTTCGGCATGATAGGAGCTTTTCCGGTAAGAGTACGGTAACCGCTGATTACATCATCCATATTATCACCGGCTACAAAATAATAATCAAGCTGCTTGGTCATTTCACTCCACCACGACTGCTTGCCCTGTTCTTTCGGATCAACCGGACTCAGTACACGCAGTCCCGAGTAAGAAACAGCTCCATCCGGCTCCCATTCTATTTTAAGAGGAACTTTCTTTCCAGCTTCCAGGTTGACAGCAAATTTATAACTGTTCGGATTCCATGCCGTACGCCAGCGTTCAGGAACTACCAGTTCATTATTTATATATACTTTCGTATAACCGGCATAATAAAGGATAAACTTAAACTCACCCGATTCTGAAGGTTCAATCATACCTTCATACGTTACTTTTGCTCCCATAAACGGGAAATTCTCAGGCAGGTTAACTACCTTCGACAAGTCTTCACGTTTCAGATGTTCGAAATAAAGAGAAGGCTCACGGCGAACAATGGTTTCTGCTCCTGACTTTGCATCAGGTACATAAGTACCGGTCAGCGCTCCTTCCTTGCCGTCCTTGTCATATAGTTTAAATACCTGTCCTAGCTGAGAATAGTCATTGGGGTTACCAAAACGACAAAGAGAATAACTGTCCAGCAGAACACCATAATTCTTGTTCGATACAATGAATGGAACAGATACCTTTGTATTATACTGGAACAACTCTTCGTTCTTTCCTTTATAGTTGAATTCCTCTGCCTGATGCTGACCCAGCCCATAAAAAGCTTCATCATCGGGAGATTCGAATACCTGACGGATTGAATATCCTTTGGTACCTTCCACTTCGATAGGAGTAAATGTCTTTCCTCCCCCCTTATTTTCCTGAAGAATCATCTTTCCGTTTTCATCCGTAAACCAGACTTCACCGGTAGAGCTTAAAACAAAAGCCTTGACTTCTTTGGTTGAAACAGTGATTGTATCTCCCTGCTGTGAAACAGTAAACGGAGTCTGTTTTTCCTGAGGAACAACAACCAGACTCTTTGAATCGGTAAATTTGCTTTCCGGAGTAGCAGATACATGTATCAACTTATCTCCCATTACCTGAAAACGAACCAGGCGAGTATCCTGTCCTCCCTTTTGCTGAACCTTAACGATGACACCATTATCTGTCTGTTCATAGACCTTGCCAGAGCAGGACCCAAAAATCAGCCCTGCCAACAAACAGTAAGAAATGTTTTTCATATTCATAAACCTATGTTTAAAGTTAAATACTAAATACATCTTTATCTCGTATTGCAAATTTAAACATTCCCCTATAAAACAACTAGTTATAATGTTTTACAAAAGGGAAAGTTTTCAATACATAGGTCTATCAAATGTTTCTAACTTAGGTATAATTTGTTACTTATCTTCCTTTTCCTGATATGCAGAAGGCAAAACCCCAAATTCTTCTTTAAAATAACGACTGAAATACTTAGGATTATTAAATCCTACCTGAAAAGCAATTTCCGAAACATGAAGCTGACTGTCACGCAACAGTTGAGCTGCTCTTTTCAGACGAATTACACGAATAAACTCGATAGGAGTTTTTCCTGTAATCTGTAACATCTTCTTATACAAATGAACCCTGCTCATGCCCAGTTCACGACTCAGCTCTTCTACCGACAGATCACTGCGAGAGATATTGTCCTCTACATATTTTATAGCTTTCTCTATCAGCTTTTCATCCAAAGAAGTAATGACAATATCACTAGGCGCAGGATCGATAGTACCCTTTGACACATTATAACGGCTTAATTCTATTAGTTTTCTGATACGCAGAACCAGAATAGTCATATTAAACGGTTTCGTCACATAATCATCTGCCCCCATGGTCAATCCTTCCACTTTCGATTCCGTATTTTGTTTGGCTGAAAGCAGAATCACCGGAATGTGTGCTGTACGTTTATCTTCTTTTATCAAACGGCACAATTCGTTTCCATCCATTTCAGGCATCATAATATCACTAACCACCAAGTCGGGCATTTCTTCACTGTTTTGCAAGATATCCCATGCCTCTTTTCCGTTCGATGCTAGTTTCACCCGATACTGCAATCCCAGACTATACTCCATAAACAGACGGAAATCGTCATTATCATCTACAATCAGCAATAATGGGAATTTGCTCTTGTCGGCCTCTTCATTAGACTGTCCTGCTGCTTCAGGAAGTAAATCCGGAACCGGCATGGAGTTAGCCGGATGATATTGCACATCAACATGCTTCACTGGTATATGTACAACAAATACAGCTCCTTTACCGATATTATCGAAAACAGTGACATCTCCTCCATGTAAAGCAACAAAATCGTGTACCAGACTTAATCCAATGCCTGTACCGCTCGTTGCATCCACGTTTTCTTTGTTTTCTGTCTGATAAAAACGATCGAATATATGTTCCTTATCCGCATCACTTATTCCTACACCTGTATCGGCAACCTTTATTTCTATCACATCGATATCTTCCTGAATGTGCTCTACCATAACCGTAACCCTGCCACCTTCAGGAGTGAACTTAAACGCATTAGCCAGCAGATTCATCACAATCTTACCTACCTTGTCGGCATCGAAAGCCATTGTAAAGTGATCTACACTCGAAAAGAACGAAAAGTGTATCTGCTTTTTATCGGCCATCAGCAAGAAAGAATCGCATACCCCTTGTATGTAAGTAATGATATCTCCTTCAGAAAGTGATAAATGATGAGAACTCATTTCACCTTTTCGGAAATCAAGCAACTGATTGACCAGTACCAGCAGACGATGTGCGTTGCGATACATAAGCTGAAGCCTCATTTTTCGAGATTCATCATTGCTTTCTTCTTTCAGCATCTGTTCCAGCGGAGCAATAATCAGAGTCAGCGGAGTACGAAGTTCGTGACTGATATTGGTAAAGAAACGGAACTTCATATTATTTACTTCCTCATTCTTAGCTACTTCCAGTTCTATCTGATGTAACTTGAACTTTTCTCTCTCACGCTTCAGCAAACGGAAACGTGCCAGGAACAGTAGTCCTACACCAATCATAAAATACAATAAATAAGCCCACCAGGACATCCAGAACGGAGGCAAGACTTCTATATCAAGACTCGATACATCCTGACCGATATATCCGTCGCTATTGACAGCTTTCGCGCTCAGAATATACTTTCCGGGAGCCAAATTTGTAAAAGTCAGACTATGCACGCCCTCAGGCAGTGAAAGCCATTCTTTGTTAAAACCTTTAAGCTGATACATATAGCGTGTTTTCTCCGGCAAAAGCAAATTGTCGGAAGCCAGGAATATAGAAAAAATATTCTGCTTATAATCCAGTGTAAGTTTACCTATACGATTAAGAGATTCTGGTAACAATACACGACCGTCTACACGTTCGCCTACTTGTATTTCTTTGTTGAACAGTGAAAGACCGGTAAACAACACCTTAGGAAGTAATTTATTATAACGGACATTTTCCGGACTAAATACATTTATGCCATACAGTCCTCCCAGAAGTATTGCTCCATTATTCAATTCACGGATAGACCTGAGATTAAAATCACAATTTTGAAGTCCATCTTTGTCATTATATACATGCGGAACAAACTGATACTCACCTGTATCACCTTTCGTTACATTCAGATGAATCAGCTGGCGTGCCGATGTTACCCACATATCTCCATTATTATCTTCTGCCACTCCTGCAATAATACCACCATTATCCGGCATGACATCAGACAAGCTCTTTACTTTACCAGACTTTACATCATAGATATTAAGCCCGCCACGAGTGGCAATCCATACAAGTCCCCGACTATCTTTAAATACCTGATTTATTTCATTATGAGTAATTCCTACACTATCTTTTTCCTGCAAAATAGCCTTTATCTTACGACTTTCTACATCAAAGACAGCCACTCCCTGACTGGCAGTACCTATCACCAGGTCGTTTTCATTGGTAAAGCACAAGGAAACAATATGATTATCATTTAAGCCTGCCTTCTCCAAGTCTATCGTCTGAAAACTATGATCAGAAGGATTCAGACATTGAATACCGGCATCCAAAAAGCCAATCCATATATTACCTTTCCGGTCTTCTTGCAAAGCCCAAATCTTATCACTCAGAAGCTTACTTCCATCACCGGCTTTAAACGAACGTATCGCAGTACCTTCTATACAATACAAGCCCCCATTGAATGTGCCTATCCACAGCTTCCCGTCGGAAGCTCTCAACAAAGCAACAACAGGTTCTTCTCCCAATGTAAAATGTTTTTCTATTTGACGAGTAGTATAGTTCCAAAGCATTACTCCATTGTCATTTGTACCCAGCCATGCCTTATCTTTTCCTTCAGGCTCTATACTTGTCACATCACCTGTATAATCTATTTCGAATTTAAATATGCTTTCGCCATAGTAAGAGATACCCTTCTTGTAAGTTCCAACCCATACAATTCCATCTCTGTCTGTATACAACGTATAAACCGTATTATGAGATAGGCTCCGGTCTGTATTTTTCTCAGAAGAAACAGATATTACCCGTCCGTCAGCTTTCGTAAGAATATCTATACCGCTATAATCCTTGCCCATCCAAATTCTGCCTTTAGCATCCTGCGTAATGCTATGCACAAAGTCAGAACGGTTACGCCAGCGTTCCGTAACGTCTTCCTGCCATTTTCCTTTCTCCAAATCGTATACCCACACGCCTGAGATACTATATATCCAAATACATTCCTCCCGATCGACAAATAAGGAAAAATCAATTTGCTTACCATCCTGGTTATCATTCTTCACTTCTTCCTTTATCCATCTGACAGTCAACCGGTCACGATCAACACAAACCAGCAAGCCTGTATCATAGACAAATAAAATTCCATCCTTACACTCTGCTATATCCGAAATACCGACCAACGGCAATTTATGTTCCTGAAAAGAAAAACATGCCGGCTTACTGTTCTTATTATACCGGTAGCATCCCTCTCCCATTACATAAATCCAAACATTTTCCTTTGAATCGACAAAGATATCACTTGGAACTCCTCTGCTTCCCAATGAAGTCATAAACGGAGTTAAATCGGTTTGAAACACTTCTTTTGCCTTGTCAAACAGTACATACCCCTTTGCTGTCTTTACCCAGAATTGCCCGTCAGGCAGTTCTACCATACTCTCTATAAAGTTATCAGGAAGTGAATTCTGATTATACTCCTGACGAGTAAAAACCTTAAATGTATACCCATCGTAACAGTTTAACCCTGCTAATGTACCAAACCACATAAGTCCCTCACGGTCTTTATAAATACACCGTACAGAATTATTTGACAATCCGTCGGATACTTCGAGATGCTTAAACATGAAAGACTGCGCATGCAGGGAAAGCAATGAAAAAAGCAAGGCTAGCAAAGTGTATATTCTTATCATATCACATATCAATTTCTAAAGCAAAGAAAGTAAATTTTTGTAAAGCAAACAAACCTTTTACTTCCTTTTTTCTCTCTCGACACAATGACTAACTCAATCTGTTATCGTTGTATTCCGCATAAGCAAAAAACGATTTATCTATCTGAAATAAAAGGAGTTGCATACCCATTCCCGAATACTATAAAAAATATCAAGATGAGTTACTTTTTCTTTGTACAAATTTTCAAAAAACATCAGCATAAATAAAACAAAACATGCTGATCTTTTCTGAGAAAGAACAGCATGTTTTTGTTCCATATATAAAAAGCCCTTCACACTTACACAAATAAGTAAAAGGTGTGAAGGGCAAAACTAGTATTTATTTTATACCTTCCATCAATCCATTATATTCCAGTTCATCATAAACCTGCAAATTTTTACGGTCGAACACTCCATCACCTCTATCCCAGTAGAACGGAACGAGTCCACGAGCATTGGCCTCGCGTACAACACACTTATCGAAAGCGGCACGCGACAAATCATGTCCTTCCTGAGCCTGCTGATCGGGCAAAGTACGACGGACAGCTGCAAATTCTCCAATAATAACAGGTACTCCCTGATCGGTAAACTTCTCTTTCAGCTTCTGGAACTGCGACTTTATATAATCTTCCCCACAGATATTATCCCATCTACCTTCATACGTTCCGGTAGCATATTTTTTGTTTTCCTCACCCCAGAAATAGAAAGCCTTTCCCCAGCTTTCATCATTTTCCATTCCACAGAACTGCCAGGAACTGTAATAATGCACTTCCACACTCAGGCGGTTAGGGGTTACATCAACAGGCAAAGAAGTCATATACTGCATCGTTTTGTCTATGTCAGTAGAAGGTCCCTGAACAATCAGGTTACGGTAAACATTCTTTCCACCGGTAGCTCTTACAGCATCCACAAAAGTCTGCTCGTATTTCAGCAAAGTAGCCATATCATCTTCATCTTCTACATTAGGCTCATTACATCCGGCAAACAACAAATGTTCATCATAATCGCGGAAATAGGTGGCAATCTGCGTCCATAATACTTTCTGCTTATTATTTACCTCTTCACTATATCCGTTGGGAATATCATTTTCAAGCCATCCGCCATCCCAGTGTATATTCAGAATAGCATATAAATCGTTCTGCATGCAATAATCCACCACTTCCTTCACACGTGACAACCATGAAGATTTTATTTCGTAAGTAGTTTCATCACTCAGATACTGATCCCATGCACACGGAATACGTACAGCGTTGAATCCCATCTCACGTATCTTGTCTATCATGGCAAGGGTTGTAGCAGGATTTCCCCAAGCAGTTTCACCACCTGTTGCCTCCAGTGAATTTCCCAAGTTCCATCCTATTTTGATATTTTTCATCAATTCAGGAGCATCCTGTTCCATTCCAGTCTTGTCAGCTTCAGGTACAGAAAGAGCTTCCTGAGTAACAGTAACAGATTCTGTCAGATTATCCAATGTAAATACAATGGTAGCAGTACGTATCTCTCCTGTTGCATTCTGAGCCACCATGAATGTTTCAGTACGTGTTTCTACCGCACGTGTATCCACATGTTGAATCCAGTCTGCATTAATGTCAATCTGACAATCACCGGTAGTCTGCATCTGTACTGTAAATTCTCCTCCTTCACCAGGCAACGTGTATTCATGCTGTTCTACCAGCAAATAGTCATTGGCAGTCTGTACCACCTTCACCGTTCCATTTACCTCAGCTCCTTTTACGGTAATTACAGCTGTTCGATTTTCTGTATTCGGATTTTCTGTGACATGTACCAAATATTTAGCTGTTTTTTCGGATGTTGAAACTTGTTGAACAACAGAACACCAGTCGGCTGCATCGGAAGTTACTTCATAAGCGGCATTAGACTGTATATACAAAAGAGCTTCACCTTCATGCTTTCCAAAAACCAGTTCCTCTTTCGAAATCTTCAGATATGGAGCACCGGTAGCATCATCTTCAGAGCAAGCACTCAACAGCAAACTCATTAAACAAGTAAGAGTTCCCAGAAAATAAATAAAAGTATTTTTCATAGTTCGTTATGGTTAATAGTTTAAGAGGCATACATATCTGGCAGCAGCCATCAATATGTATGCCTCTTTATATTTGTATTACAAAATTTTCAGACTGTCAATTGTAACATTTACAGCATCCAGATCAGCAATATCACTGAACATATCGAAGATATCGATTACAAATACAATGACACCATTATAAGCAGCTTCCGGTTTCATCTTGATGGTATAAGTACCGTCACCTTTCACCTTCACATCGCTTGTTCCTGAATAAGCAGGCCACCATCCATCAGCAGTACACATCAGTCCTGCATTATATTCTTTGGTAGCAGCATCTCCAGTAAGACCACTGATAGTAAATGTCAGTTCCATCGAATAGTCGAAAACGATGCTTGCCGGATCAATCGGACTGGCAGATGCAGTTTCGCCATACATATTATAAAGCTCGATACGGAAATTATTCTTATCGGTTTCCAGATGTCCCCAAACCAGTTTAGAGTTGTCTACAGCTATCGATGTAGCCTCTGGCTGTGAGGTTCCTCCTCCTGCATTAGGAATAAAGTGATAAGCCTGGTATTCATCTTTTTCAGCACTGCGTGCACCTACCCACATTCCCATAACATTACCGGCAGCCGACTCAATGCTCAAAATACGTAACTGATTATTGCCATCAGCTCCAAACATGATATCACCACCACCGATATGATAAGAAGGAACATTTCCACTAAAGGTATAAATACCCTTTTCATCCAATGTATAAGTTCCACTTGCAGTAGTACCATCAGGCATTGCAAACTCATAAGTCATAGTTTTTGAATCGAGAGTCATAGAAAGCTGATCCAATCCGCTAACAGGTGTTGCCCAGTCTGGATAATTGCCGGCAGTAAAGTTATTCATCAGACTACCGTCCAAATTTGCCCAGTCAAAAGGAACATCGGCCGACATTGTCCATTTTATTTTACTGGTAACCACTTCCGAAACCATATCTTCCCATCCGTCGGGCAAAGCTGGTTCTGGATCTGGTTTATCTTCAGGCACATAATTGTCAGCATATTCTTTCGAAACGAAGTTCCAGATCAACCACCACGGACCTTCACTGTTATCACGCATTACTCCAATACGCATATGGTTTTCATCCAATTCGAGCAACTTCAAGTCGCGGCTCCAGTTAGTACTTCTGTCGCTCCAAGAAGGAGTATGCAGCAGTTCACAGTCAGTAAATGTGATTGTATGATTGCTTGTATTAAGCATGAACGTACCAGAAGCAGTTTCTTTCGAAGAAGAATTGTAAACAGTCACGTTTGCTCCACCTTTCAGACCAAATGTCATGGTACTTTCCCAAATAGCATCATCACCGGTATGACCTACTCCCGGATCCCAGTTAGCACTCCAGTTATTCCATTCTACTGTTGTACTAGGATCGGCATAAGTCATTTCTCCAGCAGCATAGCCATACGATCCATTATCGAATATCCATACTTTTTCATTGTTTACACCTCCGGTAAGATATGTCCACAAATCATCATTTACGAAATCTGCACAGAAGCTATCTATTGTAAATGTTGCCGGATTACCATAAACAATACCACCTCTTGTCTGAACACCGAAAGTCACTTCATACTCTCCCTCAAAAGGCATTTGCAATGTTACTTCTCTTTCCTGACTTCTTCCCTGAGGATGTTGCCAGCAAACCTGATAACTTGAAGGCATTAAACTCTTCAGATAAACAATATTTGGATTTTCCGAATCGTGAGTGATAGAGAAAGCTATTCCTTCTACAAGATCGTCTACGGTAACGTCTTTCCCTTCCAGTTCAAAGGAATCGGGAGTACATGCCGAAAACAGTCCGACTGTTATAATCAGCCATGCAATATATAATTTAGATATCAGTTTTTTCATAACTTCTTGTGTTTTTAATTCCAACCTTCATTTTGTTTCAATACCCCATTCGATAATGTAATCTGATTGTTAGGTATCTGAGAGAGTCCCTGCTTCTTTACGATATCTGATTCCTTAATAGTTACATTATCAGGATTGCCACCACTGGTTACAGAAGTATTGGTTGCAATCTGAGAAGCGGCATATTCTACTCCCTGACGTAACAAGTCCCAATAACGCTGTCCTTCGAAAGCAAACTCCAGCATACGTTCATTCATGATATTATCTTTTGTAGCTGTTACTTCACGATAGTTGCTTGAAAGAGTCAGACTACCATCTTCATCCTCAGAAGTATAAGCACGCTGGCGGACTTTATTCAAATATTCCTGTGCATTCGGACTTCCCAGCTCTGCGGCCATCAACAAAACATCGGCATAACGCATTACAATGAAATTCTGATATTGAGAAATCTGGAAATCTCCTTCTCCAAGACCTGAAATTTCATCAACCAGCGACCAGGCACCACTAGCTTCGTCTTTCATCCATTTAGACATCGGAGTATATTTCTTCACTGTATATCCGGTGTATTCACGCTGGTCTTTATAAGAAGTTTCAAAATCAGCTTCATCAGAAATACCCTCACTTACCAGATTAATGATAGAAGCTTCACGACGTTCATCACCTGTACCGTATGATGTCCACATCTTAGGATTTACCGTACATCCTCCCCAGCCTCTTCCGTAAGGTGCATGTCCCAGATAGTTACGTAATCCCATGTTAACCAGCCAGCGGTTACCATCATTGTTTCCGTTATAGTCTTGAGTATAGTTAAACTTCTGTGCCAAAACAACTTCTTTATTACCGTCGCCAGCATAAGTAGAAGTTTGTTCGTAATCACCAGTACTCTTATTTAAAGCCCATGTAGTAGAAGCAGCAGGCCACAAATTTTTAAATTCGTCTACCAGTCCGTAGCCTTCAGATTCGGCAACAGCAATGAAATCTTCCAATCCCTGCAAAACAGTGCTCTTTGTTACACCTTCTACCTGAGGTTCCTTTCCATAATAACCGGTATAGAACAGATATACTCTGGCCAAAAGAGCTGATGCTGCATATTTGGTAATATGACCATCATTTGATGCTGCCGCACTCTTTGGATAAGCACTGGCCGGAATATTATTGACAGCATACAGCAAATCACTGAATATTACATTATAGACTTCATCCGGATCTGACTGTGGACGATTTTCATTGACAGGTTCAGTAAACAAAGGAATATTTCCCCACATACGTACCATATCAAAATAACATAATGCTCTTATCGCACGACATTCACCCAGATAAGTACCTTTCGTTTCTTCGCTGCTCCAAGCTATCTGGCTTTCATGAGCCAGCAATTCATTACAACGATATACTGCTGCATAATAATTAGTCCATTCTGTTTCCAGAATATTCATATCCGAAGGCGACTGATTGACATCAAAACGGTCGAGTACCTGATAATTACGGGCATCTGTATTTCCCATGCCGGCAAAACATTCATCAGCCATAACTTCTGAGGCAAAATAGAATGCACATCCTGCACTAGAACTTGTACATTGCCATCCATCGTAACAACCAATCAGTGCACGCCATGCATCACTCTCAGTACGATAGAAATTGTCTGTCGTTGATTCTGTTTTAGATTCCACATCCAGGAAACCAGCGGTACATGAGGCCAATCCCATAGAAGCCAGTCCCAGTCCCAACATATATAGTTTAAATTTATTCATAGAGATGTTCTTTTAAAATTTATAAATTAGAATTTCAGATTAACACCAACCAAGAAGGTACGTGGACGAGGATAATATCCTAAATCGATACCAGAAACCCAGTCGGAAGTACCGTAACCGATTTCCGGATCCATACCGTCATACTTGGTAAATGTAAATGCATTCTGTACCTGGAAGTACAAACGTGCCTGACTGATAGCCTTCACATTTATCAACTTGGCAAAATCGTATCCCAACGTGATATTACTGATACGAAGATAATCGCCATCCTGTATATACAAATCAGAGAACTGCCAGTTGATATTAGTATTAGTCACACGCGGAATTCTGTTTGAAGTACCTTCACCAGTCCATCTGTCCAATATAGCTGAAGTATAATTGGCTTTGCTGTTTGCATGGTTTCTATAAGACTGTACAATCTGATTGCCTGCAGCTCCATATGCCACCAACGAGAAGTCAAAGTTCTTATAATTGAAGCCAAGGTTAAAGCCATAGGTAAAATCAGGAGTACCGTTACCCAGATCTACTTTATCGTTATCGTCAATGATACCATCCTGGTTCTGGTCGACATAAATCACATCACCCGGCTGAGGATCAGACTGTAAAATACCATGTTTTCCGTCAGCATTCCAGTTTGCAATCTGTTCCTTGTTCTGGAAAATACCAGCTGTCTGATATCCCCAGAAATAACCGATAGCATGACCATTCTCTGCACGATAGAATTCAGGAGAGTTATCATACAACATATTGACATCACCATGAATAATTCCATCTTCAGTTGGAATGTTACCTACCTTATTTTTATTGTAAGCTCCGTTGATACCAACATTATAGCTAAAATCACTTCCGATCTGATCATTCCAGTTCAAAGCCAGTTCAATACCGGTATTTTTCACATCACCACCATTGATGTATGGTGCACCAGTACCAGCTGTAGCCAGAATAGGAGCCTCAACCAACCAGTCTTTGGTAGTCTTGATATAGAAATCGGCAGTCAAGCTCAAACGGCTTCTCAAGAAACGTGCATCAATACCGATGTTAGTCTGTTCTGAAGTTTCCCATGTTACATCAGAGTTTGCCAGACGGCTTGGATATGCTCCCCAATAACTAGACTGAGCAGAAGCGCCATAATTAGTTCCGAAAATATAATGTGTATTCGAAGAAGTGATAGGAGCTGTATACTGGTAATTGTCTATATTCTGATTACCAACCTGTCCCCAGCTGATACGTAATTTCAAGAAATCCAACCAGTTCTGAGTAGTTTCCATAAACTTCTCGTTCGAAATAGTCCATCCGGCAGATATAGAAGGGAATACACCATAACGTTTACCTCTTGCAAACTTAGAAGAACCATCGGCACGCAAAGTAGCGTTAATCATATATGTTTCTTTCCAGTTCCATCCAAAACGTCCGAAGTAAGAAACTGAGCGGCTTTCATCCTGAGGATATCCGTCAACCGACATACCATCGTCTGCACTCGATGCTGTACCGTTTGCAACATAAGCATGATCCCAATCGTCGAAACCTTCTCTCAGTGTACCTGTACCGGCAGAAAGATAAGTTCCTGAATACTGATAAACTTCCATACCAATCAACGCATTGAAAGCATGATCTTTTACTTTCCAGTCATAAGTAGCTGTATTAGTCCAAGTCATACCCAAGCTGTGACTCATATTCTGTGAAGCAGAAGTACGTGTATTGTTGTAGCTGTAAATAGAGAACTGATACATCGGAGTAAAACTACGATATTCAGAAGAGCCGTAAACAGCACCAAAAACAGTTCTCAATTTCAGATTTTTCACTGGCTGCAATTCAGCATAAACATTACCAGAAAAAACAGCATTTTTATTTTCATTATTTGTGTTTGTCATCATTAATCCATAAGGATTACCGTCGCCGTTATACCAATCAGAATTGGAAGTATCGTTGTAAGGAGAATCATAAATATTGTTATCACTATAAATTGGCGATAAAGGAGAAGTACTGAACGCTCCTCTTAATGTATTATTATATTGATTACCTACTGAAACACCATTATTTAATTTATAAACGAAACTAACTTGTTCGCCAACCTTCAACAAATCCGAATCCTTAAAAATCTTATGTTCCGAATTGATACGGAAATTATAACGTTCATAGTTTGAAACATCCTTACCACCTACAATACCTTCCTGGCTCATATATCCCAAAGACATAGCGTAAGTTGATGTTTTCGATCCACCAGTAACGCCCAATGTGTAGCTCTGTGTCTGAGCGTTATCCTTAAACATAGAATCTACCCAATCAGTATCATAGACATTTCCATTGGCAACATAAATACTTTTAAATGAACTCCAGTCATAAGGAGCATTACCTGAATTGACAGCCTGTTCGTCCATGATAGTCATGTATTCTTGTGCATTCAGCATATCAGCCTTACGAGCTACATTCTGTACACCGTAATAAGCATCGAAAGCAATCTGTGCCTTACCTTCTTTTCCAGATTTAGTAGTAATCAAGACAACACCATTGGCAGCCTGTGCACCATAAATAGCGGCAGAAGCAGCATCCTTCAAGACATCAATACTTTCGATATCGGCAGGATTCAATGTTGAAATATCACCACCAACACCATCAATCAAATAAAGAGGAGAAGCATTTCCTACTGTACCCAAACCACGGATACTTACCTTCATATCAGAACCCGGCTGACCAGAAGTAGAAGAAATATTCACACCCGGAGTCTGTCCCTGCATAGCCTGCAAAGGGCTGTTAGTATTCATCTTTGCCAAGCTTTCTCCTTTCACCTGCACAGTAGCACCGGTTACCAGTTTCTTTTTCTGAACGCCATAACCTACAACCACAACTTCTTCGAGGGTTTCGGTATCTTCTTTCATTTCAACATTTAATGTTTTCTGATCGGCAACAACAATTTCTTGTGTAACAAAACCGATATACGAAAATACTAAAGTCTGACCTTTTTCCACTCCCAAGGAGTAGTTTCCGTCAAAATCCGTAATAGTTCCATTAGTGGTTCCTTTCACCAACACACTCACGCCAATTAAAGGCATCTTGTCTGTTGCCGAAGTAACAACTCCCGAAACTGTCAAACTCTGAGAAGCAGCCTTTATTGCCATCGAAGGCAAGAACAATAGTAACATTACCATTGCAAGACTACATAGATGCACGTTTGTGCATTTTACGAATAAGTGTTTACTCATGGTACATTGTTTATAGTTAAAGTTTACATTTATTATGTTTTCCTTTCCAGTATTATTATATCATCAACATTGCAAAGTAAACCAAAAAGAAGAATCTTTGAGGTACGGTTTTGTTTCTCTATAGGGTATATTTTGTTTATATCACCTCTTTATAACTTTTTATACCCATATAGATAAAAAGTTAATTATCAGAGATAAACAACATAATCAATCTCTTTATCTTACTTTATTTGCCATTCATATATACCCGCTGTTTTTTCATCGGGAAGTACGACTTCTAATTTTATTGCTTTCGTTTTCACTGTTTTAAATTTAACAGCACTTCCCTCTCCTTTAACGATACTGTATGCATTCAGATTCTCTACAGGGAGCCATTTGCCTTCAGTATTTTTATAATAAATCTTCCATGATTTCGGAATGCTACAACTGCCCCAAGGGGTGTCATCAAACCAATAAACAGTTGAAGTGGAAACCTGCACTTCTTCCGGAAATTCATAAGAAATCCATTCGGTAGTACCAGTTTTAGGATACCAGTGGTAATAAGGAATAGTACGGTCATTTTCATCCTGAGGTATTAGTCCATCGGAAACAGAAAATAATGTCGGTATTTTATGTGATGCATCTATCTTACTTTTTGAAGCCAAAGTAGGAATAGCTTTCGGACGAGTTGCATTGACTTCATCCGGTAACCACACTGCCATATTCCCAGTTCCACGATGTGCCCATGCATAATAAGGAATCAGTGTCAGTATACGGTCTTTTACCAGCAACCGTCCTGCCTTATCATATTCCAGCGACTGTGCCTGTGTCTGAATCTGATTAATGCCACAAAGCAAATCTTTCCTCTCGATTACTTTAAACTCCGAACGAGGATTCAAGAGTACACTTAATACATCAAAATCATTATCTGCCCACTCAGCACAATAAACGACAGGTCCACGTTCTATAGCTACACGTCCCCGATCGGCTTCTACTTTATTATTGGCTGTAACTGTACGCACATTCATATCAAAATGTACTTCCACTGAATCTCCTTTCTTCCATTGGCGGTTAATAGAAAAATAGCCATCTTGCAAATCGGCATGAACTTCTTCACCGTTCACCATCACACGATATGAAGGATCAAGCTCATCCGTGTATGCATACAAATTACTAGGGACAACCTGATTTCGTACCCAACCAGGAATACGGATTTTCAGTGTAAAATCTCTTGCCGAATTATGAGTAATCCTAAGCTGGACATCTCCATTCCACGGATACGAAGTTGTCTGCGAGAAAGAAACTTTCTTACCACCCACATTCAGTGTAACATCATTCGACATGAACAGATTAACATATACATCCTTGTTTTTTACAGCATATATATAGCCGGGGACAGAAGGTATAAAACGACAGATATTGGAAGGACAGCATGCACATCCGAACCAGGGCTGACGTTGATGTTGCCCCATAGACTCCAGTGGATTAGGATAAAAGAATTTACCACCATCAAGAGAAACTCCAGAAATCAGTCCATTATATAATGTACGTTCAAGTACATCATAATATTTTGCATCTCCATGCAATAAAAACAGCCGGTAATTGACATACACATTTCCAATAGCCGCACAAGTTTCACAATAAGCTGACATATTAGGAAGTTCATAGTTCTTGCCAAAAGCCTCTCCGTTGCTTGTCGCTCCGATACCTCCTGTAATATATAATTTCTTTGATACTATATTTTCCCAAATCCGGTCTATAGCATACACATAAGCTGTATCGCCTGTAAGTGCTGCAACATCTGCCATGCCGGCATACATATATGCAGCACGCACTGCATGTCCGACAGCTTCATCTTGTTCTACAACTGGCTTATGCGCCTGACTATATGCATCCCTTCGGGAAGTATATCCGCGCTTATCCAGAAAGAATTTCGCCATATCAAGATATCTCTGTTCACCCGTTACAAGATAAAGTTTAGCCAAAGCCATTTCCGCAATCTGATGTCCGGGTACACGTACCAGTTTTCCCGGTCCTTCCCCTATCTCCCTACAGACACAATCTGCATAGCGAATTGCAATATCAAGAAAATTACGTTGTCCCGTAGCCTGATAATGAGCTATGGCCCCTTCAATCATATGTCCCAAGTTATAAAATTCATGACTTAGCTCTTCCACTTTTTCCCAACGCCGACTGCCAGCCCATTGATGTGGATGTGCCGGATTCATAGTGCGTGAAGTATATAGATAGCCGTCAGGCTCCTGTGCACCGGCAACAATGACCAGCACACTGTCTATGTATTTCTTTAGTCGTTTATCCGGATAAGTCTGAAGCAGATAACTTGCTCCTTCAATGGTTTTATATACATCAGTGTCATCAAAAGAATATCCCGTCACTTTATTGCTGTCACTGGGGTGGGCAGCCATTTCAAAATTTTTATAACGTCCAGTTTCTTCACATTTACTAAAAGCCAGTGGGATGGTAACTTCACGACTTGCCTGTAAACGTTGTCCCCAAAATGAATCCGTCAATTTCACAGATGTAAAAGGTACTGGAGTTATAGGATAACCGTGAGATATCACCTTTTCACGAGCATAAATTCCACCTCCTGTTATTCCCAAAAGCAATGCAGAAATTATCAGTTTTTTCATAGGTTTATTTTTGTGTTTTCCATATTGATTCAAAATCTCAATCGTATAATACAAATGTAAAAAAGACATATTTGCAAACTGGTATAAATTTGTTTCTTTATATGGTACATTTTGTTTTTCTCTGCATCAAAAAGACAGTATTTTCCCTGTTTCAGAAGAGGTGAAAACATTTTATACCCTTTTGTGAAACATTTTTCATTCCATTAAAAAACGCTTTCCATTAGTTTTGTATCAGTCTTTAATAACATCACATTATGAAAACACATAGGAAACTTTTTTTCACCTTGCTCATAGCAAGTACTACAGGAATCATACATGCCCAAAATGTATTTAACGATCCGGCAGTAAACGAAGAACAACGGCTTGACGATTTGATTGCGCGAATGACCCTCGACGAAAAAGTGGATGCTTTGGGAAACAATACTCAAGTCCCCCGCCTGGGAATACAAGCATCAGGAAGTGTAGAAGGACTGCACGGAATCGTACTGGGAGGACCAACATACGGCGACAGAGCCAATACTCCAACAACAGGCTTTCCGCAAGCTTACGGACTGGGAGAGACTTGGGATACCGACTTACTACATCGAGTAGCAACTTACATCAGTACAGAAAACCGTTATCTCTTTCAAAACGCAAAATATCGGAAAAGCGGACTTATCATGTGGACTCCCAATGTAGACTTGGGCAGAGATCCTCGCTGGGGACGAACTGAAGAATGTTATGGTGAAGATGCATTTCTTACTTCACGGCTTGCTGTAGCTTTCATCAAAGGCATACAGGGAGATCATCCTAAATACTGGAGAAATGCTTCACTTATGAAACACTTCTTATCGAACAGTAATGAATACGGACGTACATTTTCTTCTTCCAACTATTCCGACAAACTGTTCCGCGAATATTATGCTTATCCTTTTTATAAAGGAGTAACCGAAGGGGGATCACAGGCTTTGATGACTGCTTATAACGCCTACAACGGAACTCCGTGCATCATGCACCCCGTATTGCGAAACATCGTCATGAAAGAATGGGGACTGAACGGTACGCTACTGACCGACGGAGGAGCATTCCGACTGCTGTTGAGCGACCATAAACGTTTTGACAACGACCGGGCAGCTGCGGCAGCTGCATGCATCAAAGCAGGTATTACGAAGTTTCTGGATGAATATAAGGATGCCGTATACGAAGCGCTGCACCGAAAACTCATTAGTGTGGAAGATATAGAAAAAGCAATCCGGGGAAACCTCAGAATATCTCTCAAACTTGGTTTGCTGGACCACACAGAAGACAATCCTTATGCAGCCATCGGTGTCACTGATACCATTGCCCCATGGAGCAAACCGGAAACCAAAGCACTGGTACGCGAAGCTACGCTTAAATCAGTCGTCTTACTCAAAAATAAAGACCATTTGCTTCCACTTGACAGACATAAGATAAAGAAGATAGCAGTCATCGGACAACGTGCGACTAAGGTCCTGCAAGACTGGTACGCCGGCAAACCTTTTTATACAGTAAATGTACTTGATGCTATTCGCGAGGAAGCAGGTAACGATATTGAAGTACGATATGTAAAAACCAACCGAATGGACAGCGCACGCACGGTTGCAGCATGGGCAGATGTTGCCATTGTATGTGTCGGCAACCATCCTACCTGCGATGCCGGCTGGGAACAAGCTCCCGTCATAAGTGAAGGAAAAGAAGCCGTCGACCGCCAGTCGCTACAACTGGATCAAGAAGATTTGCTTTTACAAGTTGCTCAAACTAATCCCAATACAATTGGAGTATTGATCAGCAGCTTTCCTTATGCCATCAATCGAGCCAACCAGACAGTACCCGCTCTGCTTCATCTCACCCAATGCAGTCAGGAGTTGGGACATGCTGTAAGCGATGTTATATTCGGACATTATAATCCGGCAGGCAGACTAACCCAAACCTGGGTGAAAAATATCACCGACCTTCCTCACATGATGGATTACGATATTACTCACGGTCGGACATATATGTATTTTAAAGAAAAGCCATTATATCCTTTTGGTTATGGACTAAGCTATACCCGCTTTAATTACTCTGGAACAACTCTCAATGACCGTGTTATTGAACGTGGTGATACCTTAAGGGTATGCTTCAATTTGAAAAATTCCGGCAATATGGATGGTGAGGAGGTTGTACAACTTTACGTTTCCGCACGAAAACATACGGACAAAGATCCTATCAAACAACTGAAAGCATTCCAGCGCATCAGTCTACGTAAAGGAGAAACGAAAAAAGTAGAGTTAACCGTCCCTTATACAGAGTTACAAGTATGGGATGAAAAGCAGAACCGCTTCATTCTTCCTGACAAAGAAATGACACTGGAAATAGGAGCCTCATCATCGGACATCCGTTTACGGACAACATTCCGAACAGAAGAATAAACCTCCAGCCAATTAATAACAGAAAGGAGTTGTACCGCTACCACGATACAACTCCTTTTTTTGATAATTCAAAATTAGAAAACTCCAAGCTATACAGCCAAACTTACCATATTTAAATCGTTTTACTAGAGTGAAATGGTCGCTTCACCTAAATGGAAATAACGTTTCACAGTAATGAAACGATAGATTCAGCCTAATCAAACGTTATTTATATATTCAATTCAGTCATTGTTATACCACACACAATTATCAGAAAGCCCCGAAGCGCGAACTGTTACCTGATTCTCTCCCGACTGTAAAGGAACATTGTTCCATGTAGCCACACAGACCTCATCAGGCGTACATTTTCCCATACTTTTTCCATTCACAAACAACTCTGCATCACCACAATTGCTAAACACCTGAATGTCAACCGATGAATTCGACTTATTCTGACAACGCTTCGATGCGATATATAGCACTTTTTCTTTCTTGTTCCAATTTGCTTTATAAAAATAAAAAGCATCTTTCTTAATCCTCCGATCGTATGTCACCAATCCCTTATCGTTTCGGCCAAAAGTCGTACCTTCTTTTCGACCGGCCGCCGAGAAATCAAACATACACCAAACAAATTTACACCACAAAAACGGACGTGAAGCAAGCTGTTTCCAGTTCTCTATATGGTAATAAGTCTGCCAGTTCTCTGGATGCCACTGTCCCCACGGCTCTGGATGAATCAAGGAATCCGCCTGTTGAAACACATCCGCACCAGCACCGTATTCACTTATGCCCATACATCGCTGAGGATATGCCCGATGCTCCTTATCGATCCACTCACCCATCTCTTTACAATCGTCCCCATACCATCCGAAATAACGGTTGAATGCAATCAAGTCAGGTATTCCGTTCAAAGGATCTTCCTGGTTACTTGCCCCCGTTGTCGGTCGTGATATATCCCATTTCTTAGCCAACTTGTTCAGTTCTTCTGCCATAGGGTTTGGATTTTCCAGCCATCCCGGGTTGATTTCATTAAAAAGTCCCCATGTCAAAATACAAGGATGATTATAATACTGACAAATCAGTTCCACTAATTGTTGCTTTAAATTTTCTCTATACAGAGGGTGGCTGACAAATACATTTACAAAAGGAATTTCAGCCCAGGCAATCAGTCCTCTCCTATCCATCAAATTATGCAACTGTTGTGCATGCGGATAATGCGCCAGTCGAACAGCAGTACATCCCATTTCCTGTATCAAGTTCAAATCCGATTCAAAATCTTCAGGACGAAAAGCCGATGCTCTTTCTGCACGGTCCTCATGATAATTGACTCCATGTATCGAATAGGGCTTACCATTTAAGAAAAAGCCTTTATCCGGATCTGCTGAATAAAACCGGAAGCCAACATGTTCTTCCCGACGATCAATCTCTTTACCACCTCTTTTCAGAACGACAACTCCGGTATATAAATATGGATCATTAACTCCATCCCACAAATGCGGATTATTAAGTTCCATCTTCACCAGGGCTTCCTTACCAGACACACTTGTTTCCTTACACAAAACAACTTTACGTTTCGCATCCAACAAAGAAAACTCAATAGAACAATCATTCAATGCCATTTCAGTTCCCGATAGCAATGCTTTCATTTCCAGTCCGGCATACTTTTCTGAGACATTATATTGAGTAAAGAAAACTCCAGATGAGCCATAAAATGTCGGATCAATACAGGCATCATCCGTATGCAAAAGCTCCACGCCACGATTCAGCCCACCCCATATATTAAAATCACCGCATATCGGAGCTATTTCCATAGTTTGAGCGTTACTCACCCTGATATCCAGTTTATGTTTTTCTCCTTTCCGAATCAGATGAGTCAGCTCTACGGTAAAAGAGGTATATCCACCTTTATGCTGAGCTACAAAATGATTATCCAAATACACATCAGCTACAGTTTGTGCAGCTTTTACGCGCAAGAAAACACGCTTAAAGTTCTCCGATGAAGGTACAACGATAAAACGTGAATAAGTTGACATTCCCCGATAATAATTCACATTACCAAACATCGCATCAGCAGCATTCCACGTATGCGGAAGATCAACCGTTACCTTATCCGCAGCCTGAGATTCATACCCGCGATTAAAAAACCATCCCCTATCTAATGACTCAACTTTCATTGCAGCCAGCTTCACCCCCGTAACACACCATAAAACAAGCAATATGCTCCACCTGATATTCCATCTGCCCATCTGTTTATCCTCCTTTATTACAATATATGATATTTTTCTATTTGTTCTATCCACAAGTCTGCCATCCGCTTATGTCCGGCAGGTGTCGGATGAATTCCGTCCCAAATCCAATAAGTATCCGGCAATTCCGGATTTTTTTCCAGCAAACGGTGAAACATCGAAGCATATGGGATGAATACAGCTCCATAATCGGCTGCTATCTGTAAGGTTATTTTTCCCAGACGCTGTATCAGGCTATCACGTAAAGCAAAATCTTCAGTCTTTTTCATTTTTCCCGTACAAGCTGTAAATGGCTCACCCAATACAATCTTCACCTGCGGATTATCCTGACGCAGACTATCCAGTAAATTCCGATAAGTCTGCTCCCACGAAACAAAATCGAAAGCTCCACTGTCTTTTTTACCTAAATATTCATTCACATCGTTCGTTCCTATCAAGACAGAAACTACATCAGCATGTATCGCAAGAGCATCTTCCTTCCACCGGTTCTTCAAATCGTTCAATGTATTTCCGCTGATACCCCGGTTGAAGAACTGATATTCTTGCTCAGGATAATTACTTTGATAGTAAGAAGCACACAGATACATGTACCCACTTCCATAGATATGATTCATATCCCAATGATTGCGGACAGAAGAAGGTTGGGCACTTCCATCACTATTTCCCCAGTTACCATCAGTAATGGAATCACCGATGAACAATATTTTAGGTCCTGCGGCCCAAACATTAACCCCGCCAATTAACAGAAAAAATAACCAGACAAAAAATTTCATAGTAAAATAAGATTATAGATTTTATTATTAGCTACCTACTTTATTCAACAAAAATAATGTTTTCTATGTACGTTAAATCATAAAAGAACAGGGAAATAAACAGGTTTGAAACATTTGAATACCCTATTGGAAACATTTTAGCTCGTGACAGGAAACAAAAGAACGGATACAGAAAATCAAAATCATGTATCTTTGTAATCGAAGTCAGGTAAAGACTTAGTAACTTTTTAACTTTAATGAATTATGCGAAACATTGGTATCTTACTTTGCGCCTTAGCTTGTTCTCTATGCGAAACATTTGCTCAGGGTTATAAAAACCCGGTAATTCCCGGATTTCATCCCGACCCTAGCGTATGTAAAGCTGGCGATGACTATTATCTGGTAAACAGCAGTTTTCAATATTTTCCGGGAGTACCTCTCTTCCATAGTAAAGATTTGGTAAACTGGGAGCAGATAGGCAATTGCCTGACACGGGAATCACAACTTAACCTGAAAGGAGCTAATGGAGGAAGCGGTATCTTTGCTCCTACCATACGTTATCACGAAGGAATATTCTACATGATTACAACCAATGTATCAGGCAAAGGTAATTTTCTGGTACACACAACCGATCCCAAAGGAGAATGGTCGGAACCCGTATGGCTGGAACAAGGAGGCATTGATCCTTCTTTGTATTTCGAAAACGGTAAATGCTACATGGTAAGCAATCCGGACGGTTACATCAATCTGTGCGAAATAGATCCGATGACCGGAAAACAGCTCACACCTTCCAAAAAGATATGGAACGGAACCGGAGGACGTTATCCGGAAGGACCACATATTTATAAGAAAGACGGCTGGTATTACCTGCTCATTTCAGAAGGAGGAACAGAAGTAGCACATAGCATCACCATCGCACGCAGCCGTTACATTGACGGACCGTACGTAGGAAATCCGGCAAATCCGATTCTGACTCATGCTTGTCAGGCTGGAGAAACTAACCCTATTCAGGGTACAGGTCATGCCGATCTGGTAGAAGGTACAGACGGTTCATGGTGGATGGTTTGTCTTGCTTACCGTATCATGCCGGGATTCCATCATACCTTGGGACGTGAAACTTATCTGGCCCCCGTACGCTGGGACAAAGATGCATGGCCCGTTGTAAACGGAAATGGTACAATCCAGCTGGACATGAATGTTCCTACTCTTCCACTTCAGACAGTAAAGCAAAAACCCGAAACCATCACTTTCGAGAATAAACAATTATCTCCCGAATGGATGTACCTGCAAAATCCTGATATGCAGAACTATGAATTCAAGAACGGAAATCTCCGTCTGAAAGCAACTCCGGTTTCTTTGAATGAGCAAAAGAGCCCGACTTTTGTTGCTATCCGGCAAGAACACTTCAATATGGAAGCCGCTACTTCTTTGGAATTAAAAGATGCACAAGCAAATGATGAAGCTGGTATCAGTGTATATATGGAATACCACTCACACTACGATTTGTTCGTCCGTCAGAACAAGGATAAAAGCCGTTCGGTTGTCCTTCGCTACAAACTGGGAGAATTGGAACATATCGAAAAGGAGATGCCGCTAAACAGTAAAGGAAACATAGAACTGAATATTAAATCGGACATAAACTTCTATTACTTCGGCTATACAGAAAACGGTATTTATCATGAGCTGGGAAAAATGAATACCCGTTACCTCAGCAGTGAAACAGCTGGAGGATTTACCGGAGTCGTACTCGGACTATATAGTGTATCTGCTTCCACACAATCGAAAGCGTATGCCGACTTCCGATACATGAAATATAAAGGAGAATAAACATGAGAAAACTATACCTGTATATATTAGGAATATTCCTGATTCTTCCTCTTGCCATACAGGCACAAACGGAAAAGAGAATCAAGATAGCTTGTGTTGGCAACAGCATTACCGAAGGGTTTCTGTTGAAGAATCCTTCGGAAGAAAGTTATCCGGCTGCCCTTCAGAAATTACTGGGAAACAATTACGAAGTAGGCAACTTTGGCGTGACTGCCCATACATTGAGCCTGAAAGGAGATTTGCCTTATATGAAAACTACACGTTTTCAGGAAGCGCTGGATTTTCTGCCCAATATCGTAACCATCAAACTTGGGACCAATGATTCCAAGCCGCAGAACTGGCAGCATCGTGCTACATTCAAGGACGATCTGAACCTGTTGATCGATAAATTCCAGGCACTTGCATCACATCCTCGCATCTACCTTTGTCTGCCTATTCCTTCTAACCGTAAAGAATGGGGCATCAACGACAGTATCATTGTAAACGGAATCATTCCATACATCCGGGAAGTTGCAGCCGAAAGAAGCTTACCCGTGATCGACCTCCATACAGCAATGCTTCCTTATTACCCACAACTCTACGTCGACGGAGTGCATCCAGACAAGTATGGAGCTGCTATTATTGCTGAAACATTGTATAAATGTATTACCGGAGAAGAACCTCATCCAACTCCAGGACGCAGTGACCAGACATTGTGGTACGACGAACCTGCTGCACAGTGGGAAGAAACTCTTCCGTTAGGCAACGGCAGACTGGGTATGATGCCCGACGGAGGAATCGACAAAGAACATATTGTTCTGAATGAAATCAGCATGTGGAGTGGGTCGGAAGCCAATTATCTGAATCCCGACGCTTCCAAAAGCCTGCCCGAAATACGTCGGCTATTGTTCGAAGGAAAGAACAAAGAAGCACAAGAACTGATGTATACCAGCTTTGTTCCTAAGAAACCGGAAAAAGGAGGAACGTATGGAGCCTTTCAGATGTTGGGCGATTTATTTTTGGAGCATCAGTACGGAGTACATGAAAAAGATGTTCCTGCTGATTACCACCGCTGGCTAGATTTAAGTAAGGGAATCGCATACACAACTTTCTCCCGCGGGAATGTAAATTATGTGCGCGAATACGTCGTTTCACGCGATAAAGATGTCATGCTGATACACCTGAAAGCAAACGTTTCTGGTTCCATCAATTTCAAAATGAATTTGAGCCGTCCGGAAAGAGGAAGCGTACGCAAACTGGCTGAAGGAAAACTGGAACTGTACGGCAGTCTGGACAGTGGTTCCTCGCAAACGGGTGTCCGTTATGCTGCTATTGCCGGAATAACATGCAAGGGCAAGCAGACAAACCAGTCGACTGACGAACAGTCTATCACTGTACAAAATGCGGACGAAGCATGGATTGTAGTATCGGCAAAGACCTCCTTTCTAGCAGGAGAAATTTATGAAACGGAAGCAGACCGAATACTCAACAATGCATTGAAAAGCAATCTCTGCAAAACTGTATCGGAAGCCATCCTAAGTTACCAGGCTCTGTTCAACCGTGCAGGAATCCGTCTGCCCGAAAATGAAGCCGTTTCACATTTGACTACCGATCAGAGAATTGAAAGATTCCAGCAGCAGGACGATCCTTCGCTGGCAGCTCTTTACTATAATTACGGACGTTATTTGCTGATAAGCAGTACACGTCCGGGAAGCCTGCCTCCCAACTTGCAAGGACTTTGGGCTAACGAGCCGGGAACTCCCTGGAATGGCGACTATCATACGAACATCAATGTACAAATGAACCACTGGCCGGTAGAACAAGCTAATCTATCGGAACTATATCTATCACTGGTTGACTTAGTGAAACGCCTGGTTCCCAGCGGAGAAGAAAGTGCAAAAGCCTTTTACGGTCCGCAAGCAAAAGGCTGGGTACTCCACATGATGACCAATGTATGGAACTATACTGCTCCCGGAGAACACCCGTCATGGGGAGCAACGAATACCGGAGGAGCATGGCTTTGCGCACACTTGTGGGAACATTATCTTTTCAGTGGCGACCGGAACTATCTGGCGGATATTTACCCGATTATGAAAAGAGCTTCAGAGTTTTTCTACTCTACCATGGTACGCGAACCCAAACACGGATGGCTCGTTACAGCTCCCACTTCTTCACCCGAAAATGCTTTTTATCTACCGGGAAAAGACCGTACGCCTATCAGTGTATGTATGGGTCCGACAATGGATATCCAACTAGTACGTGAACTTTACACCAACGTGATAGAAGCTTCACATATTCTGCATACAGATACTGCTTATGCTGAAGCTTTGCAAGAGGCCATCGGGTTATTGCCACCTCACCAGATAAGCAAGAAAGGATACCTGATGGAATGGCTGGAAGATTACGAAGAAACGGATATTCATCACCGTCATGTATCTCACCTGTATGGTCTGCATCCGGGAAACCAGATTTCGGTTCTTAAAACTCCCGAGCTGGCAGAAGCCTGCCGGAAAACCTTAAACCGACGAGGGGACGAAGGTACAGGATGGAGTCGTGCATGGAAAATCAACTTCTGGGCACGACTGGGCGACGGCAACCGTGCATATAAGCTGTTCCGCAGCCTGCTTTACCCAGCATATACGGCTCAGAACCCCACACAACACGGAAGTGGAACATTCCCTAATCTCTTTTGCTCACACCCACCCTTTCAAATGGATGGCAACTGGGGAGGAACTTCAGGTATCAGCGAAATGCTGTTGCAAAGTCAGGATGGCTTCATCCACCTGCTTCCTGCCCTGCCTGAATCCTGGAAAGACGGAAGTTTTTACGGACTAAAAGTAAGAGGAGGCGCCACAGTCGATCTTGTATGGAAAGATGGAAAGCCGGTACAGGCAACCATCACCGGAGGATGGCAGAACAATCTGAAGGTGAAATGGCCCCAAGGAGTCAAAAAAGTACTCCTCAACGATACAGCCTGTCGCACAGACTCTTTCATCCCGTTCACTGTAAAACAAGGAGAATGTATTACGTTCATATTCGAATAACTGACAAACAAACTATAACAACTAAAAAATAATTGACCATGAAAAACTTCAAGAAACTGGCACTGGCATCTGTGTTATGTACTGGTGTCTGCCTGACAGCAGGAGGACAAAAGCCGGCTCCGGCTATTCCCTCCGATCCGGTTATCGAGGCACATATTCAGAAATGGCTGAAGAAAATGACACTCGAAGAAAAAATCGGCCAGATGTGTGAAATCACCATCGACGTAGTAAGTGACTTCGAAGCTAGCAAGAAAAACGGATTTACACTGAATCCTGCCATGCTCGACACTGTAATTGGTAAATATAAGGTAGGTTCATTGCTGAATGTTCCGCTGAGTGTGGCACAGAAAAAGGAAAAATGGGCTGAAGCAATCAAACAGATTCAGGATTTGTCCATGAAAGAAATCGGCATACCTTGTATCTATGGTGTCGACCAGATTCACGGAACTACCTATACACTCGATGGAACCATGTTCCCGCAAGGCATCAATATGGGAGCAGCTTTCAACCGTGAACTGACAGAAAAGGCAGCAGCCATTTCGGCATACGAAACTAAAGCCGGCTGTATCCCCTGGACCTATGCTCCAGTAGTCGACTTGGGACGTGATCCACGCTGGTCGCGTATGTGGGAGAACTACGGTGAAGACTGTTACGTAAACGCAGAAATGGGTAAGGCTTCTGTCAGAGGTTTTCAGGGAAGTGATCCGAATCATATCGGCGAATATAATGTGGCAGCCTGCATGAAACATTACATGGGATATGGTGTTCCTGTTTCGGGTAAGGACCGTACACCTTCTTCTATCTCACGCAGCGATATGCGCGAAAAGCACTTCGCCCCGTTCCTTGCAGCTATCCGTCAGGGAGCACTGAGTGTAATGGTTAACTCAGGTGTAGACAATGGTGTACCTTTCCATGCTAACCGTGAACTGCTGACCGAATGGCTGAAGGAAGATTTGAACTGGGACGGTATGATTGTAACCGACTGGGCAGACATCAACAATCTGTGTACACGCGACCATATTGCAGCAACCAAGAAAGAAGCTGTCAAGATTGCCATCAATGCTGGAATCGACATGTCGATGGTTCCTTACGAAGTAAGCTTCTGCGACTACCTGAAAGAACTGGTACAGGAAGGTGAAGTCCCCATGAGCCGCATCGATGATGCCGTAGCCCGCGTATTACGTCTGAAATACCGTCTGGGACTGTTCGAAAATCCATATTGGGATATCAAGAAATACAACAAATTCGGTTCTGAAGAGTTTGCCCGTGTTGCTTTACAGGCCGCCGAAGAATCAGAAGTACTGTTGAAGAATGAAGGCAATATCCTGCCGCTTGCCAAAGGAACAAAAATCCTGCTTGCCGGTCCGAATGCCAACTCCATGCGTTGCCTGAACGGAGGATGGTCGTACAGCTGGCAAGGACATCTAGCTGACCAATGTGCCGGTGCTTACAACACAATCTACGAATCTCTATGCAACAAGTATGGTAAGGAGAACATCATCTACGAACCGGGCGTGACTTACGCTCCTTATAAAAACGATAACTGGTGGGAAGAAAACCAGCCGGAAATCGAAAAATCAGTTGCCGCAGCCAGTCGTGCCGATGTGATTATTGCCTGCATCGGAGAAAACTCTTACTGCGAAACTCCGGGTAATCTAACCAACCTGACCATGTCGGAAAACCAACGTAATCTGGTAAAAGCTCTTGCTGCAACCGGAAAGCCTGTCATTCTGATATTGAATCAAGGTCGTCCGCGTATCATTAACGATATTGTTCCACTGGCAAAAGCCGTAGTCAACGTCATGCTGCCCAGCAACTATGGTGGCGATGCCCTTGCCAACCTGCTTGCTGGCGACGCCAACTTCAGCGGAAAGATGCCTTTCACCTATCCTAAGCATATCAACGCACTGGCAAACTACGACTATAAGCCTTGCGAAAACATGGGACAGATGGGCGGAAATTACAACTACGACTCGGTAATGGATGTACAGTGGGAATTCGGATTCGGTCTGAGTTACACAACTTACAGCTACTCAAATCTGAAAGTTGACAAAACTTCATTTACAGCCGATGACGTGCTGACAGTCAGCGTTGATGTTACCAATACAGGAAAAGTTGCCGGAAAAGAAAGCGTACTGCTTTATTCAAAAGATTTGGTAGCAAGCAGCACTCCCGACAACATCCGTTTGCGTAATTTCGAAAAAATCGAACTCAATCCGGGTGAAACCAAAACCGTAACCATGCAACTGAAAGGCAGTGATCTGGCATTTGTTGGTTACGACGGTAAATGGCGTCTGGAAAAAGGTGATTTCAAACTGAAATGTGGCAACCAATGGACAGATATTCAATGCAGCGAAACCAAAGTTTGGGACACACCGAATAAATAATTCACTAGAAAGTATTCATTTGAAAATCAATAAGTTTTAAAGTTTCCCTCGCCCATTCGTATTAGTTGAAAAAACTTAACGGAAAAGGCGAGGGATTTTTTGTACAATTTTAAAAAAAATATCAAGATAAATCAGACAAAAGATGCTGTTCTTTTTAATAAAAGATCTGCATCTTTTTATTTTTAGAGTTTCTGCTCATTCCTTCTTATCCCATCATATACTTTAATTTAGACATTGAATTAATCATATCAAACTACTTTACTTCTGTTTCTTGTACCTGCATAAAATATCAGCAAGGGAATAAATACAAATATCCAATTATTCACTATATTTGTAATTTCAGAATTCATACACAATTCAGAAAACCAGAAGAAACCAAAGTTTTTTATTTATAAAAATTTTTACCTAAGATTATGAAGAAACACAAGCTTGCAGTGATTATTCTTTTCATCATCGGTATATTACCGGTAGCTGCACAAGACAAAGCTTCCTCCCTATCCCGAAAAGAAATACAAAAAATAGAATCTGCGCGACACCCGTTTATCATGTCGTTTTCAATAGGTCCTAATTTCAATACCGGAGGAAGTGAACATACTGAATATTTCGGGTCACGCGCAGATGTTGCTACCCAGTTCGACTGGCGGATATCTGTCGGATTTGCACGCCACTGGAACGCCTATCTGGATATAGGATTAAGCTTCTTCAAAATTCAAACAGATGATTTATGGAGCAACATCGCTCAAACCATAGGCGATAAATTGTTTCCCGGATTAAGTAGAATTAAACCTTCTGCCAGTATAGGTATCGGCTACATGGAAGAAATAGGAAGATGGCAGTTGATGCCAAGAATCGGTATAGGACGCATGAGTGCCGGAGGCTCTGAAAAAACTCAAACCATTGAAGATACAACATATAAACTTGAAATAAGCCGTTCATCCACATTTCTCAATCCCGGAATATCAGCAGGATACCGTACTTCCAATCTGTGCAGTATAATTCTAGACGTCAGCTATCGCTGTCCGTTACAGTCCTGTAATACAACCTATACCGTAACAGAACCCGATCTGCCATCTGTAACAGAAACCGTAAAATCCCGTTCATGGTCAAACGACCTTAGCGTTTCTGTGGGCATTCAGCTACATATGGGACTAGGCAAGAAAAGGTGAAAGTAAAAATTTTCCCCAGCCGGAACACAATCCAACTGGGGAAAACAACATTCAGTAATCCGAAAAATAATCAAGATAAGCAGTTACTCAATTATCCTTAGTATATTCTTCAATATCATGAATAGCTTCTTTGGCTTTATGACGAACACGAATACAGTGTAAAATACCTCCGGCAGCTCCCAAAACAAAACCAACACTTCCTCCGTAACATATCATTTCACCTCCTACTTTCGGATAACTTTCAAACATAAACCAAACAATCCAGCATAAAGCAAACGGAATGCCGAAATAAAGCCATCTTAAATTCAGTTGGTTCATGCGAAGCAATGCCTTACTGATATCCAGCAAATTACCTTTTGATATGCAATCTATACCTACTCCCTTATGACTATATCGCTGGTAACATCCGGCAATAATTAAAAAGACAGAAGTAACAGCACAAAAAATCCATGAATATCCCATCAGCAAGAAAAATACATTACAATAAACAAGTGCAAAGACTATTAAAAAATACATGAACTTCTTCTTCCGGTTGATATAGGACACCTTATCTTGGGTAGAATGTTTAATTAACTTTTCACTAACAATGATTTCTTTAGCCAGCTTATCCTTCAGCAACTGAATCTGTTGCTTCATCTCGTCTAACTCACATCTATCTGCATAATTTTCCATGACAGTACATTTTAATGGTTCGACATTTTTTTCAATTCTTCCTTAATACGATACAAACGTACAGATACGTTCTTGGTGGAAATTCCGACAATAGCTCCAATTTCTTCGTAACTCATATTTTCCAGCCATAATAAAACGATAGCACGATCGAAGGGACTCAACCGGTGGATACGGTCGTAGAGCAAACGAATCTGTCGGGAATTTTCATCCTTATCCTCAAAAAGGTTGATATCCATGGTCAGAGGAACAGCGGGCCGCCTTTTCTTTTTCCGCTCACATGAAATACATGTATTAAAACTCACTTTCCAAATCCAGGTATTGATGTTACTGAGATTCTTAAAAGAATCATATCCTTTCCAAAGATTGATAAGTACTTCCTGAAAGAGATCACTCACTTCATCGGAATCTTTCGAGAACATAAAACACACTGTATAAATGGTACTTTTATGCTCTTTTACCATTTGCGCAAATGCAGTATCCAATATTTCCATATCGTATGAATTTATTTTTTGACCATTAGACGCCTGGAGTATCACAAAAACTACACAAAAGTAGAAACTTTTTTAAAGAGGATAGAAAAAACAGCATTTTAGAAAGAAATTGTTCCGAATATCATAGGCTACTTCCAGCAACCCTATAACGATATCATTACAGTTTATTACACACAGAAAAAAGAAAGCATCTGTTTCTGCAAGAATGAATCTATCGAATCTGTTTTTTAGTTGACATAACAAAAAAGTCCCGTAAAACCTTAGTTTTACAGGACTTAACTTAATCGACCTAGCGGAGAGACAGGGATTCGAACCCCGGGTACCTCGCAGTACAACGGTTTTCAAGACCGCCGCAATCGACCACTCTGCCACCTCTCCAAAACTCTTTTGCAAGAGTGCTTCCTTTCAAAAGCGATGCAAAGGTACATATTATTTTTTAATTTACAAATTTTCAACAATATATTTTTATCTCTTTACTATACTTATTTATTCCTCTAAAAAATGTACTTTTGTACATTCATTGATTTGAAACAATAGGAATTTTCATCAGTTTAAATACGTAACCGAATGGAAAGTATTATCGCAAAACCTGAAAGAGAGCAAATTATAGCTCTTATAAAAAGAGAAGTAGTCCCGGCGATTGGTTGTACAGAACCTATTGCCGTAGCCTTATGTGTTGCGAAAGCTACAGAAACTTTAGGCTGTCATCCTGAAAACATAAAAGTATTTTTAAGTGCCAATATCCTGAAAAATGCCATGGGAGTAGGTATTCCGGGAACGGATATGATCGGTCTTCCCATAGCTGTAGCTTTAGGGGCTTTGATTGGAAAATCTGAATACCAACTGGAAGTATTGAAAGACAGTAACCCCGAAGCTGTTGAAGCAGGAAAAAAGATGATAGAATCACAATGCATCGACATTGCCTTAAAGGAAAATATTGAAGAAAAACTTTATATAGAGGCAGTTTGTACTCATGGCAATGATTCGGCAACGGCTATCATTAGCGGCGGACATACTAATTTTGTTTACATAAGCCGCAATCAGGATGTTCTTCTCGACAATAGAACACCAGCCTCAGCCGAAGCTCAGGCTGCTCACGTTGAACTGACCTTACGTAAGGTCTTCGATTTTGCAACAACAGCTCCTCTTGAAGAAATTGAATTTATTCTAGAGGCCAGACGTCTGAACAAAAATGCAGCCGAACGTTCTTTCCAAGGGAAATATGGACATGAACTGGGCAGAATGTTAAGAAACAGTCAGACAGAAAGAAATATCATGGGAAATAATACATTTACCCACATATTATCGTATACTTCTGCTGCCTGTGATGCCCGTATGGCAGGAGCCATGATACCGGTAATGAGTAACTCTGGTAGCGGTAACCAAGGTATTGCCGCCACATTGCCTGTCGTTGTTTATGCTGAAGACAATCATAATTCGGAAGAGGAATTGACACGTGCCCTTATACTCAGCCACTTGACAGCTATCTACATCAAACAAAGCCTGGGACGTTTATCAGCCTTGTGTGGTTGTGTTGTTGCCGCAACAGGAAGTAGCTGCGGTATCACCTACCTTATGGGTGGAGGATATCAGCAGGTAATGTATGCAGTACAAAACATGATCGCCACACTTACCGGCATGATCTGCGATGGAGCCAAACCAAGTTGCGCACTGAAGTTAACAAGTGGAGTTTCGACTGCTGTTATGTCTGCCATCATGGCGATGGAACAGAAATGTGTAACTGCCGTAGAAGGTATCATCGAAGAAAACGTAAATCAGAGTATACGCAATCTTACCAAGATAGGTTCGGAAGGAATGAACGAAACCGACAAGCTTGTATTAGATATTATGACCCATAAGCACTGTGACTAAATAAGTACAGAAGCCTAAAGACAACGGCTGTTTTTCGCAAAAGATAGCGTACTTTCATGCGGGAGAACAGCCGTTTTTATTTATTTGCGCCGTTATGAAAACAAATTCAAATACATTATACATACAAAAACTCATATCTGAAGGAGAACATATACATCAGGATTTTAAATTTGCCATATCCGACGCAAGAAAAATTGCCAAAAGCCTGTCTGCATTCGCCAATACAGAAGGAGGAAGACTGCTGGTTGGAGTAAAAGATAATGGGAAAATAGCCGGTGTCCGCTCGGAAGAGGAAATCTATATGGTAGAGGCCGCAGCCACATTATACTGCCGGCCGGAAATAGAACTGGAAACACATATCTATCACATAGAAGGGAAAGATGTATTGGAGGTACAAATAAACGAAAGTACACAAAAACCCATATATGCATTAGACGAAAATAATCATCCATGGGCCTACGTACGCATCAAAGACGAAAATATATTGGCCAACCCTATACATCTGAATATATGGAAGCACGACCGCGAAGAAAAGAAAGTAATCATAACCTATACTCAGCGGGAACAGCAAGTCCTGACTATCTTAAAACAGCAGGGGGCTCTGACGCTAGGACAATGCAGCAAACTTACACGTATGAACCGCAAACAAATAAGCCGCTTGCTGGCCGACTTCATCCGCTTCGGACTGATAGAACAATATTTCGAGGAACATACATTTTATTTTCGCCTTAAAGACGGTGAATGAAAAGAATGAACAAAAAGATTTTCTATCTTTGCACCTAAATAAACAAATTATATCATTATGAGCATATTTTCTAAAATATTCGGAAAAAAACAAACTTCAGAAACCGACGAAACTGTACGCGTAGGAGGAATGGAAGATTTTATGACACTTATACGTGTATATTATCAGTCGGTAATGGCTGCGCAGCTAGGTATCAGCAACATCAATTTCCTGCCTGACATGGCTGTATTCAAGCGTACTCTTAAAATTCCTACCCAAAACAATAAACTGGGAATCGCTGAACGTTCAAAATGTAAAAAGATGCTAAGTGATATCTATGGATTGAATGACGTATTCTTTAAAGAAATTGACAATTCTATCAAGAAGAACTGTAAAAATGCAAATGATATCAAGAATTACCTCTTCATGTTCCAAGGTTTCAGCCAGGATCTGATGATGGTAATAGGCAACCTGATGCAATGGAAATTCCGTATGCCGGGAGTGTTTAAGAAAATGTTGCGTGGCATGACAGAAAAAGCTATCCATGACATTATGACCAAGACAGACTGGAAAGATGATGGAGTACGTAAAACTTGTCATAATATCCGTATTTACCAGCACACTTTAGGCTATTCAGAAAGCTGGATGACCGAATATGTATACAACATTGTATTGCTGGCTAAAAAAGAACCTAAACCTAAAGCCTGATTGACAGATTCAGATATGAACGCAGAAAAGATTATTCCGCCAATAGAAACTCATCCATTGGAACCTTTCCTTCCCGGTAACGCGGTGTTATTGATGCTGGGAAGCTTTCCTCCCCAGAAGAAACGATGGAGTATGGATTTCTTCTACCCCAACCTGCAAAATGATATGTGGAGAATCATCGGAATAATCTTTTTTTCTGATAAAGATCATTTTCTGCATCCGGACAAAAAATCATTCGACAAAGAACGAATCATAGAATTCCTCAACGAAAAAGGGATAGCCCTATACGATACAGCTTCTGCCGTACGACGGTTACAGGATAATGCATCAGACAAGTTTCTAGAGATAATTGAACCTACAGACATCGATTTGTTGCTAAAACAACTCCCTAAATGTCGGGCAATCGTTACCACAGGTCAGAAAGCAACAGATACATTACGCCAACAAATACATGTATCAGAACCTCCTATTGGAGGAAAATCCTCCTTTGAATACAACGACCGTACACTTTATCTATACAGAATGCCTTCATCCAGTCGGGCTTATCCACTAAAAATAGAAAAAAAAGCAGAAACATATCAACTCATATTCAAAGACTTAGGATTAATATAAGAAAAAGGGTACTATTTTTTATAGGAAAGGATTTGCAAATATAGAAATTTATCGTACCTTTGCAACCGCAAACACGGGAATAGCTCAGTTGGTAGAGCATCGGTCTCCAAAACCGAGTGTCGGGAGTTCGAGCCTCTCTTCCCGTGCCGAGATAAAAAGCTGTAACTCAAAAAGTTGCAGCTTTTGTCCGTTTACAGGTCGGACAAATATCGGACAACCCATTTTCATGATGTCAAACCGTACTGCGTTTTCGAACTCGAAAAACGTAGAAAAAAATGTTTTCAAACCATAAGAAAAGTGCTTCCTTAGCCAGTATAATTTCGTACACTCCACCCAAGCTGCACACAGGCAAAAACTGGTATATTGACTTCTCAGCATACGATCCGCTTGAACAGAAAATGAAGCGCAAAAAGTATATGCTTGATGGAATACCAAAGATAACCGACCGTCGCCGCCAGGCTAACGAAATCATCACAAACCTTAATATAAAGCTCCGTTCCGGCTGGAATCCGTGGGCAAATGTCGAGAACTCAAGACAATACACTCCGTATATAGATATTATCCAAAGGTATCATATATATCTGGAGAAACTGTATGCCGCCGGTACCATTAAGGAGAATACGCTAAAGGATTATGAGAAACGGCTACGAGTATTTGAAGAATACACAGCCAAACACATACCGGCTATCGTGTATGCTTATCAGATAGACCAATCTTTCATTTCTGACTTTTTAGATTATATACTGCTCGACCGTGATTCTTCAGCCAGAACCCGAAACAATTATCGTACCTGGCTGTCTTCACTCTGTAACTGGATGATGGAAAAGCAGTACCTTATCAAGAATCCGGTAGAAAACATCCGCATGCTACAGGAAGAGGAGAAAAAACGGTCTGCCCTATCGATTACAGACATACAAAAACTGAAGAAATATCTCAAGAAAGAGAATCCATATTTCCTGTTCTTATGCCAGTTCGCTTATTATACCTTTATCCGTCCGGACGAAATAACCAATATCAAGCTATCCGACATCTACCTGAAGGAACAAAAGGTATTCATCGCATCAAGCATCAGCAAGAACCGCAAAGACGGCATGGTCGGTCTTAATGACAAGCTCATTAAAGCAATGCTTGATCTTAATGTCTTCAAAAATCCCAGTGATTATTATCTATTTGGAAAAGGATTCAAACCATCGAAAGAAAAGGTTACTACAAAAGTGTACAGAAACTACTTCAATAAGGTACGTAAAAAGCTAAGATTCCCAGACAGTTATCAATTTTATTCCCTGAAGGATTCAGGAATACGTGACCTGGCCAATGCTGAAGGTATTGTCATCGCCCGTGACCAGGCCCGCCATGCAGATATCTCCACAACCAATAAGTATCTGAAGGGTAGCAATATGACGGTACATGAAGAAACCAAGCATTTCGAAGGAGAATTTTAAGAAAAGCCCATAAGGATATTTCCATACGGGCAACACTCTTTATTGTTCAGAGATAAATTTAATCTTATCATTTAGTATTCCATACAGATTCTTGATTGAATATGCTTTCTCACAAAATGTCCTACCAGACTTGAACCATACGCGAGCTGAAAAGTTTTTACCAGTATCAACAATCTTTATACGGCGCACATTAGGAAATGTATTAAGAATATAGCTGCAGATCTTCTGCCTTATTTCAGAAGTAGTACTTGCTTTGCGATGGCGGACACCGGTTACTGGATTATAAACTCTTAAAGCATTGCTGTTGAATGAGCAAATATCCGTTTCGTGGATTGACGTTCCGCAACAGTTTAGCATAGCTGTATTGGAAACCTGATATGTATGTAACATAATAATAAAAAAGTATCCGTGCCTGTCCCGCTGCTAATTCACATCTATCAGGAAATGCTAGCAGGCGCATTAACGCACTGCGACGGGGGTACACGGATACCAGTATTTTAATGGTACTACCAAGTATGCGGACATAAAAAATGCCTGCAATAAATGCAAGCCAATCGTCCTGCATTTCCTGAAATAAAATGAATTAGCATTGCAAATATGAGGATTTATTTTGGAATGGCAAAAGAAAAAGCAGAAACTTTTAATCAGCAGCCATTTCTTTGCATTTTTGCAAATAAAATTTGCTTAAATGAAAATTTATTTCTACTTTTGCAAAGTATTAATTAAAACTGATATGAGAATATCAAATAAATTATTGCTTAACGATTTTGTTCAAAGGCACTCAAGGGCGGTGAAACCAATGAACAAATGGGTAGAAGAAGTTATAAAAGCTCAATGGACTACCCATAAAGATTTAAAAGATACATTCCCTTCAGCAGACTACGTAGGAAATAGCCGATATGTTTTTAACATTAGCGGGAATAATTTTAGGATAGTAGCTGTAGTTCTGTTTATTGGAGGAATATTAGAATTGAGATTTGTCGGTACGCATGCAGAGTACGACAAAATTAAAAACTGTTCGGAGATTTAATCTCCGAACAGATTAAATTGACATTACTAACAATTTATAACTTATGACAAGAAAGAGCGTCGACTGTATCACAACACGAGATCAGTATGATGAAGTACGTAATCGTGTTAATGAACTAATCAAAGAAGCTACCCAAAAAGGTATGTTGGAACCAAATGCGGACAATGAATACATTCGTGAAATAGCCCGCTTAGCAAAATTGAGTGCAGATTACGAGGATGAATATCTGAATATTTTGCCATTAAAAGTAAAAAATCCTCTAATCAAAGCTATTGAAGATTATTTCTATTCTAAAAACATGAAACGAAAGGAGGCAGCAGCAACATTAGGATTGAATGAATCTGTATTTAGCCAGATTATGAATGGAAAAAGAAAAATTTCAGCATCACTTGCTAAAAAACTTTATACAGATTTGCATATTAATGCTGATTTAATTTTACAGAATATCTGAAAAATAGGGCTACTCCGTTTCACAACGGGGTAGCCCCTTTATTATATAGTTTAAAACAGAATATTACTCTATTAGATAGAAAGTTCCTTCAACTACATCATTTAGTCCATTCTTTTCGATTCTGTAATGCAACTCTTTGCAAAAGTATCGTTTATTTCGGATTAAGAAAATTGATTTTGGGTCATATATCTGTTTTGCAAGAAAACTGAATTGGTATTCAGTTCGGGTATCTACCTTTAAATTATTTTTATAGAATGTTTCGTATAACCCTTTGCTGCCAGCAAGTTGTAAGGTTAGTTCTTCATCTTGAAATTTTAGCAGGTAATTGAAATTGTCCGTATTGATATAGTAATACGTATCTGTTGCAGACATAGGCAATTTATAGTTTTTATATTGTATGGTTGGTTCACCTGCTCCTACGAACAATCCTTGGTATCCCATATATAGTGCCACATAGATTTTGTCTGGTGCTTCTTCTTCGGGTATTCCTTCTTTTATTAATGCATTCAATCCTGTTTTTGTTGATGTTTCGTCTACCGCATTATTGTTACGGGCATAAGCAGCTGTAAAAGCCCCATTGGTAAAACTTTCATTAGAAACACCAGAAACACCTGCATAAATCTCAGCCGGAATTATTTTTAACGATGTTGTATCACCATCTAGATTGTTTTTTACTGCAGAAAAACGGTTCACTATCCGTTGGCGGTGAAATCCGTCTACTTCGACTCCTACAAAATCCAAATTAAAATCTTTGGTATGGTAGATGTATCGTTGGTCGAATTCAGAATCCAGCATAGGCCATACATCGAGGAATCGATCATAGACCCTTGTTGTACAAAGGGATAAAACGTCAGGATTAATGCAGCTGTATTTGTAATCTTCTATGTCAGGAAAGGCAAATTCTACATTGTCATAATCAACAGATAATTCTTCGTCTACATCATACTTTTTAATAATATCTTGATCTTTTATATCTTCGAGGCATATAGTCTGAGAATTTTCATAGAAACTATTAATACTAATAATCTGAACAGTTCTATCTATTTGATTTACGAGAAAGATACAGTTGAAGAATTTCTCAATCTCATCTAAAAATTCGTCTACAGTCCAGTCTGGTAGCATCTTTGCGAACGAAGTGGTTCTGTATCCATTTACCATAAAAAGCCGACACCATCTCTTATTTTCTCTTAATGTGTTCTTTTGCAGTTTATAACCCAATATTTTCACAAGTTCTTCTACATAAAAAAGCAAATAGGGCTGTGGTGAGATGTAAGTCCCCTGAATAAAGTTGGCTCCACCAGTTGTGATATCCATCTGATTATCAAAATATCTGAGATTTCCGCTTGTATCATAACTGATAAAAATAGGGGTACAAACAAAATTTATGTCCGGAAAAGCCTGGTTTAAACTAGTGTATGCTGTATCCTGACTGGTATCACAGGTACCAAAATCCAGTTCACGCAATCTTTTATCGCCGCCTGAAAGATAGTTCAGTTCGGAATTCCCAGCCACAATCTGAATTTTAGCAATGTTATCTTCTACTGACAATATAATTTCAGTTCCATATATAATATTTACCGCCCCACAGATTAATATGGCCTGACGATTTTCAGGCCGTTGGGTAATATCAGAGCGATCTAAATACTGATATATTCTTCTGTTATGAGAATTATTTAAATCAATATCCAAATCATACGTGTAATCACCATTGCGTGTAAAGAATGGATTTTGTGTATAAAAATCAAGTTCAAATCCATCCTGTAGTGCCACTTCTTTTCCATCAATAAATAATCGTGTCATGACCTGCTGCGTTTCCGTGAAACATTGTTTTTCATTTTTTCTACTAACTGTTGCGCCTCATTCACGCCCATTTTGCCAGTTGCTTTTGTATAAGTAAATATCGGCTCGTTTAATCTCCTTAAAAGTTTCTCCATGCATTTCATATTTTGCAGCATGACTGCCGTTGATTCCTGGCTGGATGATTCGGCAGTCTGATAATAGTTGTTAGTTGTCATTCTATTGGTAGGTGATAGTACGGCCGATACGTCTTTTGCCGTCAAGTTGCCAATAGTATTGTTACGTTGTGCCTGGTCTATCAGGTCAAGAACCGGACGAACAGCCGGATTCTGCACGGCATAACGATTAGCGACAAACTCACCGGCATGGACTATACCTTTGGGTTCGTCATGTCTACCAGAACCAGTATAGCCACCTTCTTCAAAACCATTTATTACAGCCTTTGCCGTTTGGAAGGCCGCGGTAATTAATGCTATCTCAGCTGCAGCTTTAGCTAGTCCAATGAAACCTAAGGTCGCTATATTCTTCATTTGTGTTTCAGCAATATAAGCAATCATCATCTTCTGAAGACTATCCAGTATGATGTTTAGAGTTTCCTTCATAAAGTCGCCCAAAGATGTTTCTGAATCAGTCAGCATTTCCGCAAATGCTTCTCCAAATTGTTGTCCGATATTTTGCGCAAATGAAAGCTGCTCTCTTATCTTACGCTGATTCTCTTCATAATTTTTACGGGATTTTTCAAGACTCTCTTTTTGTTTTTTGTCAATAATCTCAGCTTTCTTTTCTTCGGAAATTTCGGAAGAAGAAAGCACCTGATCATAATATTCATTTTGAATGTCTATCAGTTGCTGACGATATTCCTGCTCGGATGACAAACCGTCATAATGTTTTTGCGTAGCTTTCTCTATCTCCAACTGGTATTGTTTCTCCAGCCTGGAGAACGCTTCTTCGGATGTTTTTTTAGCATCTTCTTCATCCAATTTCTCACACTCTTCTTTGTACTTAATTCGTGCTTCGAGGATTTTCTGCTCGATCTGCTGCCGTTTCTCCGGTTCCAGTCCAGCAATGGCCAGCATATTCTCGAGATGACGCATCTCCAGATCTTCCATGAACCGACTATATTCCTGCTGCGTCATCTCGTCGCTGGCGAGGTACGACTTCTTCAGGTCTGCCAGTTCATCGTAGTACCGTTTATTTTCTGCCGTTACCTGAGGATTTTCTTTTGTTGCAGGAGAACCATTGCTTCCGTCTTCAATTGGATCTGGATCCACAACCGGAGTTGCTATATCAGGAATTTTATCTATGATATTTTGAAGTTCTGTCCTTTGCTTAGCCAAAGCTTCAATCGCTTGTCTTTGCGCCTTGAATTTACCATCAAGTCCCTTCAGCAGAACCTTTCTTGTAGTTTCATTTATATCGTCACGCTCCTGAATACGTTTTCTTTCTTTTTCAAACTGTTCGTTGTAAGCGATTTCTTCTTTGGTAAGTTTATCCTCTATAATAGCCAACTCCTCTTGAGCATCTGTTTTAAGATTCTGTTTCTGACGATCATTTAATTTGCTTAAATTATCAGCACGCTTATTTATATCAACAAACGAATCTGAAATTTTAGCCATTTTCTCCAATTCCTCATTGTATGACTTCTGCTCGTCTTTGGCTTTCCGAGTGTTCGGAATCACGTAAGTCATCAGAGCCGTTGCAATAGCCGTCAAACCAGCTACAGCTAACCCAAAAGGATTTGCCTTTAGTACCGTATTGAAACCTCGTGTTGCTACTGTTGCCAATTTTGTCCAGGTTTCGTACAGCTTGGTAGCTATTGTGGATGCGTTTACCGTGACAGTATATGCAGTAATAGCAGCTGTTGATGTTATGATAATTCCTTTGTACTTTATAAACCAATCTATCAGTTTTGGAAGAGCCACGATGATCTTCGTAGTCCATCCAGTCAGGAGTGACAACGATGGGTTAAGCCGTTCCATCAGCTCAATACCTGCTTCTTTAATGCTATTGCGGTACTGCGCCATCTTAGCCTCGTTGGTATCAGAGTTAATGGCTGCCTGCTCCATGGCGACATTGGTATCCGTCACAGCTTCGGTATATTGACGTACCTTATCCGCATTATCAATCAAAATGGTAGCGGCAGAATAAGCTTCTTCACCGAACATAGTCTGGATCTGTGCAGCCGACAGTGACTTTTTATTCAGGTTCTCGAGCGCAGTCTGCAACCCAACCACTTTCGGATTCGTCTCATCCGGCCCAGTCTGTAATACCAGGAAGAACTTACGAAGTGCCGTACCGGCTGGTTCTGCCTCCAGTCCTTTCTCCGCCAGCATCTGGATTGTGCCACCAAGCTGTTCGATACTCACCCCTGCTCCGGACGCAGCCACACCAGCATTCTTGATTGCGGCAGCCTGGGCAGATACATCAGCGGCACCCTCTTTAGAACCAGCGGCCAACACGTTCACGTAACGTGCCGCCTGATCAGCAGATTCACCGTACATATTCAGAGATACGGTAGTTGCCGTTACTGCATCCTTCAAATCAATTTTTGCAGCTGCCGCCAAACGCATGGCTTCGATGGTAACGGCGTTCAGTGCTTCTTTGTCTTTTAGAAGCTCCGGTTTCTTGGAACCGATCAACATATAAGCCTGAAGGATCTCGTCGGATGACTGGCGAATACGTAAACCGGATTCGTCCATAGTAGTAGACAGCTTCTCCGCCTGTTCGGTGAGCCACTGAATAGATGAATCATCCAACCCAGTCAAAGCTTTCAGCTCTGCCTGAGAGGATTCCTTGGAGTCGCGGTTATTACGAAGGGTATTCAAAGCCATAGATACACCCGTGATAGTGGCTGCACCAGTTGCCAACAAACCTCCCCACTTCGTCAGCCCGTTATTGAAACGAGAAATCCAGCTCTCGGTTTCCTGCACCTCCGTCTTGATTTTCTGAAGTTCGGCTGTAACCAGCTTAGCCTGTTGCTGATAATATTTCCACTCTGCTGATCCTCGCTTGATGTAACCACTATTCAGTTGCCGATTAATGGCCGTCAGAGTAGCACGAAGTTCTTTCGGCGTTGCTTTATCAAGGTTGTTCATCACCTCCGTAAGTGCCGTAGTATCTTTCTTCAACGTCTTGATCTGTGCTTCAGTCTTACGAAGTTCGGATGTAACTTGTTTGATCTTAGACGTATCACCAGCTTCGTAAGCATCAGCCAGCTCCTTTTTTAATCCGGATGCTATTGCCTCCAAATTCTTGAGCTCCTGCTTGGCTTCTTCGCCATTTACCCGGACCTCTACGGTCGCTATCTGGTCTATTGCCATATTATCTGAAGAAATTTAAAATTGAACGAAATTTGAAGCCTACAAACAACACTATGAATATTATCGCAATCACAGTAAATACGATACAGAACCTTTGCCATGCAGTAAGCTCTTTCTCAACTTCTACTGTCTTGACTTTCTCTTTAATAACCGTACTATCTTTCCCAGGAATGTAAACCGTATCTGAAGGAACCTTGAAGTCCGCCATCAGATTACCCATAGAATCCAATTTGAACCGAAGGCGTGCATTCTCCGACTGTGCCATATCCAACCAAGAAAGCACAACCCTACCATTTGAATCACACTCCAACAAGGCTCTGATAGATGCGGAATCAGCAGGACGGAATACAGGTATCAGTTTGTCATGCACAATGATCTGTGTATGGTTGTCTGAAGTAAGGTGTTTCCCAGTCTTACAACCGAGAAACACCGAGCAAAAAACAATTGTAAAGAATGAAATAATGAATGTTCTCATAATAAGTCCCAGCCTGATTCAACATCTTTCATAATAGCCGGTACACCATTTTCAACTTGTGAGATAGCAGCAGCAAAAGTGCACATAGTTGTTTTATCCTCCACGTTCGGAACGTAGGTTGTCGGCACCTGCATTTCCTTGCATACGCGAGAAATGTATCCGGATGTATTGTTTTCGGTTCTGGGTGCCCAACGGCTGATAAAGTCAGCAATTGTCTGACATCCGTACTTACGACGGTAGTTCTGCAGCAGCTTGATTAATGCCCGATAACCATGTGCCATGTCTTCGAATTCTTCGAAGGTGTTGTCTCGTTTCTTAGATGCAGGAACTTCGCCCTGCCAGTCGGTAGCATCTGAATTGCGGATATTACCTGGATTATTGTTCCGCAAGCCTCGTGGTTGTGTTGTCATAAATTCTTTATTTTATTTATAGTTAATAATCATTAGGAGGTTGTCTTTTACCACATCCTCTCACATCACATCGTTTTACAGTCAACTTCTGATTTTCCAATTCCAGAGCTGTATTCTTCTCCATCAGCTCCCGAATCCGTTGCCGGTCTTCATTCTTTTCTGCATAAAGCTGATCTATCTTATTATCCTGCTCCTGAACCTTAGCTTCCTTTTTCTCATATAATTCTTTCCATTCAGCAGCATAACTGGTTATATTATCTGTATCTGCTTTCCGAGCAGCAGCTTCTTCTTTATGTGCTGTTGCCTCTTCTTTTCTTCTTCGCGCATCATAAAACATCAGTGCTCCAATTAATGGAAGAAATATTGAAGAAAGAATACTACTCAGCGTATTGACTATCTCATTTAAAAACTCCATACAGATAAATGATTAAAGTCACAATCAATGGGAAAAGAATGCCAGATAAGACATCCAACCAATCCCATTCTGCATCAATGTTTTTTTGGATATATTCTACAGAACACATTGCAACAAATACGCACATAGTGCCTGTGAATGCAGCTTGCAAAATGGACATAGATGTTAAAGCCTGTACAACAGTAATCCAAACGATGAAAATGATAATGCCTGCTTTGACGTGCTTTGGGCGGTTACTAATCTTCAGCCACTCAAAAAGATTTGAAAAAATTGTCATGCTTTTGATTGTTTGTTAACCAAAAGTATGAAACCTGATATATGAGTAAAAAGACAAAGCCTTGTCAGATATCTGGCAAGGCTCTATTCTACTGAAAAAGGGATTTATAAAGGTTTATTGAGTTATTTCTATTTATGAAATATAACAGGTAAAACAGAAACTTAATCATTGTCGCTTATAATGAAGTATACAAGTATCTTCATTATTACTATATTTGCAGGTATTAAAGTGTTATTATATGTCTAAAATATATCATTATACAAGTATTGAAATTCTGGCATTAATTTTGTCAAGTCACAAAATTAGATTTACACGTTTGGATTTATTAGACGATATGCTTGAGTGCGAAGCTTTTCCTCAAGAAGCAATTTTTCTAGCTCAAAGTATATATGCTTCATCCTGGACTCGAGACTCTGAAGAAAACATCCCATTATGGAAAATGTATTCTTCCATTGACAAAGGTATTAGAATTGCAATGCCAGAAGATCTATTTAATCATTATATTATTGAGCCTTTTTCTTGTTCAAATCACGGTATCAGTAAAAGATTGATCTCTCCTTTTACAAAAGAACAATTACTCTATAATGGAGAATATTTAATTACCAATATCTTTAATAAAGAAAGACATGATTTCTTTAAAGATGTAACATACATCAATGATGTTAAATCATTTTATCAAAATTCCATACATATGTTACAAAATTCACAAACAGGACTCTGTGATATAAGAATAGAAAACTATTGGGATTTTGGGAAATACAAAGAAAAAAAATGGGAATTCCAGAAAGAATCACGATTCGTGTTATTCACAAAAAAATTACTTCCTCTCTCACATCCCTTAATCAATGAAAACATTCAAAAACAATTTGATCCAGAAGCAATTTCACATATTATGCCAAATGATAAAAAATACATAGATGTTGAAATTAGTGATGAAGCTTTTAAACAGATGGAAATAACATTACCTCCATGTATAACTCCAGGATATCGAATCATTGTAGAATCTCTTATAAAACAATACAATCCTACTGCCATTATTCACAATAGTACATTAAAACTTCGAAAATAAAAAAGATAGGGTCTTCCCTATCTTTTATTGCTTCAGAACAATTATAATGACCTATATTTCTGATAAACTTACCGAGTTATCTACTATCTGAAAATAACTTTTGATTCGGAATGCAAAATCTCAATACTTTGTGTGTCTTTGGGAACTTTAATAGTATTAGTCCCACTTTTTTTCTTTGATGTATTCATTATAAAATTTGTTCGATTATTCTACAAGTTTGCTAAAAAATCAATTTGTAACGGTGCTATTCTTTCATATCCCAATTCATTCATGTGAAGTTTGTCACTTTGGTAATAAGTAGTATAATTATACTCATTTATACCTGCTATTTGCCATAAATCAAGAACTGGAATGTTAAATCTATCTGCGCATTTTTTCATGGCATCTATGTAGTCAAGAAATTTCTTCCCTAATGAATTTGTTTGACTTGAATACGGATTATATCCATATTCTTGCGAGAAAAATCGTAGTGAAGTAAACAGAGCAATCTTAGCTTTAGGATTATATTCTAATATCTTTTTAACACAGTAGTTAAATCCACCACTCACATTGCTAAGCTTTGAATCATCAAAACTATCTTGCGATGTGTAATCCGTTGGTTCGCCTAAAGGGACATTATATACAAAATCGTTGGTAGATGCCCAAAGAATAAATATCGTTGATTTTGTTTCTTTGGAAATAGCATTATCAACCTGTGTTTGCATATTAGTACCCTGCACAAATCCTGCCCCACCTACACCATAAGAATTAATTATCACGCCTAACATATTTTGCCATATTCTTTTAGCTGCTTTTGAAGCCGATATAATAGAAAAAGAGCCACCAAAAACAGCCAATTCTGAGTTAATATTTGGAGAATACCAATAAGGATAAACAGAGTTTATAAACACAATATTAGGAACATCAGAACTTGTATCGGATGTTATCCTGACATATCTTGCTCTTTTATATTTGTTTGTTATAACAACTTTTCTCACTAAATGACTATCAATAGGATTATTATCTTTTAGTGCAACCAAAAAGTTTTTATTTTCGTCATACAAACATGCAAATGTACCGTTTGAATTGCGAATTGCCCAGGCATCATGCACCACTATCTCTTTTGTTGAATAAGGTATATCAATGTAATTAGATACCATTCGGCTAGGGTACGATGTCGCTTCCTCATTTTCTCCTATTTCAGATAAGTAATATCCGCTTTCAAAGGTTAATCCTCCTTTTGATATATTGTTTTGGTTTAATAAATTAATCATTGGGGAATTAAGAGAGCTACAAGCATACGGCAAATTAATTAGTGCTGAATTATTATTACCTATTGTAAATTTATTTTCTGTACTATCTAATAAATACCAATTAATTATAGCTTTTATAGTTAACCCATTACTTGTAAATTCAATGTATTCCCCTGGATAAGATGTTGCTCTAAAATAATACTCATCGTTAGTACCTCCACCATCTGTATTTAAACCAAATCTCCATATCTTTTCAGAACCGCTAACAAATTCTCTATTAATTGTTGCTATATATAATTTTTCAGGTATATTACCCTCGATATACATCTCTTTTACTACACAATTAACAACAGCATTATTCGTTAATTGATTTAGTTCCTGATAAAAACTTTCAATTCCATATCCTAAAGTTACAGCTGAATTAACAGTTGCTCTTAGATAATAAGCCTTATCAACTTTATCTATAATCTTATAAAACAGTTCATGACTATCTATTGGGGAAGTGTCTTTTAAAGCAGTTAAAAAATTTTTATCCTTATCGTACAAACAAGCAAATGTACCGTTTGCATCACGAATTGCCCAAGCGTTAGATAAGAATAAGGCTTTATCTAATTCTATGAAATTAGTAACTTTTCTGATCGATGAAGACTGAATTTCTCCAGTTTCTGTTAAAAAACCACTTTCTAAATAGCTATATGTTCTTTTTCTATATATAATATTTTTTGATGAATTATATTCTATCTCGGTAAATTTTTCATTAGTAGCTGTTTTGTCATAGTAGTCCTGTTCGAGCTTGTCAAGATGCTCGAGCATTTGTGTACCGATACGTGTAGCAGTATTCTGTTTGTTCGTTTTCTCATCACGAATCTGTATTGCCAGTTGTTTTAGTTCTTCGAATGTTTTTGTTGCCATAATCTTGAGTTTTTTACGAAGTAAACTTACCGAGTTATACTACAAAAAGACATAAAAGGCTTTAAAAAGAGTACCTATTCTTATTTCTCCAATGAGAACCCCAAAGACGATTTCTCAACGATGTTCCTCTCACTTTCTCATTATATTCGATAGCATCAATAATCAATCCACAAAATTCTTCTGAATACATAAAAGCCATCTGTTCCTTTAATACCATAACTGAAGCATAGTACGGACGTGAGAACCATTCTCGTGGATACCTCGCTTTACCTGAAGTATAACCGCCTCCCCAACCTGGACCTCTTTTACGTGGAACATCCAGCCTATTTTCCTCTCGATATCTATAATCTAATACCTCAAGATAACCTTGATTCCCTCTTTTATATCCTACCCCTGTACCACAATCCTGATATATACCATACTCCATGAACTTGTGTTGTATGGTTGCAAAGTCTGTTGATCCAGAAACATTTTCTGTAATTTGCTGATGTAAAGTATATGTATCTATTACATGTAATCTCTCTATCTTCTCGCGCCAAATATTAACCATCATCTCAGACCATGCGTTCATGTATTTTAAACGGTCTTCAGGGGTGGCATTTTCTGCCATTTGCTGTTTCTTCTCTGAATCAAGACTGTGCCATCCTGTATTCATTCCATGCCATCCTCTAGCCATCCCATTCGTCCTCCTTATAACACAGATCAGTCGGTTCAGTCAGCTCGACCATGAAGTACAAGCCGGTACAACCGGATATAAAATACTCACCCAGTTCACGGGTGTAGATTCTGGATACATTCAGGAAGGATAAGTCCAGATCTTCGTATATGTATTTGTCACGGATCATACGAGAATGGAACTGCCGGAAAAGTTGCCGACAGATATCCAGCTTTGCCGCACGATCACTCATGTCATCGTAACGGTAACGTATCAAGAGAAACACTGTGAAGGTACGCTTCTTGAACCAGCCACCCCCGATCTGTTCGGTAGCTGCATCGTTGGTATCGTCGATGCAGACGAAAGCGGACTGACGGCGGAACTTGTCAAGCACGTCCTGGAGTGAATTAATACCGCTACAGGAACATGGGAAAAAGGCGTTGGCCTTGGCCAACTTGTTTTTCTCGGTCAGCTCCTTGAAATAGGTATGGCCGTCAAAGAATTTACTTGTGTCCATTTTGCTTTGATTTTAGAATTTGAATATCGTGTGCTTTGGCATCCAGCTCTGTCAAAGCCCGCCAGCAGTCCATTTGCAAGACCTCCTTTTCTTTTGTAACATCACCACCTGTCAGTGCCCTAATCTGGGCGTTCATCGCCCCCATCAGGTCGGGTAGTTCTGGCTGATCAGCACCAACTGACCGTTGAAACGGCTGAAAAAAATGAGGAAACTGGGACGCAAAATACAGTTTAACACTACCCCACCAAAGAAATACCGAAACCAGTTCGTATTCTTTGATCCGGGAAAATGCTGCCTGCAACGAACCTTTTATGCCCGGCTTTTTCTTATAGAGATAATTATACAAGGATTTAAGCTGGGAAACGTTCTGCGAATACAGATAACCCTGATAGTAGTTCTCACAACAAAGGTAATCTTCGAAGCTCAGGCCGTGCAACATCGCATCGATGGCACACCGGCCGCCGATTTTGTCCAGTCTGACGGGATAAGCATTGGGTTCGGAAATAAAATCAATCTGCCGGAGAAAGCTACGAATCTGCCAGCCCTGAAGAATGAACCTCAATTTCTTGTGCCAGTTCAAACGGAAAGAGCACAGCCAACCTTCTTTATTCCGCTTGCGAACACGTATTCCAGTAAATCGCATAAAGACATAGGTCTTTGCCTTGACCGGAGGAAACAGCGTAATGACCAGGAACACATACCGAAGCTGTTCCTGGTTAAGTTCCTTCCAGGAAGTGGGAAAACGGAAATCGAGAATCCTACCCCCAAAAGTATACGGAATCTTCTTTTTCATTCTGGTAAGTCTGGAAATGTTTGACCTTGTATGCCTCGGAGTCCTTATAACTGGTAAATACCTCTACCTTGGATTCCGCATAATTCTCGATGCGCTCCAGCATGCTCTTTGCAGCCGGCCAGTGCCCCATAATACAAAAACCTATAAACTTGCACATATAGTCTGCCATGGCGGTTTCTTCTTTTGTGAAAGCATTGTGCCGAGCCTGTTCGAGGATATGATCGAAAAACTCAGACGATACGTGCTGCCGGATCTTTTCTTCTGCCTGATACATTCTCGTGCGAAACTCATTCAGTTTGGAACGATGTACGTCTGAAGAGGGGAATTCAACATACATCTTCAGCTGTCGGGCGGTATATATCAGGTTGGGGATATTGATACGAGCCTGTGCTGTATCTGCCCAGTCGGTACCGACCAGCAGCTCCAAACACCGATCGTAGGCATCTTCGGCTGCATTGGTAACTTGCTGCAACAGGTTCTTGACTCTGTCGGCCGAAGCCGGAGCCAGATTCTGATTAGACACCACACCGAACCCTGTCGGAGTCAATACCAAATCAAGCTGCGGAATCTGCTCCTGATAGGTACGCAGACAAACCAGTTTGGTAACTGCCTGTTCGAGCCCTGGAACGGTTTCCAATTTATCTGCCATATCACCCAACAGCACATGGTTGATGCTCTGAAGAGTGTCATCCAGATGTGGAGCAGTCATGTCATATACCTCTGCCGTAGAGTGGGTGGCAGAAGAACATATCTTTTCGAAAATCTCTTGTGAAAATGTGATAGCCATAATGATTCGTTTTATGATTTGCTTTCAAGATCCGAAGCTGTCTTCTGCTTCGCATCGGTGTTCTGATCAAGAGTAGTGAGCAATACCATGGGAACATCCGGATAAACTTTCTCACTCCAACCGTTGTACTCGATAACGATATTATGCGGAATGTTCATCAGATCATGAAAAGGTATCTCCAGTGCCTGTTTGAGCGTGAACAGCTCGCGCTTGTCTGAACCAGAGTTGTTGCTCTGCCCTTTACCCGGAGTAGCACCTACCAGATTAGGATGAATGTTATCGCCATAGCAAGTAATGTTACTGGCTTCCTGAATGTCTTCGCTCCAATCACCACCCTCCTTGCCGGTCTCCACCACATTGATGCGTACCATCCGGACCTCCCGGCCATTCGGATCAATGTAGTAACCGGTAATCCAAACCTTGCCGCTATTTTCAATGCCAGAAACAAAGTTCTTGATGTTTTCCTTCTCCTTTTTGATTCGTTCCATCTTCTTCAGCGGATCGGTGATATGATCTTCTGCACAGATATTACTCCAGTAATCCTTGTGAACCTCGACCTGATATTTTACGCTGGCATGGTTACGGAGCTTTGCTTTCTTACCTTTACCAATCAACCGCTTGATATCGTACCAATCGCCCCGGAAAATACTGGTATAATACGGTATCGGATAATACTGAAAGCCAGGTGTCGGGAACCGTACAAGAATGGCAAACTTACGTTCACTGGTTCTTACTTTAACCTTACCATCACGCCCCGGTTCACGCCCCATTAAAACCATCAATTCACCAATCGGGTCGCGCGGATCAAGCAGACGGATGACTTCGTAATCCTCCGGGCGGAGTGAAGCATTATTACGGAAATTGGCATAAACTACATGGTTTATCTTGCCATTTCTGGCTTTTTCAAAACGACAGTAGCAAGCCTCCTTATGTACCAGACGATTAATCCTCTGCCCATCTTGAGAAAGAATAATGACCGACACACAGAAAAAGAAATACTTCATATCTGTAGCCTGCTCCAGCTGGAACACCGGAAGACTATTGCGTCGCATCCAGCTTTTAATTTCAGGATGTGTTGTCGGCTGTCTGGTATCGACATCCATATACTTCAGTCCGGCTCCGTAACAGGTTATGACATTGAACAATTTGTTCTGACTCATCACTTCATCAACTCCAATCATTTTGATAATCTCAAACGGGAGCTGATTATCAGAACCGAAATTGACATAAGCCATGCCGTTCCGACCTGGAACAGGCGTTGTCTGAATATCCGCATCTTCATCAAATACCAGGCTGCTATCCGTAACAGAAGCCATTTCAGTGGCTACGTTGGAAAACTCTATGTTGAATATTTCACCTGGCATGAAGTTGTCATCGTATTGTGGAATTATTTTGTCCATATTAGAGATAAATTGTCATGTTGTTTATTTCGAAAAGAGATATGTCGCGGAAAGCCCGAATTAATCCGGATGCCGGAAGACGGACACGGTGAATACCTCGTCGCCAGTGCGAACCGACACACACCGCACCACGATATTCCAGAATATCGCCTGTGCTAAGTTTCCACAGTTTCAGATTACAGGGCTGCCCGGATTCGAGTAACCTCAAAGCGTCTTTGATATGTATTACGTTCATAGGCTCTAATTGTATGTGTCATCGAAGGAATCATCAAAAATCTCAGGCAACAGTTTTAAACGATTCTGACAACGAGAAGAAAAAATATAAGTAATGGAAAACGAGAACAGCCCATCATCTGAAGTATCGCGCTGTGTATCGCTGTCTACAATCGTAATCGGAATATCTTCTGATCCGTCTATAAGATAAACTTCCTGCGACCGTGCTACATCATCTACCAGCATATACATAGATTCAGGAATATAACCGGTAGAAAGTGTATGTTTGCGCTGCTCATCGATATAATATGTCTTGTAAATACCATTGAAGTATGCAGCACTGCGAGTCAGTTCAGGTTCAATCTTGTCTGTGCCTATAAAATAAAAGGTTTCCATACACCCAAATGAATTACGAAACCTAATACCAACTGAGTCTGGTTCATCATGATCAACCCTATAAACCTGTCTTCTGGAACCAGCCGTAACTGTATACCGAAGCAGCTTATAGCCTGACAAGGTAAAGCGTGAAGGAGATGCATCTATCGAATTAATCCTGTAATCGGTTGCAATCCCCAAAGGACGAGTAGTCTTTAATACATTATTCTGGTCATCAACAAAGACACATTCTACCATCACCGCAATAGTAGTCCCTCCTGTAGCCAAGTGACCTGTAGTCAGATATAATACCTCGGAACGACCAAACGAAGTAACCTTATCGCATCCGGCAAGGGCTGTAAGAAAATAATTGGTTACAAAATCAGTAGCAGTACCATGTATCAGATATTGAGATAACAGCACTATGAATGTCTTGCTGACAGAAGCTTCTTCGGACGCACTACATGTATATGAGAAATCGCATAATGGAGCTTCAAGCAAGTACGGCTCCAGCAATGAGAACAGATCAAGAATATGTATCTGGTTATTTGAATCCGGAGTATATGTTTCTTGCAGAATAACGTTTCCCGCTTTATAAAGAGAAAAGGTCACCTGTTTATCTGCCTCTATCACAATATCAAGTTGTGACGAGAGAACAAAATCCGGAATATCCTGTATGATAGAAAGCATAAATCTTTGTTTTTCTCAAAGATACCAGGTACAGAAAATGAGTAAAAAGACAAAAGGTGCAGCATCGTCACGACGCCACACCTTTTTATTGAATGAAAAAATGGGTTACAATCATTAAAAAAGCATACAGTTACTTGCGCTGCATGATCCACGCCGGACGGCCATCGGGGGAAATGACAAGCTCATACCCCAAATCCACCATAGCCCTGGCGATATCGTTAATACTGATCTCTGCCATATCGGAAAGTTCGTCCTGGATCTGCTGCGAAGTTTTATAGATTACATCATCTGTTACTTTATCGACAGGAAGATATTCCTGGAAGTAACGATAAAGGATATATTTGTCAAACTCTACTTTGTTATTTGCCATGATCTGCCTCCTTTCTATCATTCAATGCGGTTTGAATCAATTCACAGAGTTGCTCCATCTCCGGACGTGTACAACATAATTTATCACTTCCATACATGAAAATAGTGTATTGTTCAAACAGAACTTTACCATCCTCGTATGCCTGATATTTGTCTACGCGAAACGTTGCGGGTTGTGGCGTGTAATCGGTCATCGCAAACCTCCTTTCTTGCAAAGCAGAACGGAACAGGTAAACCAGCACAGGCAAGCAACGGCAGCAAGCCAATGAATAAAGAAGGAACAGCTGAGAATGCTGAAAGAAGCAAGTACCTGAGAAACAAGCACAGCCTGACGGTTTGATACTCTCTCTTCCATAAGAGCGGAAAAGATACAATTCTCACGGTTCAGCCATAACGATATACGGCTTTCTCTTGCCTGGTTTGCAGGCAATGCAATTTGATTTTTCATTTTTGTACAGCAGTTTAAAATGAAACAATATGTTGTTTAAAGAACGGAGAGGAAACAAAAAAAGTTCCGCTCCCCGCTGCTGTACACCTGAATCAGGCCGTGGGTCCATTAAGACTCCACACGGGACGGAACTATAAGATATAATAGGCTATGCCTTGGACATAAAAAATGCCCGCAGCAAAGTTATTTGGCGAGCCATCTCGCCTGATTCAAATGTACAGCATTGCAAATGTATGTTTTTGTTTTGAAATGGCAAAAGAAAAAGCGGAAACTTTTTGGGTTTCCGCTGAAAATAGATATCTAATTATACATGCATTATAAACGTAGATGCAATTATTTTAAGTCTGCAAGATTTGAATTTATCAACACTAATATATACATCAAAAATATAAACTTACCAATGAATATTAAGAATGATAACCAGGAACATATACACATGTATGCATTTTTGTTTTTTAGGTTTACAAATATATGATAATATCCAAATGAAGCTAATACAGTAAAAAGATATTGGCTTGCATCAATTATTAAATAAATAATTAATTTCCAAAATATATCAGAATATATATTATCATCATTTGATGTATTTTTATAAAACAGCCAAACAAAGGCTAATAATGCAAAAGTTATATTTCGACAAATATCCGAAAATTTATTCGTATATTTATCATACGAAGCTTTCACCTCTTTATCTATATCCAATTCTTCCATACTTGTATTTTTAAGCCTAAATTAAATATCATTTGTATTATCTAAATACGATGTCCATTTTTGTTTTTTTTACAAGCCTTGCCAGCTGATATTCCTCCAAATTTTCTACAACTTTTTTTCTTAATCGAATATTTCTTACAGCCTAGAAAATCTATAAAATATTTTCTTGAGTCTGTTTTATGTAAAGTCAAAGGGCCTATATCATTTTCAGAAAATCTACACAAAACTTTGTTGCCTGATTTGCTAAACGCAGTACGATTAGTATCTACTATACTTACGCCTTCACGCCTACAACAAGAATGATGTTTCTCAGAAATCATCATACCTGCGAAACCAATATTTCCCCTTTTTCCTTTATAAGAATGTCCATTCTTACAGACCCACTTTTCTTGTATACTATCATAATGAAAATCATCAGAGTTACAAATAGGACAAATCATTTTTCCATTTCTCATAATTTATACCCTCCAATAACAGTAAAAAATAAAAGTAGCATAATTCAAAGTTATATCATAACTAATAGATACTTAAACAATGAATTAAAATAAACTCTGCTGTTGCGGCTGCTTAGTAGATTCTTTATACTTCTTAATCATGCTTAGCATCAGCTCATCCCTATCAATAGAAGCCTGAATACGTTCATTCAACTCTTCCGTGTTATCTTTTTCCTTCAAGTCCTTCTGGTTCTGCCGGATTCTTCCACTGGCACGGTCTTTCAAATAATCCAGCAACAGATTCTCAGTAGTGAACTTCAGTTTCCGATACGGCGTATTATTACCATTAATGGCATCTTCCAACATTTGGAAGAACTCATCTTTCTCTCCATTCTTGAATTTGTCCATCATATAATTAGAAACAATAACAACATCAATATCCTTGTTGAAATCATTCATACGTGCATATCCGCCAATGTTTCCTAACATCTGCATAAAAATATCCTGTCTACCAGACAAACCTGAGGATATAAAAATTTCGCGTCCATAAAATTTGATGTCATAGCTGTCCATAAAAATTTTGAACCATAATGCATCATAAGTAAGATTCACACTTTCTTTTTTTGCTGCCATATTTTCAGTTTTTATTTATTCCATTCATAATTTCGCATAATTCTTTCTCGTAAATAATCCGGATGTTCTTTCCTTTTGCATTGAGTTCTTCAATCTTCTTGAGTTTAGACGGCCCAGCTCCTTCTCCTACAATGACAATATTGGTTTTGCCTGATATTGTCGTATTTATGTCTGCACCGAATGACTTCAGGATACAACCGAGCTCATCACGGTCGGGGTAGGCACAAAAGACACCTGTAATCACCACTTTCTTTTGGAAGAAAATCGTATCCTTGTTTTCTACGTCTTCCTCGGATAAAGGCATCAGGGTGTCATGGTCGTACTTGCGAGCTTCTTTATTTGCCATTACTTCCTTCAGGTCGTAATGTGCAAGGTCTTTCGCTAAGTGTCCCTGGTAGCAAAGGTAAAGCTTTGCACAGGCTTCCGCATCGGCCAGTGCGTCGTGATGGTTGACAAGTTGGATACCGTTTTCTTCACAGCATGCTTTCAGGCCTTTGCCGTACAGTTCCAGTGTGTCAACGTAGTGACTCAGGTCAATTCCGGTCAGGCCATAGTATTCCATGCAGCTTCTAAAGACATTGATATCTGTGGAACTGTTATGACATACAATCGGAAGATCTTCAATAAATGATTTTAGTAACGGAAACAGTTCGCTGAAGGTGGGAGCTTCAACTACCATTTCGTCCGTCAGTCCGTGTACATGAGTGTTGCGTTCGGTTCTGGAGTCAGGTATCGGTTTGATAAGTGAGTAGAACTTCTGGCTGATAACCCCATTATGGACTCTTACAAGTCCTATGGCGCATGCACTGGTTAATTCCGGTGTCATGGTTTCAAAATCTATTGCGACAAAATCTTGTGTTTTCATTTGTGTCTATTAAATTTATTATAAAAATAATAGTTCAAATGTAATAAAATGTTTAGAAGAGGGCAAAAAATAAGCGGAAACTTTTGAGGAGTTTCCGCTGGGCATTTATTGAGTTCGAATACTATTTATAGCATAATAAAGGAATAGATTGGTGTATTTATTAGAAAATGTAATTTATTTACCGGTATAACTAAATAAATCCTGTATAATATCCTTTTTAAACACTTTATAAGGTTTGTCAATAAGTTCATTATACTGTTTATCAACATGTATATTAATACCTTCATCAAAAATATTAGCCACAAGTTGATCCCTAAAATTATCACTCTTTCTTAAAATCTTACTATAAAGATTATTATCTACAGCTGAAAGGAAATAAATAAATTTTTCATGTAACTCCTTGAACAATACTTGAATGTTTTGTTCAACAAATACTTTATTAGCTTCAGGATCTTTCAACATAGATAAAATGGCTTTTAATTCATCAAAAAATGAATAGACATATTTGAGATTATAATCTAGTACTAAAGTTTTCAACAAATTAATTTTTCTATCAGCTTCTTTGTTGTTATCTTCTTTTCTGTCTTTCATTATAAAAATATATATTGCGAAGGCAAGATTGAAAAAAGCAATCATAACCGTAGCGCATTTATAAAAGATATCAACCATTTTTAAAAAAGAAGGACCTCCTTCAGTAGCATTAGAAGCCATATTATTAATTATAAGAGGTAAATTTGCTAATGTATCAACCCCTTGTCCTATAACTAAACTATCTTCAATCATAAACAAAATCAATCAAGACCAGTTTTATCATTAATAATTCTATCTATGGCTTCATCCAAGGGGCCATCTATGTTATATCCATTATTTTCCCATTTTATTTTTTGTAAGAATACTTCTTTACCATATTGCTTTATAATGTTATAGAAGAGCTGTTCTAAGAATGATGGAGTAATAGAATAAACATCTTCAGGTATTATTATAGTTATAGTATCATTTTCCTTGAAAATGTTATCAATATTGCTTTTCTTTCGTACCTCTTCACCTCTATCTCTACCAGTAAAGACTTTCGATTTGACAGCTCCCAATTGGGTTCTGTATTTTTCTAAATCAATAATATTATTCATTGTTATTTAAATCATCATCATTAATTAATAGCTTAGCAAATATAATAGTACCAGGGAAATAATCATCTACAGCTCTAACATATTTTTCATCAGGCGCCTCTGTTAATTTTCCAGATTCATTAAATGATATAATACCTCCAGGGTAACCACCATCTTCCGCATTCTCAACTAATTTATAGGTTCCGTCAAAATCAATCCGAGTATTACCGGATAGCAAAAGCATCCTTGAAATATCGTCAACATTATCGTTCCCTTTTAGTTTAAAAAAACTATTAATAAACTGTATTGTACCATTTCCACGATGACATATATCCCGTGGAATACAACTAACTCCACCTTGCAATGAATATAATGTCCATAATGTTTCTTCTGTAAACCGATCTTTTTTAAATATGCTACGAGATTTAAACTGATCTGAAAGATGCTGCATTTTATCTAAACATTCTTTATTTACAGGAGAACCCTCAATAGGTTCTTTAAACTTTTCATAAATTGTTTGTCCAAAATTCATTATCACTAAATTAAGTAACCCAAAATGTTTGCCTTCCTGAGTACATTCTTCAAAGTACCCTATTAAATAACGATATTTCAATGAAGAATGTTCTTCTGCATTTATTAACGTTTCTCCAATAACACATCCAAGATCCATAGACGTTTCACGTTTTAGAGTTTTGCCAACTCTTAATAGGCATGAATTGACATAATCCAATAACGTAGTTGTATCTATTTCTTTCTGAGCTAAAGCACTTTTAGAACTTAAATTATCTTCATCAAACCTTTTTAACCTATATGGATGTACGTCTTTAAATTTTACACGTCGTTTTGTTAATTCTGCTGGTGATCCTACTGAATATAATAAACGAATGACATCTTTATTTTCAATATTAAATCCTCCAAAAGAACTTAATCTGACATATTTATTATAAATATTTGCTCTCTTACATAAAATTATAAATTTATCTATATCCAGTAAGATAGAATCTAAGAAAACTTGTGTTGCTAAATCGACCTTTTCACAGATTTTATAATCTAGCTGTATATGATTACATGTCTGAAATAAAAAGGCTGAAATCAAAGACGACAAAAAGTCATAACTTTCCTTTGCATTATCAATAATAGAAAAACATTTAGGAACTAAAAGAATTTTATGCTGTTTTCCTTTTTTTTCTCTCCTTAATTTTTTTATATAAAAAGGACTGTTTTTGCAACTAGTTAAATATGCGAGATTTTTAGGTAAAAAGTATCTCAATGCATCCTCATAAGAATGTATTTTTTTCCCAATTCGAATATATTCTTTGTCGAGAAACAGTCTATGACTGTATCTCCTATTTCGCCTCTTCTTCTTCATTTTACTTTTTAACTTCCTGCGAAAACGTCTATTTACGAGAAACTGACTAATCATAAATATACATGAGGAGAACTCCTCATCAAAATAGCCCAAAGGTATAGCCACACCTTAATCCTCTTACTATGGATTTATTTTAACGAAGAATTCTTTTTTATGGTTATTGCAACCATATACAGCTAAAAAATGGGCAGTACAAATATAATAAATCTGTAATATATTGCATAAAAAAAATCGCCGATTTTAGGCGTTAAAAAACAAATACCACATTACCCGCCGCCCGATTTTTGCCGCCAACGAAGTGACAAAGCGGTAAAATCGGGCGGCGGGCGACTGTTACGCTACCCACCTCCCAAAAACGCTGCTACAGCCATTTACAGCCCTTATAAACGTCCTTCATCCTCATAACTAAAGTATTCCTTATCGCCATAAACGATATGGTCCAAGAGCTTTATATTCATTGTATTTCCTGCATTTTTTAAACATTCAGTCAGGCGGTTGTCGTCATTACTGGGTCGGCAATTTCCTGACGGGTGATTGTGGCAGAGTATCATTGCCGTGGCGTTACATTTCAAAGCTTCACGCAAAATAACTCTTATATCTACCTGCGTACTGGTTATGCTTCCTATAGAGATACGTTGTTTTCTTACAACACGGTTAGACTGGTTCAAGTAAATAGCCCAACACTCCTCCACTTCCAAATCTTCCATATAAGGTTTCATCAGGTTATAAATGTCCTCACTATGCCGGATAATTACCCTGCTGCTCCTACGGTCTATGATACGTTTGTAAAGTTCAATCACGGCGAGAGCCATGTCCCTGCGTGCCGGTGTCAAAAGCTGACAAACATCTTCTATTGAAACATTATCGCCACGCAATAACATTTCATTAACTCTTTTACTGGTTTCTCTGTTGTTTGTCAACTGATAAACTACTTCACTGTCTGACAAATGTCTGCACTCACCACAAATTTCGAATAAATCTTTCATAATGTTGGTTATTAAATTGTTATACAAATAAAGTTCTTGCTAAAAACATACCTCCCAAAACCGAAGCTCCCAGCGTTTCAAGATGACAAGCAAAACGAGCGTAAGAATAACCTCGAGTAATTACATCGTCAAAAACTAGAACTTTCTTTCCCTTAAAAAATTCCTTGTCGAAATTGACTATCTGTACATTATTGACATGCTTTCCTGAGTTGCTCTCATGAATTGCCAACCGTTCACCTTCTACCATGATATGGTCGTATGCACTAACTGCACCTGATAACCTTGCAACTTCCTCTGAAAACTGCTTGTAGCGGATTTCATTTTTTTGCTGGCTACTGGCAGGGATGCAAGCAAACACGATGTTACATGTTTCTTCTCCGAACTGCTCACGGATTTTCTTTGCTACCAACTGTGCAGCTGAAACGGCACATTTCCCATCCTTGAAAGCCCATACAAAGTTTCTCACCTGCCAATCTCTTGAACTGGCTTTGTACTTTGTCGGCAGGTAGTCAAAGAAGTTGAACATGTACTTTCTACACTGGTTTAGCATGGATTCGGTAAAGGTTTTCATGGTCTTAAAATTTATTCTGGTGCCGAGCTCGGGAGTTGAGCCTTTTTTCTGCTCTTCCTGCTCTGAGCTTTTTTTTTATTCCGTTCGCTGTCGCTACGGTTTGTTTTCGCCTTTTACACCTGCCAGCAAAGGTGTTCCGAAGCGTATAAAGACAAGTTTTCACGAAAAGCAGAGCCTTGAATACTACCTGAATCCTGTGAGGGTGGAGATTTTTTCGGGCATAGCGCCTGAACTTGGCATACGAAGCGGAACATTTACCTTTGCAGGTACAAAAGGCATAAACCGCGGCGCCAGTGATACCGATTTAAAGGCGAAGAGCAGATAAAGAAGAGCAGTCAAACAATACATAGCTTTAGCTATACCACTAGTAGGGAGAGCAACGGGGCGGGTGGGCCGCTGCGTGAACGCCATCGCCAGCCAGAAAGACTATCGAGTGTCTTTCTACCTTTCTACCCGATAAATTCTGAGAATTTCTCGGGTGCCAGCAGATTGTGTCGCAGTAAATTAGCAAGCAAAAACAGGCTTAAACAGGCGGATTTATTCTGATTTTCCGCTCATCCGATACAAAAACAGCACACAATCAATCGATTACCCCCTCAAAATACCGCATTTCATGCGGACGTCGGTTTTCCGACCCCCCACCGCCCTACGCCATAAACCTAATTAGCACCTTTGATAAAAGCGGAATATGTAACGGCACAAACGTCTACACGCACGGTACACGCTATCGCACGCATAAAAAACAACCCCGACAACCATTCACACGGTCACCAGGGCTACACCTTAATATAAAACTAATTAGCTATTGAAACTTACATTGATGATGTCACGAAGATATCGTCGGTCATTTGAGGAAAGCGCTCACAACCGATACACAACGTATCGAAAGCATCCGAACCATCGGTTCTAGCCTGAAGCTGGTCTTCTTCTGTTTCTGCCAGCTTTTCACCTCGCTTGTCTTTACCACCATTATACACACCAGCTGTCTGGACAGAAATAAGCAGATCTTCGTTGTTCTGTTCGTTAAAGAGAGGGATGAGCTTTGCCTTCCCCGCAAACATACGATTAATGAGCAGCCACTTTTCAATATGCTTCATCGGGTTACCGATATAGACAGAACGCACCTCCCAACCTCTATCCTTGAAAGCACGCTCGACGACGTAATGAAAGTCTTCGTCATTGACTGCATAGTTTGAGCCCAGGGCCGTACTGTCGTAATAGAATATCACTTCCTTGCGTCGCTGGTGCCGGTAATACTTGCAGAAGTCATCAATCAAAGCTTCGAGCTTACGTTCATACTTTACCCAAAAGGATTTTAGAACCTTCAGTTTATTTCTATCAGGCTGCCCGGCTACCAACCAGTTGATGTTTGCATTAAAGTCAAATGCTATGCAGATAGGTTTATCCCTATCGAGATCAGCATCCATCAGACAGGAAGGCTCCTTGATTTTGTCGAACTGATATTCCAGACTGTCCAGGTAACTAAAGTCTGTAGCGTTGTACTTGTGTCCTTCTGTCATGCTGGAATAAAACCCGTCCTTGCTGATGCCAATACGCCTACACAGGATAGCTGTTTGAAAGGTAAGCGGAGGAAGGTCACGCTTCATCTGATTAATGAATGCTTCGCCCAGCAACTGCATATTCTCGATTGTGGAAAACTCACGATATAAAACGGCAACAGAACCCATCCGGCATACATCACGGTTCAGGGTGCGCAGATAGTCTTTCAGATACAAAGGTACAGATTCAGATTTAGCCTGAAGGTCACGGATTCGTTTCTTTGTTCGCCAAATCTCATGCACTGTCGCCTGGATGACTTCAATCAGTTCCGGATCGCATTTCTTTTCATAGTCCAGGAACCAGGAACCTTTCTTTGTCACCGGCATATCGGAAGTAATCAGCATGCCATGATGAAAGTAGTGATGACCGAAGTATTGTTTGTTACCTCGGTTCGCCGGAAGGGTTTCGTCTTTCAGCTGCTCGAAGTCGATGTACTTCGCTTCGTCGATGTCGAGGTAGTCAAGAGAAAAAGAATTTGATGTTCCGGAACGGTCCTGACTGATAATGTAGCCGATGGATCCGTTATAAAATGAAATTACATTCTCCCAGTTGTCCGGCTGGAAGATAGGCTCACCCCACCCCCACGACTTCGGAGGCTTCTTGCCGATTGTCCAGTGGACATCACGCTTGAATCCCCATCGCTGCCAATGGATCAGCATGGACGGGATGGTATTGGTGAGGGCACGTTTACAGTTGGCCGCCACAAAGCCAGTGATGCTTCCGGGCATACGCTGCATGTTACGCAAGTTGATTGCGGCATGAATCGGACCTTTACCCCAACCACGCCCAGCACAAAGAACTATATCTTTAGCAGGAGTGTAAAGAACCTGCTGCTGGGTTTCGTGAAAATATTCTCTCATGGTTTCGGTTCCTCCTGTAACTTTTTAGGATTGAAGATGTCGTCTTCGTTGAAGTCAGCATCCTCGAACTGGATGTCCTGAACATCATCGTTCATATACTGCTTGATCTTATCTGCAATACGCTGCCTGATGTTGGGTATGGGTTTGATACCCAAAATTGTCGGATCGCTGTCAGGTTGGAACGGCTGAATCACAATCTTGTCGTAACCCATATCTTTGGCATCCTCTTTGTCGAGTTGCATATATTTGGCGTAATAGTTGTCACAGGCAGCCATTGCCCTGGCATCCTTCATACGTTTAGCCATCTCATAGCTTTCTTCGTTTCGTTGAATAAAACGATAGCGGTGATAATCTTTTGTAGCTTTGTTAAGATCTCCCAACAGATACTTGATAATACGTATATCCTCATAAGCTGCCGACTTCTGAATCTGGTATCGTTTCTGAAGCTCCAATACGATTTCCTGCTCCCGTATACGTGGGTACTGAAGCCAGTAATTATACATATCCCGAAGCCGGAGCAGGCGTTGCTGAATGACTTCGGGAATGTTACGCTCTTTCATCTCGTCAACCGAGGCAAAGAGATTATCTTTTGCAATATCAATAGTCGCAGGTAATGGCATAGTTATAAATCTTCGTCAGAATCCATGTCACGGATGTAGGAACCCACAAGCTGCACCGCCAGCGGACTTCCGGCTTCGGCCAGCTCCAGCTCGTTTTGCCGAATCTGCAATGCCCGTTCAGCTTTGCCTTTGCGGTAGGCTATGCTGGCCGGATGGGACTTGTCGGAAATGATTTCTCGCAGAAGTCGTTCGTCTACATCCATCAGAACTGCAATGTCTGATACTGGGGTGAGCATCGTGGCAAGTTTCTTGATTCTGTCAATCTGTGCTGAAGTTAATTCCATTAAGGTGTATGCTACGGGTATTAATAATTTCGGAAAACTGGTCTCGTAAGGTAAGGAAGATGTCAGGTTGCGTCGTAACCATTGCACATTCGGTCCGGTTTCCCCGTGTCTGGTTCTGACTGGTAACAACTGTGACCATCCAACGGTCATTCTCGATAAGCAGCACTTTGGAATGATTTTCCGTAAAGTACACATCATCAAACACGGAAGACATAAAGGTGTACAAGTTGACGGTCTTTCGAGCTGCCTTCAGGTCAGCAAGCAGAACGGAGTGAAGGATCATCTTCCGTTTGCGAAGCGAAAACAACCGGCGCAAGAACTCTTCGGATGTAGAAAAGGTGGATACATAGACCTTAGCCGGTCCGGTCTGTGACAGGATGTACTCAAGAACATCAAAAAGCTGAAGCCGGTTATCCAGGTATGCTTGTAACGGCACATCGGATAACGGCTTCAGCAATCGGTTTACATGTTTCATGCTTTCAACCCTAATTCACGTAAGGCATTTACCTGGTCTTCTCCTACGTTGTTTCCAGTAGAAATCAGGAAGTCGTATCTCTGCTGTACTTTAGCCAGCAGCTTTTCGTATTTCTCCTGATCTCCGGATTCTTTCAGCTCTGCCAGTTTCTTTTTGTTGTCTGACAGATAACCGCGGGCTGCACTGACTTTTTTGGCCATTTCAGCGGAGTCTTCAGGTGATTCACCCTCTGCACCGCCGGCACCCTGATTGTTAGGATTGAAATGGTCGTACTTGCTCATGTTATCCCGATATCTGGCATCCAGCTCTTCCAGTTGCTTCAGGTATTCGTACCTGTCGCATGGAAGAGCATCCTTCATGGTTTTCAATGTTTCAAAAGTCTGCTTCAGGCGGAAGTAGATATCCTTATTTTCCTCCCAGAGCTGGCGGATCTCTTCGGGCAATGAATCGTGATCCACGCGTTTACCCTTTGCGATGGTAGCGTCTTGAGGTGTGTCGTCGTCGGAACTGATTACAGGCTGGAAAGTGGCCAGCGTTTCAGCTACGGCCGGAACCAGCTCTTTGTCCATCTTAACCACGTCCTGAATCGTTTTTCGGTCCAGACGGATGGTCAGGTGTTTTTTCAGCTCATATTCAATCTTGCTCGCAAACTTCTGTGGGTTACGGGAAATATTCTGATAAAGGTAGCGGTTGCGAGTCAATTTAAGTACCATTTCCGCACCCTTCATCAGGTCACGCTGAGCCGGCTCCGTATTGAGCCAGCCTTGCATATCTATGGTTAACTGTTCATCTATGTACATAACTGTAGTATCCTTTTAATTAACCACCCGGCAGAATTGCGCTGCCATCTGCTCCGGATATTTCACCGTCTTCTGTTTCGATTTTACCCGTATAGAACGGTGACGGACAAACATCCGTACATTGTGCCTCAAGTGTTGTCCCTGCTGTGCCGGTATCTCCTTCTCCTGAAGTCTGGGAAATAGTGACTGAAGGATCAAACGCTTCTGAACCAATTACGCGGAACTTACCATTCTTCTGCTGGCAAAGGAATATTAATTCATCAATATTTGCCTGACGACAAAATCCTGATGCTTCTTCATCGGTTCCAGCATGAACCAATGTAGCTTTATTCAGAAAAGTCTTGGAAGGCATTTCACCTTGTGACTCTGCACTAATAGATGATTTTGTGGTCAGTAGTTCAATATACTGCCATTTCTTATCAGCTGCCAGAACAAAGTCGCCTTCGTATGTCGCTAATGCAGCCATACTCTCTGCACCTTCAATAGCCGGAAGTGCCGGCCATTTTTCAATCCAGCTCTTCGGGATAAAATATACTTTACGTCTGATGCCTGGTGTAGATGTCTGACCTGGACACCAGGAAAGAGATTCATACATCCCCTTACTAGTACAATCTACTGCCATAATTTAACCTCCTATACCAGCGACAACCGAAGTCGTACCATCGATGGTACCAACCAGCAGGCGCTCTTTAGAAATAGATTCGAACTCTGTACCGAAGTACATTGTAGCAATGTAATCAAGTTTGAAAGCGTGATGCTTTTCTACCGTAATATTTTCAGCATCGGCACCATTTCCGAAACCTACAAGCATATTGCTCCTGGTAGTCAGATGAATAAATGGTGAACCTGCTTTATTAGCCAGGGGAACCAATTCGCAACGACCATTAGATCCTTCAAGCACAGTCTTTTCGAAGCTAGTATTGTAAGGAACGTGCCCCACTGTAGCCTGGTAATCATCTACGTAATTGTCGTATACGTCCTGAGGTATAAACAATTTAGTCTGAGTTTCCCGCAAAACCGGATCAGCTGCACGGTAGAACGATTTCAATACATCTACGGCATTGTCTTTGCTAATTGCTTCGATGGTGAACATATTACCCAAATCAGTAGAGATTTTAGCTGCGTCTTTTTCTGTTTTGGTAATGGTATCAAAACCATTGAAAAGTTCTTTGGTCTTGGTACCGCTATCGTTACGTTTCGCATTCCAAATAGAAGCATTCAGGTTAGCACCCATTTTTGCAGTCAGGAATGCCAAAACCTGACGGGCAATATCTACATTTTTCAGAGCCTCGCCTTTCGTAATCAGGTTGCCGTATACAGTCTGCCATACTGAGTTGGGAGAAAATTTCTTTACTACGCTACCAAGGAAAGTTTCCAATGTACGTGGATTGATACCTACGCCATCAGTATCTTCACGTCCTTCGTCATAAGGTCCCAGCTCAATATCACCCGATAGTTCACCAACCACTTCTTTACCGCGAACACCCGGTCTCTGCGTCATGTGCTGTAATGTTGTACCTAATGCCAGAACCGGCATCATCAGTAATTCCTTTCGATAACGAACAGCCGACTTGGCCAGCTGCTCATCCGTAATTTTTACGTGTCCTGTTGTGTCTGCCATCTTATAACAAGTCTTTTACGTCGTTGAACATTTCTTGTGCTGTGTTGAGTTTTGTAATGTCGTCATCCTCTCCTTCATCACCATTGATATGTGTGGTTTCCTCACCATCATTTTTTTGCAGGTTCTCATTCTGCTTTTTCAGATCGGAAATCTGATTGTCTTTATCAGAAGATTCCTGCTCCAGATTGGTGATGTGGTCATTGAGGGCCTTGACCTGATCTTCGGTAAGCGTCACCTTACCATCTTTGTCAACTTCCACACCCTCTATTTTCAAGATGGAATTGACTTTCTGATAATCCTTTTTCATTTGTTTCAGTGAATGATTGAGTGATTTATTTTGTGTCTGTGCAACTTCCGGCTGGTGTCCTTTAAAGAACTTATTGATGAAGTTATTGAACCAACTGGGTGCTACTTCTTCTTCAGGAACTTTGTTCTTGTCTTCCATTGCCGGCAAAGCTGGAAGTTGGTACATATTAAAACGGGCCTTCATAGAATCATCAAAATTCAATTTAGTGCCTTCTTCTATAATTTCATCAATAAAACCATATTCAAGTGCTTCCTGAGCTGTAAGCCATCTACCTTCTTTCAGGATTGGAAGAATTTCATCTACCTTTTTCTTACATTTAGCAGCATAAAGATTGGCCAGTACCAAATCCATCTTGTCATTCTCCAGCTTGTTTGCCTTCAGGTCATCAATGAGCTGCTGAATCTGGTCGGCATTGTAATTACCCCAGGCATCTACCCAGTTCGATACTTTGTGGATAAGATAAAACGCATATTTGGACATACAGGTTTTCTTGGCTCCAGTAGCCAGAATGGTAGCTGCACTCGCCACATAACCGAAAAGATAGCACGTCACATTACCGTGATCAAGGAACTGCTGCCGGATGTCGAGCGCATCATCCACCGAACCGCCGAGGGATGATATGCGTACATTGACAGGCTTGTTCTTGAAGCCTGACATCTGACTGCGGATATAGTTTTTCGAATATCCCCATGGGCCGATATGCGAATCAATACTAAGGTTATATTCCATATTGTCAAAAATTTGTATACGCAATATTATACCTTATATAGATTGTATAAAAAGACCTTAATCTAATATGGAAAGCATCGGAATGGTAGAAGTCAGGGTAACAGTAACTGTTGCACCAGACTTTCCGCTGGCAGCTGACGGAAAACTCTCTTCGTTCTGAATAACCGGGTAAGGTTTGTCTGCGCATCCTATCAAGAACTGGGAGCCACTGACAGTAGTCACACGGAAACAGAACTTTTTAGCACCCGGTAGCAGCTTCTCCTTCCGAAACATAGTAAGTTTAGTGGTAAAAATGCGCTGTTTGTTCTCTATTTTATCAGAAATCTCAACAGAACTCAGTCCGATGGTATCGATCTGGCTGAATTGCTGGTAAACATTCAGCCAGACTCCTCGCTCAGCTATGATGTCTGAATGCTGAAGATGATATGCTTCGATAATTTCTACCCGGCAAATGTTTTTAAGAAGATGAATCATATTTCTTAGTAATTTTATCAGTGTTCGGTGTTGTACGGTGTTGTTTAAAATCCTCTCACTCATCCGTGCGATTTCGGGTTAAAGAACCTAAAAAGATACCTTTTCTATTATAGGAATCCCTCATTCGGTAATATTTCTGACGGACAGTTTCGGAGTAGTCATCATCAATACCATGCATCTCACACCAGGCTGCAATGGTCTTATTCAGTCCACAATTCCGCCGAGTCAGATCGCTTATTTCGTTCCAAAGATTGGCACGAAACAAGTCCTCAATTGTTTCTTTTACGGCAGCTTTAGCTTTTTTGCCCAGATAATTGTAATACTGTGGAGGTTTAGCTTTGCTGTCGGGTATACAGATAGCAGTAAGTCCATCGGCTGCCAGTTCCGGATGAATATCGTCCGGACGTTTGCGAAGGAATCGTCGAATCACAGCATTTTCATTACTTTGTGCCGGAAAAACAACCGGATCACCTAAAGCATGTATAAGCCATTGACGAAGATATGGCTCCAAACGGATATAGAAAACAATGTTACTCATGGAAAAAGTATTATTTACATTTGATTTCAAGTATATATATCAAAAATAAGGCTTTTAGCCCTAGAATCCAAAAGAAATTTCCCAGCTATGACACATATTTTGCCTTCTACACCTTCTACACTTTCTACAACGCCAAATAAGCACTGACAATCAATTATTTATGAAATTTTTAATTTTCTACAAGTGTAGAAATATTGTAGAATATGAAGCATTTTGTAGAAGGTTTTATGTTTTTCTTCAATTTGTAGAAAAATGTAGAAAGATTGTAGAAGGTATGTAGAATATATAAATATCTCTTTTTCAACATTGTAGAAAGTGTAGAAAGTGTAGAAGAGGTTTTCGCCTCATGGGAAGACACTGAAAAGTTCAAGGGAGGGATATAAAAATAAAAAAGGCAACCACTTCACAGCGGCTGCCTTTACACTCTCAGACAATCTATTATAGTAATAATGCTCATTCATTTTCCAAGTCATCGCTTTCCTGACCTTCTACCTCAACTTCAAGGTTAATGTTATACGTTTCACGTATCATGCGATAATCAAAGCAAAGGGCTACATCCGGAGTAGAAGTTTTCTTATAGGAAAGACCTCCGGTCGGGGTCGTTTCTACCTTCTGGACTTCTACACCTCGCTGGATATTCTTAAAGCGGACAGAGTTCTTCTTGCCCATGTATTCCTTTGAGTTCTCCAGATAATATATCAACGAACCTTCGGGAAGCACTGAATCACCCACCTGTTTGCCGAACTTCTTATACAACATGAAGATACGGTTTTTACGCATCATAAGGATAGCCTTTGGTTCCTGATATTGCTGTTCAATCTTTACCAGGCTACTTTTGAAGCGACTCAGGTATTCTATACGGTAATCTCCCTCGATGAAGATTTCGCCATCCTGTTGCAGATAAGATACGACATTCCAGAAATTAGCCAGTTCATTGTTACTCTTGCATTCAGCATTCTGTCGCAGAATGCCATCTACCGTCACCTGCCGGATATCCGGATAAGAAAACGGAATATCCAGTACCCCCTCGAGCGTACGGAACGCGGCCAGTGGTATAATCCAGTTACGAAGGATTCGATCTTCCACCTTTTCGGCACCCAGGAATTCCAATACGTCGGACAGACAAGTATGATAATTGCTGACGAACTGTTGCTCCATACGGGCACGGTGACGAAGAATCTGAAGTGTCAGGTGGGTAAGCCCCCGTTTGCGAATCTCTACAAGTTCGTTGTAGCGACGTTTCTCTTCTTCTGTAAATTCTGATTTAGCAAAGGTCAGAAACACCAAACGGCTGAACAGAGCGATGTCGGCAGTTGCCATTTCTTGTCCGGAAAGAATCACTCCAGAGTCTACGGCAGTTATCTCACGTTTCTTATCACGATCCATGTTCATACGTGACCGGCCAGCACCGTCCCAAAGTCCTTTGAGGTATTCGCGCTTATCGATATCAATATTATTCTTGAATTCATCGATATGTACCAGGGCGTTGGCACATTGTGCTACCAGGTCGGCCAGTGCCGGAATGGTTGCATTCTGTATATTGGGCGGGATATTCTCGATAATAAACAATGCCATCAAGCTATGTCCGAGTTCAGACTTACCGGAACCCTTAGGACCAAACAAGTTTAATATAGGAAAGCTTTTGGTATATCCGGTGATAATGTCACGAAATAAAGTAGCCAGCAGGAAACAGATTCCTACCTTGGCATTGTCACCAAATACTCCAACCAGTTTAGAAAAGTACTCCTTCAGACTGATGGAAGAATAGTTAAGATGGACAAACCTCCGTTCGAACTGGAACAATTTGTCATCATCACGGTAAATCAGACTACTTGCCGGAAGATAAAAGTTTCCTTTTTCACCCAAACGGACGATTCCGTATTCGTCAACCGGATGCCATTCTGTATCAAATACGCCGTTACCGAAGGCATAAAATCCTTTACGCTGCCATCCCAACTGAGTGATTTCGGTAGCAGTTTCGGTCTGCTCATAGAGATACATCTTCAGACGTGTCATTTCTTTTTCACTGGCCAGCCAGATATAATTACCCAGTCCCTCGACCTTCTGCTTGAATTTGGAAAGCGATACCAAATCCTCCTGTTTCATCTCCACAATTTCCTCCTGACGACTTTGGTTCTTAATACGGTACAGACGTTTGGGCATCATGGAATCTTTAATGTGGAACATGGGCAACATGATGAAGTTAGACCACTGGAACTCTTTGCCCTCATTGGTAGAGTAGTAACAGTTGTTGGATTCAAAGAAACCATATTTGGCCAACAGATCCCTATTGATAACCTGTGATTTCCCGGCTTTGGATTCATTTATCTTTTTCTTTTCCCGGTTGATAGCCATCGACCAAAGGTTCTTATTGTTGTATGTATCTCTCAGTTTAGCCAGATACATGGCTTCTTTGACTTCATCACCTACCAGGGCCACGAGTTTAGCAATCTGACTTACCGCTGCGCTCTTGTCTTCAGTTGTGCCATCTTTGTTGAACGCATATCCAGCATACCAGGTAATGAAGTCCTGTTCCTCTAATTGATTAAAACGACTGATATTAGTACAATATGAATCCGGATCATTCTTCAGATTACCTTCACCCAGCGGAATCTCACGTACAGAAACAGAAAAACCGCACTCCATAGCCATCACACCACTTTTTATCACAGCAGCTATGCCGGTACCATAAGGTTCATTCACCGGTTTAGGATCGGCATCAGGAAGAAAACACAGTGTCGTAGCATACCGTTTCAACTGTTCGAATTGTCCTTTAGTCCAGGCAGAACCCAATGAGGCAATGGTATTGTTAACTCCAATGGATTGCAAGCGCATAACATCAGGCGCCCCCTCCACACAATAGAATTTCTCTTCTTTAGCTGCCTGACGAATAGCGTTATCTATGCCAAAAATGCTGTTTCCTTTATGATACAAGTCACTTTCACAGGAATTCAGGTATTTAGGCGTACCATCCACTTCGCTCATGTCACGGGCCGTCCATCCGATAATGTTCCGGAAGCGGTCGCGGATTGGGATCATGATGCGGTCACGGTAGAAATCATAATATCCACCGTTTTTCTTCTTACGGATAAGTCCCATTTCCTCCATCAATTCCAGTGACACCCCCTTGGCAGCTGCCATGTCTGACAACTGAGACCAATCCGCCAAGGCATATCCGATACCCATTTCGACCGGGAATGATTCTCCCCAACGCAGTCGGATCTTGGCACGGGCTGCATCTGCCTCCGGACGGGACAGGTTCTGCAGGAATATCTCAGCAGCAAACAAATTGATGATCTGCATAGACTCGCGTTTCTTCTGACGACGTATTTCGTCAGCTGTTGGTTTCTCCTGTTCATCGTCGATATGTATCCCGTATTTGTCAGCCAGCCAAAGACAAGCCTCGCGGAAATTCATGTGATTGTACTTTTGCACAAACTTAATGACATTACCACCTTCTTTACAGGCACCGAAGCAATACCAAGTACCCCGTCCAGGATCCACCATAAAAGAAGGAGTATCTTCTGAATGGAACGGACAGCAAGCCTTGTACCTAATACCAGCACGCTTCAGTTCTACAAAGCCGGATATCACGTCCACTATGTCTGCACGGTCGAGAATTTTTTCAATATCACTATTAGATATCATGTCTTAGAGAGTTTAGATACGACGAATATCGGTGATTTGTCGTGTAAATAAAAGCTGAATACTAATTTGGAAAAGTGATGTCATACTGACGTAACCGAGAATTGCTATTTATGGAATAGCAGCGTCCGAACCCGTCCCATCGCACTCTCCTATGAGCTGATACATTTCTTTTGGCGCCGTTTATAAGTTCACGTTTAAGCACTGGTACTGTACCGGTGATTTTGCGGACTTCCCGTGATCTCTCGGTATAGAACACATGTTCAAAGGTATAACCGGGATTACAGATCTCCCATTCATGCATTTTATGTAGTTTATTCATAGTTCATTTTCAAGTTCTAGAGTTTTATCAATTATTTCGCCAGTCATAAAGTCCAGAATGAAGATCTGTTCATTTTGGGAATAGGACTTCAGATGTTCATAAATGAACGTCAATTCTGCCCTGGCAATCTCTTTTAAATCTTCTCCATGGGGAGAGAGATAACCAATACCAGCTATTGCAACTTGTATTTCCGGATTGCGATTTTTATTACTCAGTTCTTGCATCATGTGTCGTTTATAGTTATACATGGCTATACGTTTTATTATACCAGGAAGCTATCTCCCGGGTATTGTCCACTTTCAACCTGAACTTAATCTGTTGTATCAGGTTGTGTACGGTATGGATGGAAATATATAGTAAATCGGCTATTTCCTGGTTACCGTATCCTTCAGCCAGTAATTCTGCAATCTCCAGTTGTCTACCCTTAATAATAGAAGTACGCTGCGGCATACAGATAATGCCTTCGTGCCGGCAATCTCCACTACCTCTCAGTGGACAGTGTACCTGTTCTATATTTACATTGCCATATTGATCCAAATCCCATTTGAGTGTATCCGATTCACCACAATTACAACGGAGAAAACGACTAGCCATCAGATAGCGATAATATCGCGTGTTTTTCTGTGAACGGATATAACATTGCTCCAAGGCTTTGTACGCATCCGCATAACAATCATGTACGGTAGTCAGCACTTCTTCAATAATGTCTACTGTATTTTCAGTTAATATACAGTGCTGCCTATCCTGACAATATCCTATATTGCCTTCAGGCGTATTATAGAATTCAATCCGTGTCTGCATGCTTATCCTCCCTAATTATTCTTTCAATAGCTTCACGCTCCAATTTAGACCAACTTCCTTTACGCATTTTTGTCATAAAAGTGGGATAAGAAAATCCACATGTTTCAATAACCTTTTTGATAAACTCGGATTTCTGTTTGATTCCGAGTGATGAATAATAGTCAGATATAATCATATATATTACTTTTTAGAGGTTTGTCTTTATTGCAATCGTATTTATTATTAAATTTATAGTGCAAATGTATAGAAATAAAACCATAAAGTATATTATAATATACCTTTAAATTAGTATTGGTATATTAATTTATACCTATTATAAATTAAGTATATATGTTTAAAGGACAGATTATAAATGATTTAATAGACAAAAAAAGAGCTAAAAAAGTAGATGTATATACTTATGCAGGTATAACAAAAGCTACTTTAGATAATATAATTAAAGGAATAAGTATACCCAATTGTACTACAATTGAAAAAATTGCAGATTTCTTTGATGTATCAATAGATGAGTTCTTTGAACGAGAAAAACCTCATTTGAATATCGGGCATACAGTAAATGGAAATGGTAATAATGTGACAGGTAATATCCAACTACATGAATGCCAAAAAGAAATAGAGCATCTAAAAGAATTACTTAATGAAAAAGAACGCTTAATTCAAGTTTTAATGAAACGATAATGTATAATGGACAAATAATTAAACAATTATTGGCGGAGAAGAATATCCATAATAAGGAACTTTTAAGTTACCTTGGAACAGAAGCCAATTCTTCCCTCAGTCAAATTGTAAATGGAAATCCCACAGTTAAACGCCTTGAGAAAGTAGCAGACTTTTTCGGGGTATCAATGGATTTGTTTTTTGAACGAGAAAAACCTTTCAAAGCCTGTCCATCTACTCATGGGAATAATGAGCAACGATACAAAGAAAAAATTGAACTACTGGAACGCCTCATTGAAGAGAAAGATAAAAGAATTTGTCTTTTAGAACAAATGAATCAATTGATTAACTCCACTGAGAATCAGACAAATTTGGGACCAAGAAAATAGAATAATAACACAATCGAAAACGTAGCAGCTTGAATATCAGAATTGGGAAAGAAGGACAAAGTTTCTGTAGAGTTCGAGCCTCTCTTCCCGTGCCGAGATAAAAAGCTGTAACTCAAAAAGTTGCAGCTTTTGTCCGTTTATAGGCCGGACAAACATCGGACAACCCATTTTCATGATGTCAAACCGTACTGCGTTTTCGAACTCAACAAAATGCAACAAAGGATCACAAGCAATAAAAACGCACTATACCCTAGAAGATTAATTCTGCTATTCAAAAAAAAAAAACATTTCTGATTTTTTCAGATTCAATTACACGAGCAACCGATCATATAGAAAACTAAATACACGATTTATCCCCAAAGAAAATTACGACTTTTTCTAAACAATTTACATAAAAAAAAGTCCCATAGAATAAATTCTACGGGACTATATTCAATCAACCTAGCGGAGAGACAGGCTCTCGAACCTACATATTCAAGAAATATCATAAAATTGCA